>JGI24021J15306_10011052_pt1 | contig 11226 bp, 5 predicted proteins | sample Ectturendosymbi1_FD_15306 | JGI IMG/M metagenome (IMG submission 15306)
TGTCTTTTCGCCGCCTCCCGGCCTTACTGTGTCTGTATTGTTAAGTGTACTTGCGTTGAGGTAAAAAAAGAATAAAATTGTTGTTGTTGTTGTTACAACGTAGTTATAGATTTTGTTAAGTTTCATTTGGTGTACAGCAAGATGTTTCCAATACAAGAAAGAGTTCCGTGGATGAAAAAAGGTTGAAAACGCTGACGTAGAGAACACAGGAATAAGCTGATGACACGTGATTGTAAAGCTTCATTCGCATCTTTTCTAAAAATTTAATCCCGTAGAGCTTAGGCAGCCAGAGCTTTTGNCAAGAAATATTTAGGGTCACCAATGCAAATGCTGACTACCAGCGATTCCAAAACTTTTTAGGGTCACCAATACAAATGTTAACTACCAGCGATCGACGCTGTTTCATTACCTTTCACTTTCAGGAATCTTGGTGCACTGGTCTTCATAATCCTCGTGGATCCTCGTGGATCTCTCTTTTGCTGAAATTAGCATATAGTGTAAATTTAGAAAATTTTTATTCGACTTCCAATATGGTCATCGTAATGATATTGATAAAATTTACATCACAAAATCTATCACCAATATGTGCATATAATATTTTAAATTGGAAAGCCTGGCAAGAAATCATAACCATCATTTATGACATTTACCGGTAAACCTATTGGTCCACCAGAAAGGCGCCTGAGTAGCAAATTCGCATGAGTCTACTTACCAGAGAGCACGTTTCCGATTTGTAACAAAAGTGTCAAAAATATTCCAGTGACGCAATACTGCACCATGCTTTTAAACACTACCAACGTGCACGCAAATCAGATGTTTCCTCTCAGTGTGTGCTTTGGGAAAAATAAAATATACTTTCTGCTGCCACTGCAACCCAAAGGAAACTGATTTTACCAGGCCCGTAACCAGCTTAGGACACCAGGAGGGGAGAAGGGTTTTCTGAGACGGGCCCAAATTTTTTGAACTATGTCCAATATTTTCAAACTATATCCAACACATTTTTCCAAGGGGCGCGAAAAATTTTCTAGGGGGAACTTCTTCCCCTTGCGCCTCCCTGGTTACGGGCCTGGATTTTAATAATAAGGCCGTGCTTCAGAACTTTCATAAATAAACGTAGGCTTGTTAAAGTCAGCACCCCATATAAGATTAAAAGTCAATGAAAGTTGAAGTAAGTCAAAATCGAATGTAATCAAAACGAGTCCGAAACCCAATCGAGTCCGTCGTAGCTTGTCTCGAGTCCAAGGAAATACAAATGGCTCGAATTACGGAAACAAAGGAAATTCAAGAATGTCTCATTTGTTTTGCAGGAAAGCCATTTCTTTTGCTGTAAGATTTACAAGTAAGGTATTTACAGATAAGGCACTGAAAATGATACCAAAAAGCCTCTTTCGAAAATATATACTGGCATCCATTTTGCATTATACGATCGCTATAGCGATAATGTCATCAGAAAATGAACATAGCCCCCTAAATTTGGTCACTTCAATTTCTGAAGTTTTAATGTATCGGTCCGAGTCTGTTAATTGTGAGACTCAAGCCCAATTTCGATTAGCAACTGGTAAAGCAGTGATCCTTACAGAATGTTAGAACAGTAACAATTATTATAGTGATCTCTGGACTCCAGTTAGAACTAACCGATTGGAGTTCAAGCACAAGATATTTCGTCTACCTGTTTTTTCTTTCGGGAATGACTGTGGTACTACTACAGCTAGTTTTCTTGCTTCCTGTTTCTTAGCTAAAGTACTTGCGAAAAAGCAGCTCTACGCACTTGCGCGATCTGGGAGGTTTAACCCTGACATTTGGTGAACGTCCTTCTGTTTCGAGCAAACTACAGCGACAGTACCAGCGCGGCTTGTTTCCGTTGCTGAACTGTTATTGAATTGATCAGCGGCATTAGAAGTGCGCGACAAATCCTGATCATGCGTGAGCGTCGACAAGGGAAAGTATCAGAAACATAATTGTATAAAATAATTTCACGACGCAGTGCAACACGTTGCATGAAACGGTTTAGAAGGTTGCCTGGACAATCATTGGTGGAACGTGCCTCGGAAAGTATGCTGTTTGGTTACATCGCAAATAAATCTTCCGAGAGAGGCAACTTTTGAAGAAGAGGTGACTGATCAATTGAGCACGAAGCTTTGCGACTCGATGAAAAAATGAAACGACTTCAAGTCCTGAAATTGAAAAGGTTGTTAATTACTTGAACTGCGCGACAACCAACGGGTTTTTATAGTTTGCGTAAACTAAGTTTGTGTCTCTAAAATCGTGTCGTGTGAATGTGTAGCTGGAATTTTTATACAAATTGACTCCAGCAGGAACGCTGTCGTGCTGGCGTGTGGCGAGATTGTCTTTCACGCTTATAGGGAGTTAGCCTAAGACAAAGGTGGTTTGAGCATCTAAAAATTCGGAATAGTTGTGCTCATTATTTCTGCTCAAAGTGAAAACTGTGAAAGCGATGATTTATCCAAAAGTCGTACGCATTTTTGGACTGATACTCAACATTCAAGTGTTCAATAGCATCGAGGTTCAAAGCAGTAGGTACCAAAGTAACAATATAATCAATGACAAACGAGTCTTAGTGGCTGTGCTCATTACAGCATCTTCAAATTTTTACATGATCTTTTGTCCTTTAATTGCTGTTCGTCTATAGCTGGTTGTAAGAACTAATGGCATTGCTTATTATTGACATGACACCAAATCCGTCAAATCAAGAAGTAGTGACATCAAACCAATCTGCGACGCAACATTTTTGTGCCGGCGAAAGCTTTGGCGTCATAAAAGATATTAGTTTCCATAAAAATATGGTGATGCTGTTTGTATGCAGTGCCTAAGGGCAAGAGTAAATGAAGAACACACGAGCGATAGTGCTCTATAAACCAACTACAAGGCTGTTTTTCCAGGGAGTTGGAAACATTAGTGGATGAATCCCTAGAAACTGCTGCATCCCGAGCAATGGCAATTCATTTTGTAGTTCCTTATGAGGTTTTGAAAGTAGCAATGAGAAATCAAGCATTTTACGAAAGGGAATCAAAAATTTACTCAACAAAAGTGCAATTGTCTATCCATATCTTCTTTCTACGATGTGATTAAGAATATTATGTGTCATCCAACAAAACGACGGGCAATATGTCTAGTTTTAACCCGGATAATATGCATCATATTTTAAAGATTTACGCAAACATGTCAGACTTGTACGCACCTACATGTGCGCAAAACAGAAGCACCAATCTTTGGTATTCCAGGGATAAAAACTTTTAGAAATTAAAGTTTCGATCAGATTCAACCAAGGAAAGTTAATATATTGTTTGAGCAAAACAAGAACGCCGGTATATCAAGCGCGCTATTATTTTTCTCTGTTCATCCTGTTTAAGCTTTGTTGATCAGGAGACATGAATCTAAAGAAATGGCGCCAGTGTGTGTGCCTGACACTCCTGTTAGTGGTCCACGTGTTTGTTTAGAAATGAACGACTGAAAAGCAAGCACTCTAAACCTTGCTGTGCTTCTAAACGCGCAGAATTGCTTGCAGCTCGCTTTTGCTGCAAGCTTGGTTGAACTAATCAATCAGCTATAGGTCTTGATTCTTGGCTTTGCCTTAATCTGTATATGCGTTGGCACTACATTAATAACAACACAGTCTGCGTTGCTCATTAATTTAATCAAGAAATTCAGAGCATTGGTTCTACAAGGAAATTTCTAGGGTGTGGTTCATACATCAAGTTATTCTACGTCTACTTATGTCACGTTAAAAATATTGAAAAATTCCACTGTGGATGAAAACCGTGTAAACAAAAATAACAAATTAAATTATGTTTAAAAATGAAGAAATTTTAAAAGCGCTTTGTTTTCTGAAAAAACGCAGCATGAGTGGTACAATCAGACAACAATGCGTATTGCACTGCATAGTTTCCTACTTTTTGGCACAGTCTTGCCTGCCGGCGGGCGCCCACTCCCATGCAACGCTTACCCAACATCGACCAGTCGATTGTGTACTCAGCAGATTATGGAGTTTCAATATCGATGTTCCGCGAGCAATGAGTTTAAGTAAACACTTTTCTAACCAAGGTGATTATTCACAGTAATCGTAGCGCAGATGCATTACTTCCTGCTTTCTCGTGAACCAGGTACAGCAGATTTGTACTGTAAAGCCAGATAAAGCAGATAAGGATACATACTGTAACCAGGTAATTATTATTTCCTTCTTTCTCGTGAACTAGTTAAATATTTACTTCCTGCTTTGTCGTGAACCAAGTTAAACAAATAAGTACTGTATTGCCAAGCCACATAAAGCAGATAAATATATAAATATAACCAGATAAATATTACGCTCTGCTTTCTCATGAACTCGATGCTTTCAGCGTAGCTGCAACAATCGTTATGCAAACAGGTCTGAAAGTAACGAGGGAGGTGATATATAGTTGTTTCAGTATGTGCGTCACTTATGCAGATTTCTGTGAATATGATTTTGAAACACATGTGGCGGCTATTTTGTTTGATGACACTTTCTTCATGTGGGCTATACTGAAAGTAATGGATAATGTTGCTTTAAAATACTTCCCATGTTTTTACTTCCATTTGTAGTAAAATATCAACATTTAGTACTAGCATAAAATGCTCAGAATCAATTAGACTAAAGTTTACAAATCCTATAGGCTCTTGGGTTCTCGTTTTCAAACATAAAAATGTAAGAACGCGAACTTTTAAAGTCATTTGTCTCAAATATTTAACTTAATCAAAACCACAACTTACTCTCCCGCATACACTAAGCCAGGGGTTCCCAACCTTTCTCTTACAATGTACCCATTCAGCATTCCGGGAGATGAGCATGTACCCCTAAAATTTCTGATGACAAAATATTTTGTCATGATCATTCATAGATATATATAACAATAAGCATATAATGTATTATGAAAATAGCATTCACTGATATATGTACAAATATTTGGAAATAAATAGTATGTAAATATATTTTTCTCATCTACCGCTAACCTAAAATAACCTCTTCGGATAGGCAAATGTACCCTTGGCGGTACATGTACCCTTGGTTGGGAACCCCTGCTCTAAGTAGTACGCCAATGACTGACCGTAAAACACGTTTTTACCACCTTGGTCATTTCTCAAAAGCAACATAGCATTTGAACCAATTTAATAAGTCACTTTCCAAGTTTCCATGGCTCAGGTTAGTTTTTATGGACTCAAGATGCTGTATTTTTCGTAAGTTGGTAACATAAAACACGTCACCATGTTGAATTGTCGAGTAGAGCTATTACACACAAAAATGACCGGCTTTCCAATTTGCGTGTACATTGCATAATATCTGCAGTTTCTTGCTCTTTCTTTCCTCAAATTAATGCTGTTTTTCACAATTTACGTCAAATCATGGGCGCAATTTTGTTGTAAAATGTGGGGGGGACCACTTGATGTAAAACCAATATGGTCATCGGGCCGATGCGAAAGTGAAGTTTTGTAAATACAGATTCCCAATCTTGTTTTTTAGAAGTGTTTTCAAAGCAACACTAATCACGCTTTGCTTTATCCCTACAAATGATTTCGAAATTAATAAACTTAATTTTGTTGTTGGACATGGTACTGTAGTTCAGCTTGGTTGCACTACTATCAGACTGTGGTACAAACAAGCACACCAATATAGTAGAACACATCAATTGAGTTTTTATCAGAGCTGTCAGTTGGAGTGCACAAAACGATGAATCGCATTGGTCGCACGTGCATATAACTCTGAAGTAGAACACATCGATTTTCATGCATTCTATAAGAAATGTGGGTTACAGCGCGATTTGATGTCTTGTTTAAGTTGCTTAACGTTAAAAATACGATAAATTGCAAGATACGATTTATATAATATTGCAAGGTATGGTAACTAAATATTTTTATTGCACATTTCCGCTTTTTAAAAATGCTACAAATCTTTACCTACTGGGCATCATGTATGCAGCCCCACCCCTAGCCAAATCTCCATTGATATCCTCTTACAGTAGCAAAAAATGTTTGGCCAAAATTAGCGTAGGCTACTTCACAAAATGATTTACAATTTATTTTTACTGCTGATGAGTGGATGATGTATCCTTTCAATCTCCCCTTGTCCGCCCCTGCACGCTGTTGGGTACCCTTTCGATTGTCCAAACATCTTTTGTTTAGTAGCCTTTCCCAATATCAATCAATCTCCCAAGCANAATTATCCAAGCCAACTAGAGAAGACTTCAAGTTATCCAAAAGAAAATGAACCAGAAGTCTTTCTGAATACATACCCATATACCAGGGGTGGGCAACTATTTTTGCTTGGGGGCCACTTTGAGAAGGCCGCGTTTAGCAGAGGGCCGTACCTTCTTATGAGAGTAGAAGCAAATCTCGATTTATAGCCTCAACACTAATATTTACTATGAGAAGTTCGAGGGAATTTCAGATTTGAAAATTTTACTGAATGCTTCTGCGGGCCACTGAAAACGCTGCGGCGGGCCACATTTGGCCCGCGGCCGCTATTTGCCCACCCCTGCCATATACCAATCTAGCCTACAATGTGATTTCTGCATACCAGATCACATGGGCGCAATTTGGTGAGAGACATGGGAACGTGTCCCCCCACTTTTACAGACGGGGGTCACAATATGTCATGTCCCCCCCACTTTTTTCTCTTTAGCTTTTGTATTTGGAGAGTTTTCAAAAATAAAAGTGATGTTTGTCACATATTGAGTGAAAAACTTTTCATGTTAGAGATGGTAGGCCACACAGCCACGTTGATGTTGAAACAGAATTTGGTGTGGTATCACTGATTCTGTTAGTTTATAAATTTTAGCTTCGATAAAATAATTTTTAGCATTTTTCAAGTTTCTAGAGGCCGTGATGTTTAACTGCTTCTGTCCGAGATTTTATCCTGTGTGGTATACTGTTAGAAAGGTAATTTTCTTGTAACAGTGAGAGTATTACAGATGCACATGTGAGAGACCACAGTACAGCCATGATTTGCTCCGTGCAGAAATGTAACTGGCTTTGCTACAACGTTGATTGTCACGTATCCAGAAACAGACAGCGTATAATTTATAGTGATGCTAGTGTATATAATTTTAGAAAGTTAGATTTTCAGGCAAATCTCTGCGAAGCTTTTGCCGAAGACAAAAAGCAGCACTATTGCGGAGACTTAGTTTTGGAATGGGGAGTTTAGCAAAAGACTGTTTTCAACCATTAGTGATCAGGATTTCCTCTGTCTGCAGTCGAACAAATCACATGTTAGAAAACTATGATTTAAGATAATCTAAGCTATGGTGTAAAGAAATTGTACTTAGTTCCAGTCAGTATTTTACTTTTCGATGTATGTGTCCAAGGACCAGATGGCATAACTATATCTCAGACCTTGCTTGGTCCCGTCTTGGTGTGTAACAAGCAGAACTATCGGAGATTGCTGCTGACCGTTCCCTGCGATCGTCCCCAGAGGAAAGGCGGGTATGAAAACGAACAATAAATATATGTGGTAAAGACTTCACGATGGAAATGACTGAAATTGCAGACAAACCTGCTGACCCAAAAAAATCCATACGCATAGTACACCCCATTACATAATCATCATACAGTACCTAGAAAAACGTCAGTACCCGCAAGAAAAGCACAGCCACAGGTTGGTATAGATGGAATACAACATACTTACAAGAATGAACGGATGCGACTCGCCTCATGGTATTTAAGAAAGGTTTCAATTTCAGAACTTTTACCCAAGGAGTACGTCATTGACCGTGGCCGCAGGTAGGGGTTATTAAAGGGTCACGACCTTCTCAAAAGTTGACCTGACTCCCCTTGTGTCTCTCACAAGCATGAAAGAATTTGCTTAAGTCAACGAGGAGCTTTTTCGAGAATTTCTATGCATTCGTAACCGCAATCTTTGAACACAATGTAGATTTTTATTTCAACATCAGTCCGAAAGTTTCAAATGTCATTTGTTTCACGGTATATCACACGGAAGCAGACACGTGACTAAAGAAGATGGCTATGACTAGTAGTGTAGGAGGCGGGGATGTAGGAGGTGCAAGCGCACCTCCAAAAGTTTTGATTTGTCGAAAATCCGGGAAAAATCCTGGAAAATTCGGGCACAGGTGTTTCGACGCGTTTGTGGAAAACTGATGAAATACGTGAAATACATCTGACATAGCATTGTGCCTGGAATAAATGGCGCCAAACGTGACTTGGCGCCAAAACACATACGAAGACCTTTTTTCACACCCAAAACAATTTCATGGTCTTGATCTTTGTGAGAGAAATTTGTAGGGGAAGTCGCACAACAACTTTTCGGGCAAGTTTGGTGAAATTCGGGCAAAGATCTTTTGCACCACCAAAAATGTTCCTGCTCCTACACGTATGGCTGTGACTGCAACCAAATCTGTTTAACATCATTAGATGCGCAAATTTTTTTCGAGAAGTTTTCAATGAATGAGTAGAAATTAACTGCGGAAAGCATTTAGATCATCTTTTCGATTGAGCGATGTTTGCAATGCGTGGTGACGATGTGAGAAATAGTCGATAACCTACCAAAAAATTGGTAATCTTGGATTTGAGCTTTTTGGGGGGTGTCGTAATAAGTAGGGATATAGGTTTGGGCTTGTTTGCCTCAGGTTGCCTGACCTTGAGCTCCAATTTCAAGTGGAAATTTTTTGTTTCTTTTTTAAAATGAAACTAAGCATAAAAAACGCATCTTTAGAGCCCTTGATTGTCCTTCTAGCGTTTGTGCTCAGCAAGTTATGGCCTTAAAAATTTCAAAAGGAGTTAATTAATCTCCTAAGGAATTTAATTAATTAAGTATCGATTTGTTGTCATAACGCGCTAACCACAAACGTTGACAGAGTGATTTATTTTGAAAACGTGTTTCTAATTCAAGATCACTTTTTGGCCGGTTTGGGTCTAAGGTAGTAATGAAAGCAAATCTGCAGAAAGTGTTCGTGAAACATTCTTTAATTTATAAAAAGATAAAAAGACAATTTAAGAATAAACCAACTGTTGTCAAGCGGCATGTCCAAACCTTACAGTTAGTCAGTAAAAAGACGTTTTTAAGTTTACTGAAGCCTGCTGTGCCGATTTAATTTAGAATATTCGTTTTCGCGTTTTGAGATGTAGTACATGATCCAATACAGAAATCAATATGTTAGGATTGTATGTTTACAGCAAAACATTAGTAAGCAGTGTAGGAACTGTTTACTTATAATAGTCACCAAGTTTGCAATCTAGCAATGGCACACCGGCACCGTCAAGTGAGCAAACTTCGGGGCCACTTTAAGTTGCTTACCATTACTGAGCTAGGTACTCCCTCAAGAACTTCCCAATTATTTTCCATAACTTTGCTTCACACTAATATCTTGACCATAACTCTGATTGGCTTGTAACGTTCGAATGACATTAAAAGTGATTTACATGGCGATATTTACATGATGTAAATACATAACCTTCACACAACGACATTAGCTTTTTATATTTAATTCGTAAGTATGACAAGGATGTCAGGACAACCTGTTAACATTGTAGGCCCTGAGGGACAACTAACTGGAGCCTCCACGACCATACGAAAAGTCTCTTGAGATCTTGCTTAGTGATATAGACAACTGACTGGCGCCACCTGGACATTCAACTGATCCAACCGAATGATTGGAATCCAGCCAGATTTATGATGTTATGAAGTCAATTAAGCAAATGACGTTTCCAAATCAATTGCAACTATTTTATCTTCGACTAATATCTCTGGAAATATACAATACTTCATAACATTTGATTCGACAGCAAGAACATCTCATGCATATTCAAATACAGTAAAACTCGGTTAATCCGGATTCGATTTGACCGACAATTTTATCCGGTTTAGGCGAAGATCCAGATTAACCGAAGACGGCTGTTTTTAGCTTGACGTCGTCTAAAGTGGTGAGATATCGGTAAAAACCACTTCGATTAAACACATTTACGACCCAACAGCAGATTTTCGCAGGAGCAAAACGAATTTATCGATGTATTTACAATGGTACATCAGACTAGTAACCGCCACATCCCGGCAGTTATGGACAATCTTTAAGTTTATAAGTTTAGATAACTTGGCTGCGAAGAAATCTGGGATTATGGACTGACGCAGACATTTCTGCGAACTGGTACGCAAGCAATCAGTCTATTTGGAAGGTAATGCCCTTCAGAACTCTTACCGAATACAATTCACTCAGGGATAATGCTCTACACACGCACACTCCACACTAGACTGAAAGCGCAGTGCGCCTTGAGCGTTATGTTCAACGTGATATGCTATGCCCGTGTGTGACGTGATAATATTCTCTACCATTAGTCGAATGTTGCGGCCGTTGTTGCCAAAATTTTAAACATTTGTTGGTGATTGTGAACACTTGCGTGTTGCGTCGAAAAGCTGCCGAATTTCCTAGAGACCAGTCAGTGGACAAGAACACAACAGCGTGGAAGTGCGGAAAAATCCGGATTAGAAGATGTGGAAAGAGCAGATTTTATCTTCTTACGATTCAAAAATTGCTACACAAAAATGGGTAAAATTTATCGTAAGAATTTCTCGTTTCGTGCAATTTACCCAGTCACGTGATGCACGCGGTCAGGTCATGTAACGCTGACTACCAGAGACCTGATGGGCTAAAATCGGAGTTACGGACTGTGCGGTGCGGACCCCGCAATGTGTGGCCAGAGTAAATTTTCATTTTGTGTGNAGGCGGAGGACTGGTTAAGATGCCTACATGTTTAAGTATTCAGAATTTTGCGGAGTGAATTCAGAAATATTCGAAGTTGGGTTAGGCGGAATGGATGCATCACGATCGGATCACCACACCAAGAAAAATATTTCGCTCGCAGGCAGTAAAGAATTAAGGAAGTTGATCTTGCTCAGGGTTGTTTTTTAAAGCTTTTCTCAAAAACCACAAGGTTAGACTTGTAGGCTGTAGGTAGGTTACCATCAGTGGTGGGTTTAAAGTTGGGGGGGCCCGAGGCAAGACTAAAAAGGGGTGCCCCTCTGATGACGTCATCATACTCAGCCAACCGTGATAAGCACTTTGATCAATCCTAAGATACGACCACCGAAGGATACGCTCCGGAGACAATGGCATGACTGACACAGCAAAAGGAGGAAATGCAAAAGGGTATTCATGATACACAACTTTGAAATCACTGAAAGTTGGGAAGACAAGGCTGGCAACACATAAAAGTTAAGCAATAGTATATTGGCATCGCCTCCACTTT
>JGI24021J15306_10011053_pt1 | contig 11225 bp, 6 predicted proteins | sample Ectturendosymbi1_FD_15306 | JGI IMG/M metagenome (IMG submission 15306)
TCGCTGTTATGTGTCACAAGCTTGTTGGTTCCGTAGCGGTGCAGTGTTAAAATTTGACTAGTTTTATCACTCAAGCTTCTTCTAAGCCAAGCTTAGACTTGTTTCCTCGTAAATGTACGTATGCGAAAGTTTGATTTACGCAATATGGTCCTGTGAAGCATTGGGTTCATTGTAAATCGACATCGCATCCCCCCTCACCAAATTTGCCTGTGTCCGCTACTGGGGCTTAGGTTTAGTATTTAGGTTTAAAGTGCTAGGTTTAGGTTTACTACGTTTCTACCAAGCGTAGTGCAGTCTAATGCACACTTGTAATGGATTAGTGTCATGTCACAGGTGACGGATGAATAAGTTTTCAAAAATGAAGGTCCATTGGTGGACCATCAACCACTGCCTGTTTGTTGCGTATGTAGCCAATGTCGCAATCGGATACGGGTGGATATCGGATACTAAATTTCAGAAATTTTCGGATAAGGATTGGATATAGACATGCAAAAAATTTTTCTTACATGGATCAGGAGTAAAAAATCAATATCCGCTCACCTCTGGTAGGTCGCCTGCGGGTCTGTTCTATAAATAACATTAGCATGATGAATGGGTTCACATTAACGAATATCAATGCTAAAATAATTGAAGGGAAGTTGTGCAAAATTTCTATTTCAAAAGTGTGTATCAAACTAGTAGTCTTTCACATTAATCGGTATACAAGAAGTGGCTCGCTGTTTCAAAAAGGTTGGTGACTCCTGATATACAGGGTATCCCTCTAAGTTGGCATATATCATACATCTATATTTTATGTATTGAAGCCCGTTGCTGATTTTCTGGCTATGCACGCTTTCCTTATACATTGTAAAAAGCAAAATTCAACAATGGGTTTGAAAAAGCTAGATGTTGACATTTCTCAGTTCGATAACTTATAATTGTAAGCACCAAAGCATTGGAAACGACTTTGAATTTACTGCTGGTTGACAAAGCTGAAACTTATCTTGAACCAAAAGCCAACAGCCAATGTTGTTACGTCAACTCTAGCTTATTATTCAAACAACCGGAGGCTCATCGTAAACATCAAGCCAAGAATAATGGTAAACATCAAGCTACATCAAGTAGGAAAATGGTAAACATCAAGCTACATCGTAAACATCAAGCCGAGGATAAGGTGCAAGGAAAGACTCTGCACAGAATGTTTTTATTCTATTTTCGTTAGATTTTTGGTGTGGCGAATTAAACTACTGACGCTATGTTCAAAGTTGTAAAGATTTGAGAAGTTTGACTTTTGCAAGTCAAAATGAAAACCACATGTTGAAAACAGATATGACACGTTTAGAGTAAAACGGCAACTGCCAAAAGTAATGTATTTGCAAAAATGCATCAATCTCCATACTGTTTTTATTCAGATAATGTGTTTCGCCTATTGGATATAAGCATCCTCCTAAATATAGGCATCCTCAATTTTTAAATTCAAATAAACAATTGTGATTTGGAGTAATTCTTTTTCTGTAGTTTTAATCCCTGATGTAATAAACGCATATAAAGAACCGCTTTCTGCGAAACAAGAGGTAAACTAAAATCCATGTTTGTGTAAAAGGGTTCTCAGGGCAACATGCGTGCTTGCGAAGAACACAGGGACTTCGAAGAAGCAGTAGAAAAAAATGCTGACCCAGAGGAAAAAGCAGCACTTTTATTCTACATAACCTACTAACGTGTTTTGCCAAGGAAAAAATGCACGCTAAGTGGTTGACGCATCGGGGATAAACGATAAGTTGAAAGAACTGACGAACCTCTGCTTTCTTTCCCATAACTGGTTTCGTTATCAGCAACAAGTTTGCAAGAGATTCCCAAAGCCATATAGACTCCAGCCAGTGCGATGAGCAGCAGAACGAGTGCTAGCCCCAGAATCTCACGATCGAATGTGAAAAGCCATCCTACTGTTGTAGCGAATGCCAGGATATAAGCGATCAGGTAAGGCTAGAGAAAGTAAAAACATCAATGTGTCACATTTCCCTCTTCAATATAATTCTGACCAACAATCTGCTGGTATTTGCAGAGTACCGGCCAGGAAGCCGATGATTCCACCGTACAGGGTGTTGGAAAATATTCTTACCTTCGAAATCAAAGTCGGCTGAAGTTTAACAGGACTTTTCACTTCGGGAAGCCAGAGGGAGACGAGAACATAGACGATACCGGCTAAGTTCCACAAATATATAATCGGCCATACTATTGAAAAGGCAACTCCTTTTGGGGAAACTTGTTGGAAATACTTGCGATCTACGCCCCCACTGTAGTTGAGGTAGAGACCTGAGAACAAGGCAAAGCAGGTTTGCTTTTTAAAAGTGCATTTAGTCATTGAAACACAAGAGGTTTACATCTACCCTCTAAGAAGCATTGCACTGTTGCTCCCAAAGGCAAACACCTTGTGTATTTTATGCAAGTTAATATGTAGGAACGCGATGATGACAGATCATCTAGATCAGGGGTTCCCAAACTTTCTCTGGTCATGTACCCCTTCAGCATTTCGACAGATGAGCATATACCCCTAAAATGTCGTATGACAAAAAGGCTGAGAAAAAGAAATGAAATATACAGCATTTACCAATAAGCATAATGATTTTTGAAAATAATATTCCTTGATATATGTAGAAATAATTCGAAATGAATAATATACAAACATATTTTTCCCTTTTATTGCTAACCTTGAATGTACCCCTACAGATAGGCAAATGTACCCCTAGGGGTACATGTACCCAGTTTGGGAAACCCTGATCTAGATAGATGGTATTATGTGTTACCTAAAAAAGCAACAGTTAGATGCGATTATCTTTTTTTGTATGCTAAACCGAAGTTACAAAACGCTTTATTTAAAAGTTCATATAAGTTTGTTGCAACTTGTCAGTCTACCAGATGCGTACTGAGGCTAGGTGACGCCCGGGGCAAGAAGCAAGTTTGGCGCCCCCATGTTCGAACCTGAGGTCTTTCGGAAGCAAAAGTGCTGGAATGAAGAAAGTTTTTGCGAAACTTTTGGGATTTTTTGGCGCCACACTAGTGTTTCGGCGCCCCCCCAGTTGCTCGGCTCCCAAAGCATTGTGCCCCTTTTCCCTCTTCGTTACGCCCCTGCAGCCGACTGCAAAGTTAATTTTAAAAAATCAAGTAAGCACGATTTCACTCTGTGCGGTATATATTGTTTGCTACATGGTCCATCATAAAAAGGAATGATACAAGTCCAAGTGATGCAATCTATTTCAATTACAGAACTATGGTTATTACGACTGGAATTTAAAAATAATTGCAACATTGCGATAAAAACAGTGAAAACGAAAAAGACTGAAAGAGCGATGGAAGAGGTTTTTCTAAAATAAACGCAGTCCCGAATAAACCACTTAAAATTCTGATTACAAACTTTTTACTCAAGGTAGAACTCACCATCAACGGCAGCTGTGTTTAAATATGCCAATATCAAAGATGCCGCATAAGCCACAGCTGCAAATATGATCAGAAACAGTTGAACTTTGTCCATGGCAGGTCGAAATCAGACAATCTATAGTTGCAGTAAAAATTGTTCTGATTTTCTGATTCCTATGTTTTTATTTACTTTCACTGGACTTATTTTTTAATCGTTCACAGTTCAGTTCACTTCGCTGATGAGAGAAGTACACATATCAGCTGACGTATAGATTATGACGCATCTCTTCCTACGAAAGATTGTTGACACAACTACGTTGGTACAGCATGCTTACCCGAAATTCGGCTCGAACAGGTATTTTAATAAGTCTGCAATGAATCGTTTCTAAAGCTTAACGAAAACGCGGCACTGTCAGACAACAGCGTAGCCAGCCCAAAAGTTTGGGAGGGGCCAAATATTTATTTTGACTTTAAACAAGCAACTGCATAACTGCATTATGTTTGGGACACCGCCTCTTAAAGCACAAAACGACAAGATATGCTAAAAATTTCATGGCCCCCTAACTTCGACCATATTTTCAGAACAACAACATAATTTGCGATATTCCACTTTATTTAAACATCATATTTGTGGTATTGCAGGTTTGGGTCATGATAAATGTTTGGTTAAGCTTATTTTCACGTCAGCGTCAAAGTACAATACAGGCAACTTTGTTCACAAAATCTCTGGTTGTGCCGCTGAGTAAATTAAAGTCAACAATATACATGCAGACGTTTAATCTTGCAAAGCACCTGATCACATGGCATGCAAGCAACTACGCAATACTGCTTGAGGCCACATTATACCACACGCTTGTTGTATTTAGAAAATATTTAGCACAACGAGTTCAAAATCTGCACAAGAAAAGCTTTTGATTGCTTGTTTCTGAAAAATTGTAGAAAACTGGAAGAAGTACCCAAAGCAAACGATGCTACTTCCAAATACTAACTGCAAACTCAAAGCCTGCCCTCATCGTCATGCCTTGCGCTTATGAAACAAGCTGTAAAAACGCTCTCCTTGAAAGGGACTCACTCGCTGTACTGCGCACAACCGTCACGCCCACTGCTATTCAATATCTCCGAGTAACTGTTATGTAAGCTTCACGGATGGACAGGCAAAGAGCGCTGCGCTGAAAATCGTGTTATCGTTACTGACCTGCAGCTGTAGTTGTTATGTAAGCTTCAGCTGTGTTGTCGAGCAGAGGTGCGTCTCGATGAAATAATGCTCTTTATTGACACCTAGCGGGGAAGTTTCAGAAGCATTCGAACCATCAAAAATTGTTTTAACCTTTCAACATTTCACCTCTCAGCTCAGCATTGCTTGCAGATTTAAGCAGGGGCGGATTAATGTTGTGTGGGGCCTCTGTCTGAAACTTAATAAGGGACTAACGCGACCACCCCGGTAACCAAACCGCGACCGCAGTCCAGCTGTTACGAAACTGGTAATGGAACACCGTGTAACACGACCACACATTCCATCGCTATCCTTACGCTGGAAAACTGGTTACCTGTCAGCAGCAATTTGCTCAGCTGCTTCACGTTTTCCTGAAGCATTGTGGATACAGATATGTAGGCGACTAGGCGTGGGTGCAAGCGGAGTAAGTGCCAATGTGACGTAACAAACTCACACCGAAAACTCTTCTGCAATTTGTACTGCCAACATCGACTTTTTCCGTTGTGTGATTTTACAGTACACAAACGATAGGCTATGGCAGCACGTAAGACAAAGCTAAATAACTTTCAAACAAGGAAGAATTGTAGAAATGAAGTGATCACCATAATACATGAAACCTTCAGGAATGCATGTGTGACGCGACCACCCCTGTCCCGCTAACACGACCAATTGAGTGTCCTTTAGTGAGTGGTCATGTTCAAGGGCGTACGCAAGGGGGTTGGGGTTAACCCCCTCCTGAACTTGATATTTGCAAAAACTTTATTACTTGCTCAAGGAGGATTAATTGTTTTCGCATAATTTTTGATGTTAATTAGTCGACGTAATGCAGATACCACGGAATGTATTTGCGTGCAAATTTTAAGAAACCTTGTAAATGGGCCAAAAAGTAATAATTAGGTTTTGGTGGGAATCTGGATGATCGTCTGCATGCAGAAACCATCTCACCACTTTTTGCAGACCTTTCGCCACTACGCATGTTTAAGGTTGTGTTCCGCTATAGTTCGCTTTATCCGAAACGATTGTCTTTATTTTGTCTGCAATGGCTGATCAGCGCAAATTTCGCCAAAACGTTGGTTTGGAAAACATGGATTTGACGTCACAAACAACGCACACCAAAGACAAATGACACCATACGCCACTGAATGAAACCCCCTATGAAAATTTTCTGTGTACGCCACTGGTCATGTTACTGGAGTTCCACTGCATTTATATATCCAAATAACATTTTTAAGGAAGATGCAATTTTCTTGAAAAGTTATTTTCAGAAAACTCAGCTTTTCGTACCAGATTCCCGACCAAAATAGCGCTAATCTTAAAACTAGCCTAACCAAATCTTAACTTAACCTTATCTACCATAGTAGCCCAGTTTATATGTCCTAAATTGAAATGGTAAAGATAATAATTGTACTCAAATCATTGCAATTCAGTATTTCATTTTTCTGTTCACAAACAAAGACAAATCAGTAAGACTATTAGTAAGAACAAGAGCATGCACTCACTTATCAGTAACTGTTGTGAAACTCACTTTCACTTATTACGCATGATTTCACGTTCATTCATAAAACATATCACTANTGACTTGTTTTTATTTTTCTACTGCACTTAGAATATAAAATGGCACTCAACAAAATGCTTCACTAAGGTACATCTTACGACTTNCTAAAGTCGAAAATCGAATGAGTCATTGAGTTTAGCGTGAGAAAGCTTAGAGTTACTTCAACGAAATGTACTGAAAAAACAAACAGAACTAAGACGTGCTTTGTCCGGTTTAATTTTTGTTATCAGTTAACGATTTAAATAACTCGATATCTGTCAACCTTTCTTTTTATGAGTGCGTTTATTCTGTTTTAAGCCAGTTATCAAGAATTGTACCAAATAATGGCGATTCACATAAAAGTAGTATGTACCAAAATGTCCAAACTTGCATCTTGGAAGTAAATAGTACCAGAATTGGTACTACCAGTTGACATCGTGTAGTATTTAAGGCAGCGTGGTCCAACTGCAGGCCCGCGGACCGTATGTGGCCCGCCACAGCGTTTTCAGTGGCCCGCCGAAGCATTCAAGAAAAATCTTTTGATCTGAAATTTGTTGAAAAGCGTGTAAGGTTACATTTGTCTCATTAAATTGCTTGCGCTGGATAAAGTGCATTTGCACAAGAACAATGAATATTACCTTTTCTGTGTGAGAGTGCATTTTCTGCGATGAAGCAATCAAATCTAAAAACAGAAATCGAATGGGAAACGAAACATTGTACGATAGTGTCAGAGAAGCCTCGGCCACAGGCACCCCACTGGTAGAGATTTGTAATAAATTGCTATTTGTCATTGTTTCAATGATCCACTCACTTTCAATGACGCACTCACGTGTCTTCCCTTTTGTAGTTTTAACTGTTGTCGATCTGTTGTTGTATAGATTGCATCATTTTATTGGAAGTGGCCCGCGAGTTGTTGTGATTTTGTAGAATGGTCCGTAGGTCAGAAGTAATTGCACCGCGCTGGTGTAAGGTCTTCACCTCACACGCAATGCGCTAGACTTCAAACATGCACCACAGTAACAAAGAACACACAAATACGTCAAAGTACACGAGGATATATACGTGGCGTATATACTAACTCTGTCGGTCCTGCCTCATAACACCATGATTTATTATTCTGAGCTAAAATCTAATTACTTTCACCATTGCTGAGAGACTTGACACCACTTAACAAGTTCACAACTTCCTTCGGTGCTGTCTGCAGGGCCGATGTTCAAATGATGTTGATACCGCATGCGCATTGGAAACCAAAATAGGACAAGTGAATGGAATAGGCCTACCTTAATTTTTTAGACCTTAGAGTATAGACTAACTTGTTGGTGAGTGTCGACCAGACCACACGCCAAATAATCGACTACTTTTATGTCAACGAAGCAATTTCAGTGATTGAGCGCAGAGCGCCTACCGATTAGTTCCATTTGTCGATGGTATCTTTTACTGCGTATTTTTTATTGTTCACATATAACGCTTTTTCCGACTTAAGGATTGGGGGGCCCCTGGCTGTAGCCCAGTCAGCATCTGCCACTGGATTTAAGGACTGACGATGCCCAGTGTTACGTGGCGGTGCATAGTGTTACGTGGCGATGCATAGTGTTACGTGGCGATGAATAGTGTTACGTGATGATGCATAGCGTTACGTGATGATGCATAGTGTTACGTGATGATGAATAGTGTTACGTGAAATCGATTTCCTGTTAAAAATTTGTGATAAATTCCTTGCTTGTCTCACATGTGGAGAGTATTTACATCAAAACGATTTAGAACATCTTATTCGATCTATAACGTTCTAAATCTTGTATCATTTAACGTATCAAACATGTCACATTTTAATATTGTGCACTGTCATTTAAAATACTACATTGTCATAGGCGGATCCAGGTGGTTAAACGGCCTGAGGCCACACTTAATTTTCAGATAGTTTTTTTGATCTATGGTTCCCTACACAGAAACGTACCTTGGTAATTTGTTGGATAGCCTTGAAATAAAACATTTTGACACAGGGATAGGGACGAAAATATTGAATGCAGATCTCATTTTTCTGAGTTTATGCAGTTCGAATGTGTTTATTTCACTAAAAACGAAACTTCAAAGAAGCAAGTTTTTACAAAGTTTTTACACAAAAAATACAGCCCCATTTTTAAAAAAACGGTACGTAAGTATTTAAACTCTTGTTTCATTTGGGTAAGATTGGGATTCTTGTGGACAAAAATTAATTAAGCAGCAAACTATACTATTTTTTTCCTACAAGCTTTCGTGAATGAGTGCAGCTCATTTTATCAGTTAAGCGAAGACATCAAAATTACGGTGTAAGAAACTTACAATGCAATTAACTACATGCGTTCGGTGACAGCGTAAATTCCAAATCAGCAAACCTAACCGTAAACCGCAGGCTACGTGTCAGGTAGGCTAAAAATGAAGTGCCCTAGATTAGCTGTAGGCTATGCTAAATATGGCAACTGATTAGCACCATACATGCCAGCAAGAATTTTTGGAGAAAAGTTCAGCTCAGCACGAATTCAGATACTTTTTTATCGGCCCATATTCTGCTGTTTCTAATAAATGTTTTGCAACCTACTGTGCACTATCTCCAAAATAAACGACGGGACAAACTGCCAGACCTGTTTGATACCATACAGACAGAGTTCAAACGGAACCATCTGAAGTCCCTTCGCAGTGGCCTTCTAGATGGGTGGAGCGAAATACAGCCATGGGGACCTTTGCCAAACTCTCTCCGGTCATCGTAACACGTATCAGAGATATCGCGCTGAAAGGGGACACAGTGCAATAGAACCGTTAAACCATCACCGATGCCAATGGTCTGCTGTCAGCTATAGAAAAAAAAATCGTTTCTGGTGCTTTGGTCATTGGCTACGATGTCATAAACTATATCAAGGGCCTCACAGTCATACTGCGGGAAAGCTCAATTGACATCACCCGAGCGATTGGGCTGGTGGGAAACACCAGGAAGACTCTTCAAGACGTACGTCATCGCAGTGGGAACTGGTGAGATCCATGGAGGATGGATGAAACGGCACTCGAAATGGCGGAAGAAGCTGGAACCAACATTCCCATGGTCTCGAGCATATGTGGAATTCAAATCACAAAGAAAACGTAAGAGCTGCTACACCTGATGAATGCAACTGCCAAACCATTACTATTTCATTTTGGACCACCTGCTTGGTTCAACGAACACGCCAGAAAAGCCACAATGAGCTTATATGATTTTATTCAACGTTTCAGCGTTTTAACTTCATGCAACCTGAAGTATTGGGAAGCACCGTCGGTCAAACGATGCTTCAGCTACTCATGAACCTTCTAACAAGTGGCGTAGCAAGCGGGGACAGGGGCCCGCGAGCCCAAGGCGGCACGTTTTGGGAAGCGGTTCTTTGCTGATGAAAATAAGTTTTTGAAAGTAGTTTAAATATTCCAGCTTTTTGTTATTGTTTTTAAATATATTTTTTAAAGTTTTAAAAGTTCCAACTCCTCAATTTTTGTCTCAGAAGCCTAAAAAAACACATGTGGCTGCGAAAAAAACCACAACTTTCCATATTGTAAGACGCGTGAGGGCTCGCGGCATCCTGGAAATTTATTGACGCTCCCCTGGGGAGCTCGTCCTACACAGTCACAGCCAAGTCAACGAGGGTGTCACAGTTGGGAGCTGCAGGATCAACAGATTACTTTTTTCAGACAATGTGGTACTGCTAGCATCTTCCGAACAGGGTCTTCAGCATGCATTCGATCGGTTTTCTGATGTTTGTGACCGACCCGGAATGAAAGTCAGCATTAAACTACCGAAGTATTATGTCTCTTTACAAATCCAAGGCAGTTTATGCTACCAATGAGCGGCAGTACCTTGCAACAGGTGGAGAAGCTCAAGCACCTAAAGGTGGTTGATTGAAGGTGGAACGAGAAGATTGACACATGGACGTAGATCTGCGTGAGCTTTATCGCTCTGTAGTCACAAAACTGGAGCTTTCAAACAAACCACAGGTGTTAGTTTCCAAATTGGTCTTTGTCCCGACCTTACCTATGGTCATGAATCATGAGTAGTAACGGAAAGAATATTATGTCATGTGCAAGCGGCAGAGATGGGATTTTTCCAGAGTCCACGATGCGGCACAAGGACGTACCGAGGTGAGATGACACTCGGAGCAAGAAAAAAATTTCTCGCCCCCGTGTGCGAGCCAAAGGCCTTTTGTGAGCAAATGTACCGTATTGAAGAAAAAACTTGCGACACTGTTGGGACTTTTCGGCGTTCCCAAGTGATTCGGCGCCAGGGAGTTGTGCTTCCCTTGCCCACCCTCGTTACACCCTGGTGTGACACTTCGCGAAAAAATGCGCAGCTGTGAAATTCGTAGAGCCCTGAATATCGGACCACTTCTTCAAATTGAGAGATCACAGCTACGTTGGTATGGCCATATGTGTCCAGAATGCCCTACGAAAGGCTGGCGAGGCAACTCTTGCTGGCTTCTTCTTCTGAGCCAGTTGTTCCAACCACTGCTTGGACGCATCAGATCTCGGGGCAGGTGTTGAGCAGCCATTCAAATGTCTCATTGTCCTGAACCGTCAGGCCGTGCAGTCCATGGGTTGGACATTGAAGGACAACATGGTCGACGGTTTGTTCTTCTACGCCACACTCAAAGGCCGCAGAGGAGGCCATGCGCCATTTGTACAGACATGAGCGGAAACGCCCGACACCGGTGCGGAGGCGGTTAAGTCGGACCCAGGCTCTTCTTGGGAGGGTCGTTCCGGGGGGTGCCGTTGTCGAGGACGAAAATGGGGAGTCTTGTGGGGTTGTCCGCCCACTCTGCATTCCATTGGTGATCCGCCCACTGCGCCGCACGTACGTCAGATGAACCGATGAGTTGCTGTGCGGCAGGCACAAATGGGCGTCTCGATCTGAGGCGCCGTGCATTTGCACTAGATGGACGGGTGAGCGTTGAGTGGAGCAGGTGTGCAGGCTCCATGGCACGGCGTGCTAGAGACAGCGTGGCTTCAATGCGACGAAGCTCAGCAGGTTGGATGCCTGCGGGGATGGGAAGGTTGTCCGCTGGTGCAGGACGCAGGCATCCAGTCAAAATTCGC
>JGI24021J15306_10011055_pt1 | contig 11224 bp, 9 predicted proteins | sample Ectturendosymbi1_FD_15306 | JGI IMG/M metagenome (IMG submission 15306)
TTTAAAAGCAGAGTGCTTACACATTTCAGTGGCTGTTGGGGGCTCCTTTGAAAGCAAATTACCTTCAAATTGCAGTTGCTGTTGGGGCCCCTTCGAAAGCAAAGTACCTGCACATTACAGTTTCTGTAGGGGGCCCCTTTGAAGCAGAGTACTTACTTGTGATCTGCTTTGTAGTACATTATATCAGTGAACAATAAATTTTTCATCAAACGTAAGGAAAATTTATGCGCGTAACACCTCAAGGGGGCGCCCGAGGCAAGTGCCTATAACACTTGGCAATGTTACAAGCTGTATGCTAGTCGAAGAATGAGTGTGTTGCCAGGACAAAGACTCGAAGCTTCCATTTAGTATTAAATGAAGTGAACAGTAATGGCCTGCAAACTTGCCATAACTCGGCTTGTCCAGAGATCTGGTGTAAGGTAAGCATGTGGCTAACATGCAAGTTCACATCGCACGAATTCTTCCATTTGTTGAGCAACTGTTGGTATAAGTGAATATATAATTGCAAAACTAATTGTATCTAATTGCCTTGTAAAGGCAAATCGTGGTTCAGCAGTCAAAAATACTTAGTGGCAACTGGTCACCTCACATGCCTTTTAGGAGAGTTTAAAAAAGTGAAAGTGAAAAATGTTCTGTGCATTGCACGCAGCTCATTAAGGACGTAACACATCGCTGCCTTGTCTTAACCTTGCGTACAGCACGGTAGACACTTCCATTTTGCTGCCGTTTTAAATCTGGATGTTGCAGCCAATGTTAGCTCTCGTAGACATAACCCACGTTGATGTTTTGTTAGTGGCCATGGAACACTGTAACGAACGCTATCTTGCTGTTTTGTGACTCTCCCATATCGCAAAGATTCTCGTTGACTTATGCATTAACTGTCAAGTCAACGTGTCAGCTAACTGTCAAGTCAACGTGTACGCTGGTTTTGCTCTTTATTTTACTGTCTGCATATCGTGCTTGCGATTATGCTGTGCACTTGACAAGCTCTGTGCATTATGCATCTGGCTTCCGATAAAATCTACAACAGGTCACATGCCAAGTGTAACAGTGATTTTGTTCAAGCGCATTTTCAAACTCTGTGAAATTTTCAAACTCTGTCATTGCCCTGAGGAAATTCATTTGGGCAAACTCAGAAAATGGGCAAGCTCAGGGCTGTGTCATTGCCCTGAGTTTGCCCATTTTCAAACTCAGTCATTGCCCTGAGGAAGGTCACTTCAATAGGTGGGCTAATAATAAAATATTCGCCAGAACAGCTAATTTACCTGCTCTGTGAAATTGTTGAAAGTACATGTAGTTGCAATTTGGTCAAAATTTTTTATAAATTACAAGTATAATTACAATTACACAAGAACAAAAAAATCTGAATTGCAATTACATGAAAATATGTAAAAACTTACATTCGGTTACAATTGTTATTGGTCCAACTCTGATATACGGTACTACCGACTTACGACTAACATGGCTAGGGCCGCAACCAGCTGATATTTTCAGCGGGGAAGGAGGGGGCACAGTGATGTAACTTGTGGCTATACTTAACAACTAAATATGTTTTTGAAAATTTGGAGGTTGCAATGGCCCACTTTACCCCTCTGGTTGCGGGCCTGAACATGGCTACTCTGTTTAAACAGATCGTTTTTGATGCTTTGTGATTGTGATGAGCACGATACGCTCAAACTGTTATGATGCGAACATTTGAAAGTAGTGTGGATTGAAATGGATAAAAGCACCATTTTTTCGGTAACCATACAAAATTTTTATGTATAAAACTATACTGCTAAAACTTACCCAAAATCCTGCTTTTCCGACTTTCTCGGTTTCTTTCCTACCGTAACCCACTATCACTCCGTTTATCAACAATCGTTATTTAAACTTTAATACATAAATCAAAGTGAGGTAAACATTATCTGTATTCTATAACTGGTATCATTCTATGAGCAAATGTTTGTGGGTCACGGTGTGATTATTCGGAGTGATAGTGGGTTACGGTAGGAAAAAGGAACCACTGCTCTAACTTATAGCACGATAAATAGCTGTCTTCAAAACAGTCACAAGCCGTATACATTATATTGCAAGCCGCGGCTTATAATGCTTTTTTTCATCGTTTCGTGCAGCTTGCAATCAAGGGGTCTTACATTTTAATGTTTTCTTATCGAAAGGTCCACCTTTCCTTGGCTACGTTTTGTCGACCAAACTCGCTTTCCGGGTTCTCTTCAGCATTACGTGCGCACTCCATCACAGGAGGGATTATGATGAATTGAAGGCAGTTATGTTGGTGTAAACATCATTACCACGGTTGCCAAAAGTGCGAAATGTGCTCGTACGTGAAAACATCTGAGGCTTAGGAAACCTATGTTCAAGTGCGCCCTATAACCAAAGGCGGCTTACATTATTTTTTAACACCATTTTGTGTGGCTTACTATCCAGGTGCGGCTAACAATCGAATGAATACGGTACGTCATCCCGTCCGCATGCCGTAGTTGTGCTTATAATGCTGCACTATTGTTCGATATTAATATCCTTTGTTCTTCACAAACTCTGTTATTGTGACGCTGAAAAACAAGCAAAACTCTTAAATAATATTTTTTGTCTTCCGCATAAGAAGATAAGCCCGCTCTGCGTGTAAAGTGCTTCTCATTGTCGCCCCTCAAACAAAATGCTAGCGTTCAGAAAAGTTGCATCCGTTGCCGCAAGAAGGGCAACGAGGTCATCAGTGTCTGGTTGGAAACCTCTTATAGCATCACAGAGATATCGTAAGTACGTCGTGTGTAATCGGACACCACATACTGTACGCTTATAGTTAGCCTATGCTGTAACTGCATAGACTAGGCTATCACTGGGCTGCAAGTAGCTTTGGCCAGATGTAGGCCCAGCCGAAAACAGGGTGATGCTTCTGTTGTTCTAAATCGAAATATTTGGCGAACTGGGTTGAACTATAGTGACTTAGGTAGAGCAGGGGTCGGCAACCTTTACCGAGTAGCGGGCCAACAACAAGCTCTGCAAGGTAGGCCTATGGCGGGCCGTACTAATTTTCCACCAACAGTTCCGCTCCCTCTGCTGATGTTAAATCTTGGGAATTAATGGAACTTTAATCAGATTACTGTAACTGCTGTGGAGTGCGGTTTCTTGTACTGTGCAGTAAGTACTGTAGTTCCTCGTAAGTATTCAATACAGGAAGTTGCAAGGAGGGCAGATTCAAAATATATAATACCACTAGGGAGCCATACAGATACTACAATTTGGTAAAGGGGCTGCGGGCCAGATGATTTTGCCGCTGGGCGTAGGTTGCCGGTCCCTGGGCTTGAGTAAGCGTTATGAGTGTAGGCTATTCAGATAAGATGTGGGTCTTGCTATTCTGAAGGAGGTGCGATGAGTATGGTATTGCGCGAAACCATGCTCACACAAAAAGTTTTTAGCCTGACTCTTACCTTTGTTGTCCATACATTGCTTGTGCCACTGCTATCGCTCATGGTGCATCGCGTGTTTGTTAGAATGAACTTTTTCAAGCGGCTCCTTAAAACCAGTCTGGATTGGATTCGTCTGTTTTGAAAGTTATCTCGTGTGATCATGGTTTAGCTCAGGGGTGTCAAATTTATTCGAGGGCCAAATGAGGGCTGCCTTATTAAGTAACCCGAGGGCCGCATTATGATGCTGACCAAACAATGGCGGTACCCGAACCTACTTGAAACAGTTTTACATCTTGCAAAAGGAGGTATAGGAAAATCATTTCTAGTTGTCTCTACGTTTAAAATGTTTACTGGTTGGCTGAGCACTTTGAAATACCGGTGAATAAACTAAATAACTTAATGTTGATTATTTGAAAATTCCCAAAAAGCATCGTGGGTCGCACAAAAAATCCCCTCGCGGGCCACGGGTGGCGTGTTTGAGACCCCTGGTTTAGCTAGTACAGTAGTGAACATGCTCTTGAGCTGAGGGCTGATGCTAACGAGGTCGTTTACGAAAGTTCCAAGGTGAACGATCTGTATTGATCTGGTTAATTTCGTCCACTCCCCGTGGTAGGACGAGACTACCTAATCTTTTCCACGGTTTGCTGTTGTATGACAAATGGGTACACGAACATGGTCAGGATTAAAAAAACAACAGAAATTTTAAAATGTCCATCTTACCCGAACACCAGGTCGATCCACACCACTGATTTGTCGTTAGAGCTGTATTTCACTTCATCTTTATCATCACTGGACAGAGGACGTTATGACTACGCATTCGTTGTTCTTTCATCAGAGTCCAACGATGCTTCAAAAAGCGATTATACAAAGCCAAGAAAATTGTACACCCCGGGTCCATTGATGGTTAGTCCCCGCGTGAAAGAAGCAATGCTCCCCGATGTTGGAACGCGACATTCCGACTTCGAACACGTGATAAAGTGAGTACCGCCATAGATATTTATGACTCCTGATGTTCTTGCTGGTTAATGTACTGGTGCTTTCTTTTATGGATTGGTGTCCTGGATTACTTTTACCAGCAGATGCTTGTTTTCGTTTCGCTGGCCGCAATTAATATCGAAGACAAGCGAGTCTTGCAATATTAACTCCTGGAGGCAAATCATTACAGTGCACTAAGCTCCTGGGTGAAACTAAGAATAGGCATTGCTCTAAGTCTAATAAGTCATTATGAAGATAAGCTTTGAATTCCAAGAAAAGAATTGTTGTTTCCGGCTGATTTTCTCAAAAATTAACTCCGTTGTGGCTGAATACTGCTGCTGACACCTACTTGTAGAGATGCTTAGCAATATGTTGAACACCAGTTAGTAGCGACGAGGCTGTTCTGTAGTGAAAAGGCAATGCTCACCTTGATGATTCACGCAAAATTTTGCGAAGAAAAATAACACTCATGTAGTAACGAGTAAAACAAAACTAACATAATCGTGCATTTTTAAAAACAAACGTTCTTATTTTTCTCCATGCAACTAAGACTTCTGTTGATGCTGTGAAGCTGACTATTGGTTCTCATCTGTGAAATTTTTCAAAAACGGATTGAGTGCAGTTTTTTCAAGCTTCAAAATTTAATGTTTTCTGCATCAACGCTTTTGAAATCCAGTTGATTTATTTTAAAATTGTCTGTAAGCAATGTTCATGGTGTATATTCATTGTCAATGTTAGATGCGCACAAAACATATTTCGAAGTCGCAATTGTTACTTCATGATATGTAATGCAAAAGAAGCTGAAGTGACAAGTGACAATAAGGTTTTGTGTCCTTCTTAACGTTCTCATTTATTGAGTTACAGTGAAATCAACACAAATATTTCAAGAAATTCGTTGCGCATGCAAACTGGCTTCAAATGGTTTGTGCGAATATTATTTGCAAAATTAAAGATGTACTTATATTATAGTGCTGTGGTGAAACACTACATTACGTATAGTTCTTCAAAATAAAAATCACTAGGCGCATATGTCTGTGTACTTCTATTATAACCATTCATTTACTGTCCAATTTTGCAACCAACCAAGCAGTTGGTATACACAATGACTATATAGTCATTATCATTGTTATAGCGCCTATGCCTTAGTTTTCAAAAGGAAGCTATTACGGTATATTGCACTACCCCCTATCTATTTCATCTTGACAGTTATTCCCCCAGGCGCATCATCAGGTTTTAGTTGTTAGAGTTCTCATTCAGCAAAAGTTCAAAGTTGTCAGCAAATGACAAATCAGGTCATCACTACACACTTCCACAATGAATTCCGAAATAACACACCAGAAATCAATTTTTAACTCGCCACACTTTAATCACGTCGGGATACAGTGGCCAACGGCGGTGTTGTCGAAACGGCTGGTGCACTTCTGTAGGATTTCTGTATTTGAGACCAGGAACACTTTTCGTACAAAGTTGGATGTTTCAGGTATGTGAGAAACGCGGTGTTGCAAGTTGTTCAAGCAGATCCGACGAAGTACACTGCTATACCTTTTCCGGGGAGCGGCACAGCGGCCATTGAAGCCACTGTGACTACATTGTTCGGCGGCGATCAAGCCAAGGTAACATCGCGTGCAACACCTGATATTCCTTTGACACCAGCTGAGTCACGTGACGCGTACGCATCAACCACCTGAATTTGTCAACTTGACAAACGTTTTTCGTGGCAGAAAGGTTTAAAGCAGTGGTTCTCAAACAGGTGCCACTTGGATCATTAAGAAAATTATTAATTCCTGGAAGGAATTTTTTTCCAACGAGGAACTGGGAAGGAAAAGCTGTGGATGAAAAAAACCTTAAGTTTATATTGTTTGTTTATTCAACACATAAAAAACTGCACAATGAGGTTGGTTTAGATGGGAATGTATACAGTACGCAAGCACAAGCTGCTTTAACTGCATTCACTGACCTGATAAAACTGCTTTGGAATTATCTATTTTGTGATTTATTGTTGGGGAGGAATTTACAGTGTTTAGGTTTTTAAGGAGGGAATACGAAACTGTGAGAACAACAGTCCCGTCACCACAGGGGGGTCCCGTCGCCACTGTGAGAATAACAGTCCCGTCGCCACAGGGGGGCTTTTGGGGGATTAGCCCCCCAAATAAAGCTCCAATCCCCCCAAATTGAAACATGAAACACTATAAATCAGTGGAGTTTTTGTCAATTTTTAGTGTCAAGCCCCCCCGAACAAACCCAAAGCCCCCCTATTGAAAACTTTTTGGCGACGGTTCTGGAGAACAACTGGTTTAACCTACGTGTATACACTTTACAGATTTTAGAAACAGCAATATAATTTGTATTGTCGTCTGCATCAGTGACTTGCGGTGAGGTTCGTGGCTGGGGAGGCACTGTCTCTTTCAACGCCAATTTTGCGAGTGTGTGAATTGAATGGAGTGGCATAAATTCACCACTCAAGTGGCTGCTTGCAGATTGACTGTTGTTTTTGCTTTATATTCCATATCATAATTTTTACACACACACAGGTACAGAGGCGATTCCAGATTTGAAAAAAAGGTAAAATATAGAGGGCCAAACTAAAGTGACTTTTCAGCTGCTTGTTTAACGCCTTTATTAAAAAGTTGATCATCTTATAACTTATGCATACGTCTACAATGCATACAGTGATCTAATCGAGACTGGTGACCATCAGTATGGTCGGGAGCTGCAGAAAACTTCAATGAAATATGTAAATTACCTTAGCATTGTGAACGCTGGTGTTTAGTCTCCGCTGTTCGTTCAAAGCCAAATCTATCCTTTTACTTCCAAAAGTTTTTAAAGAAATTTGGTTTGAATGTGATTGGTTGACCTCTCATGTCTGCTGAGGCTTCTTGGCTGATTTTTCAGGTCACAAAATCCTGTTGTAAGTCCACACGTTTTCATAGCAATTTTCCACAACGTGGCTTGTCGATCAAGCTAGTGATGGCGTCATCAGTACCATAGAATTGTCTATGTCGTAACAACAGGACGTTTTCATTGAGGCAGAGATATTGGCTGCCTCCCTTCACCGCCTTAACGATGTTGCTATATGTCTGACCAGCTGCTGATTTAGCATAACGCTACATATTCAGCATATTACTCAACGTGAAGTAAGTGCTAGACTATGGAATACGAGGACATATGTGTACAAATATTACACTAGTGGCAATATACAAATTGCATGGAGAGTAGTTGCATTTTCCGCGCACAGCAGCTCACTTTGTAAAGCATTTCGCAATGCGAAAGCCAACCGGAGAGGAGGCAAAAGCAGTCGGTGCCTCCCTTGCCGCTTTATCACTGCAACACTGTCAGATCAGCCGTTGAACGGACATAGCGCTGCAAATTCAATTTGTTAACCAACGTAAACCACGTGATCTAGAAGAGTGTAGAATGCGAGTACATATATTAAGTGTATACAAACATTATACTGCAGGTGCCATGAAGGTCACAGAGAGATTAATTGCACGGCACGCGCTCACCAACAGTTTTTGACAGACTTCTCAATGTGAAAGCCACCCGGCGAGAGGAGGCACAAGCAGTCGCAGCCTCCCTTCGTGACTTTCGCCTGACTTGAAGAAGAAATACGCAACTTCAGATGAATTGATTGTGAAAATGATTAGAATCACAGATTAATTGCATCTTTTCACGATTAAAGGACGAATGTTTACTCAATTTGTTATTTTGGATCCCAATTTTTTTTAAACGTTTCAAGATTATGGTAGGGGAGGCACTGCCTCCCCTGACGGCACGTCACTGGTCTGCATCATAATTTACAGTCACATTCCAAGACCTCATTTACGCCGAGGCTGAGATGTATGTGCTTAGCGAGGTTTTTGAAAAAGTAGCTGACAGCCTAGCGAGGTGTGCTTCAGCGCAAACCATTTTCACGGCATAAGTGAATATTGATGTTTACAAAATCCTTTTTTCTTATTTATCAGATGTTTGACAAATAAGTTCGCCTTCCTCTAAAAGAGGTTAAACTAGACTACGGTGGCCATACGTCCGGAATTTCGGTGTTAGAATTTGTGTCCGGAAATAATTTTTGAAAATGCTCCAATGTCCGGGATTCTAACAGCTAGAAAATTACGTTTAACTTGAAACAATGTACTGTGAAGATAAGAACTTCAACTTTTGCTTCTTGGGATGCTTCCAGTGATACTGTTTTGCGGTTGTTTGGTAGTTGTAAGAACATAATGAAACATGCCGTATAGCGCTTGTTTGTTGTCGCGAAAAGTATCCACTCAGACGGTCAGGAATTTTGCCTCTTCAGATATGGTAACCCTAACCTAGACCCATTTGTAAGTTTCGCACACAAGTAAGGTGTCTTTGGCGCTGTGCAATTGATACTTATAATGAAGTGTTGCATGTCAAATATGATATTGTGGTTGATGCTTGCAGACTACGTGGTAGTTATGTTTTTGTCGACCATTAGTAACAAACAATTCTTTGATGGATCGTTGACGTACAGGTGGTAGTGATTGAGAGCGGCCAGGACGCGAAACGGATAAAGGAAATTTGCCAAATGTCTGGCATTTCTGTTCGACCAGTACCGATGGATCTCGGGAAAATTGAAAGTTTGCTGGCGCGCGAGAAGGATGTCGCTGGTGTTATTTGTGTTCATTGTGAAGCTGCAACAGGAAGCCTCAGTCCAGTCGATGAGATCGGAAAAGTTGTTAAACGACGACATCCCAGTAAGAGAAGCGTTTTTTGTGTTACTTGAACAGTAAATTCAATCAAGAAAATAGTTTTTCAGGTTTCTTTATGAAAATAAAAACTTATCGCGAAAGGGTATCGGCGACCAAGCCAGAAACAAAATCATTCCCAACAAATTGCTGACTTCGGCTTATCTTTCAACGCTATGCGATTGTAAGTGTTTCGATTTATAGAGCAAACTCGATGGAAGTTTTGAGAAAAACTCTAACATTGCTACTTTTTTTGGTGGGGGGATGCTGCAATTTTATGGAGTAGATGTTTGGCAGCAATTCTCAGGATGACCACCACCTAGGTTCAACCTACTTGAATTTTCACTGTGCTTAAAAAAGCGCGCTATAATTATTCATTGTAGTTTTGTGTGCTCGGCATGTTATGGGAAAGACTAACTGACAATTACTGTGAGTTTTTTTCTGACTTCTCAAAACAACAGTGAACGTAGTGTAAGCGCTACGAGTGCATTGTACCTTCTACCAGATGCGAGCGCAGGCTCATTTTAACCTCGTTTGCGAAGTAAGTGTGTCACGTTTCTTAGTGTACTCCGGGGTCAAGCCATATATGCTTTGTTAGACTGCGTTTACGTGGTCGACGCTTTGACAAGTTTCGGAGGTGTGCCGCTGGAAATGCGTTCCATCGACGTGCTGGTTGGCAGCTCGTGCAAATGCTTGCAAGGAATACCTGGAGTCTCCTGCATTGTCGCCAACAAATCCTTGATAGAAAGGTATTATCTGAGCTTTGTCAACGAGCGGTATTGCTACATGTCGCTGCAAGCAGAAACAAAGCAAAAATATTACTACAAAAGTTGAAAAACTTCAAATTTTTGCACTTGTACTATTCTGCAGTGATGTTAACTAAATGTTTTAACTGCGTTAAAAGTTTTTGAAATAATCAAGTGCAAAGTTAATTTTTTTGTTCAGTCCAAGTAAAATTGTCAAAAAGAGGCTGTAGCTGTCAAAATGCAAGTTCAGGCCCATCATGTTTACTCGTTAAAAGTGGCTTCTTGCGTAGTGAGTGAAAAATTAACACGTTTCAACATTTATTTAAATGCAGACGTGTCGGAAAGTGTCCCAGCCTTGTGTTGGATGTGGCGGCGCAGTATCAGTCCTTAGAAAAAACTGGTCAGTTCCTCTTCACTGCTCCGACTCACGTGATGTTGGCACTTCGTGAAGCATTGCAAGAGTTCGAAGAAGAAGGTGGAGTTGAAGGAAGGGCTAAAAGGTAAGTTTTCTATAACTCTTCAGTTTGAATCAACTAAATTTCGCTGGTTTTGGTTTGGTGATTTTTTTTAATGCTACCAATGACAGGTTAGAAAAGCGTATAAAATTTATGGCCCAACTTCACCGCGGAAAATATGATGCAAGTCAGACGGACATTGCTGGTGAAGGTTTCATTAACTAACTAAATCATCTGTTGATGCAGGTACCAGAAAAACGCTTCCGCTCTCAAAAAAGAAATGGAGGAAATGGGGTTCAAGAGACTTCTCAAAAACAGTGATCCCTCGCAAGAGAGTTACGTGGTGTCGGCCTTCTCGGACCCAAAAGACCCCCGCTTTGTTTATGACGAGTTCTACGACCGTCTTAGTGAAGCAGGTGTGTGAAAACCGCATTCATAAAAATCAGATTGATGTGATGTTTGCTGCTGGCTTCGACTTCACGGCCGTGATTGGTGTATCTGTGTTCCTGGGTCGTTGCTTCTAAAATCGAAGCACCACCCCCGTCAATTTAGAAATATGGAAAGGGCAGAGAAATATTCGGGACTTCTTTAATAACAATGGTAGCAAAGCCAGCAACCGCACATGAAACGAGAAAAGCATTTTCTGGTACAAGGTGCCATTGCCTTTTGCAAAGATTTGAATCTGCGCACTCAACACCATTTACGTGCAGCAGTGGTGCACGAGCCAGTCGCTGTCTTCTTTTTTGCGTGACAAAAAGACCCCGTCTTCGTTTTTTGCGTGACACTCTCTAACCTTGGTTTCTGCAATCGACGATCACATTCAACTTCGTTTAGACCAGGGGTTCCCAACCTTTTTTGCTGCTCGTACCCGTTTGTCAGGTCAGAGCATTCTTAGTACCCCCAAAAAATTTTTGAGATATATATTGCTCTATAAG
>JGI24021J15306_10011057_pt1 | contig 11223 bp, 9 predicted proteins | sample Ectturendosymbi1_FD_15306 | JGI IMG/M metagenome (IMG submission 15306)
ATTTTTGAGATTTGTGAACTCCTACAGAACTATGTTTTGAGAAAATGTATGCACTTTAAATAAATGACAGGGATTCATACAGCGCCAAGAAAGGATTTGTTGTATCTTGTGAATTTTTCAGCACTGATGCTGAACATCACGGATTTTGAAAATATGACATTTGCTGATATTGAAATAAAAGCACACCAATGGTTCTGATTCATTGAACAATTGTGGTAGATGCTCACATCTCGTTTTTAATTATTATTGTGGAAAAGTGTCAAATACTCATCAGATATTAAAAAATATCCTTACTTGGTGATGCGTTTTTTCAAAGGTTGAAGAGATTCGTGAGTATATTGAAGAAATATCTGTCAAAGTTGAAAGTGTGAAAAGCAATCAAAGTGACATTCTTTCTGCTCCTCAAGCAGATGACAGTATGTGCTGCATTACTATTTACTACTTCGTTACTATTTTTTCAGACATGTACTTGATTTGTTATTCAAGCAATGACAGTTTTTCTTGCTAATATGATTTGCAGCAATGCACTTTTGTGTGAGATTGAGTGACAGCACTTAGTAATAAACTTGAGTCGGGTGCAATTTGCTTTGAAAAACCTATATGAAAGATGTGTGGTTGTGCTGTGTTGTGGGCACATAGCACAAGTTATTTCATAAAAGATTTCAGTAACCTGGCTACTTTTCGTCTGCACCTGTGAATGCAATCAAATAAATAAAATGAAACTTGTTTCTTTTCTTATAAAAGAATAAAACACGAGACACTGGAATTCAACAATCTTTTCCTTTTTTCTACAAATCAAGTGACCTGCTGTGTAGTATCTGCTGTTTTTTTAAATTCATGTTTAATTTCCACACGAGGGAGATTCGCCTGCACTTCGCTTTGAGTGATATCTCACTTGTGATAGCGGCGCGGCAAGGCGTTTATGTTGGAGATTGGTTGGCTGCTCACGCAGCTGCGTCCCTATACTCCGTTGTTATTTCGGCGTGCTTCGGTTTTATACCGAACCGCTTTGTTTACATTCGCCTTATGTCGTTATGTACTTGTTTCTCGATTGCGGAGCGCTTTCCGCTCTTCTGCGCCCGGCGCAAAAGCAAATGTCAAGGAAAGATTAAAGCCTGGCTTCCGTTGCAGAGGAAAGGCCTTCGCCTGAAAACGTGTTGAGACCCTCGATTATTGCGTCGCTTGAAAAATTAGCTGCATTTTCGCTTAAGTTCGCCACAAGTACCCGAAGAGTGACGTCACCGCATTGGCTACCACGCTTTAATTTCCAAGGAGTAAGTGCTGCGTCTTGGAAAAATGAATAATTTATGCGCATCCAATGTGGCGAAACTGCACCGTCATTTGCAACGGATTTTGAAGTTAGGCTAAAAAAACAAGAAAACTTAAATATTGATGTTTGCAATCCAGGCCATGCACGCCAACAAGTGACCACCAACTATGCATGTCGTCTATCATGATGAGTAACATTAAACGAGAAATTACGCTGAAGGGTGGTCGACAAGGCTTGTTTCACCTAAAACTCTTTTTTGCTGTGTCAAGTGTAAATCAACCATAGACTGTAGGTTCTACTGATTGTTGTGTAGTACTTTTTTCAATTTTGCTCGCGTCTTGGTTGTTTTTGTCCACCCGGAAGTTACCTGCACGGGCCTACGCCCTTAGCATCGCCTTGGCGAAAGTTGTTTTGTTACCTGACTGTCGGGTCTACTTCGACGAATCACATATGCTGGCTGAAGTTGGACGTGGACGACATAAGCGTTCATACATAACGTGTAGGAATTTGTCACAGCCGCAAAAAGCATATGCACCAGCACTGAACTGCGCAGAGAACGTATTTGGTTGCAACGTGGTTTATACGTGTTTCTTAGAAAATACGATCTCAGTTCGCGTCGCTTTCGTTGTGCTGCCTTCACGAAACGAGTGAGCGTTTCGAATGTTGTCTGCGCAGGTTGCCTGGCTCCGTGCCGTTTTTCAACTGTGCATTTCGCCAAAAATTCTGCTTGATGCTTTTTCTGTTTTTGCTACACACGTTGGCCCTGCTGTTTGTGACTCAGTTTTATTAGTTCGTCTCAAACATTCAAAGGGACCGCTTGGAACGTTTAAGTGGTTCACGCAATAGCAGTCCATTACGGACAAAAGATACTGCGTCGCTTTGTCACCTCCATTGATTTCATCTTGTCATTTCACTGGTGATAAAGCAAATTTTTACAGCATCGTCGAACTCACGAAACGAATCTGGTTGTAGATTGCAAGTGCCATATACCTACTCCAGCGATAAGAAATCTGACAATCATTTTTCGACTCTGCTGATTTCACACGTTGTTGTATGTGTTTTTGCTTATTTTTAACTACAGTTGATCTAATGATTCAACTTACGGGGCATTTTTTAAATCTTGGTAATCAGTTGTGGCTCTGTTTTTAAAGCTCTGTTGTTATTTCCTATTGTTCAGAAATTAAGCAGGCGATGGAGGCGTCCATGGCCGACATCAAGGTAAATGCGAATAAAGTTCGAGCAAAGCTGAAATACCTGGAAAAAGAAATTGACCAGAATGATAATGCGCCAATGACGGCGGACAGGCGAATAAAAAATTCGCAGGTAATCGTCTGAAGCTGTTCGCACTAAGTCTTCTTGTTTTGTCTATACGCGAATAATTTCATTATTGAATTGCTTGTTTAAGGTAGTGTGTCATCGCTTTCGCTGTAGCTGGATCAGGGGCGGGCGATTGGGGCAATCTCCCCCCTAAAACCTACGAAAGTAACTTTATGCATCATGATTTTGTACAATTCGGAAAACAGCATTCGCGACATTAGGCCATTTTGCCGTCCATTGTTTTGTCTGAGCAGTGTTGTAAAGTATACTTCATCTCTGTTACATTAGTGAACCCGTAATGAGATTGCCTACCAACTATTACTGCAATGGCCCCCCCCTCAACTTTACTGACTGGATCCGACCTTGAAATGGATAAAGCCCGGGACAGCGTAAAGTTTTCACGCGCTTTCGTGTTTTAAGTTATGCGATCTCTGGAGATAGATCGAACGCAAGACAACACAACAATCAAGTCCATCCAGCTATTGGTTGAGGCTTTTCAAGCTCTTGTGCTTCAAAATTGAAGAAAAGGAGCTACAACGAAAAGGGTTGCGTCCTTTTCTCGTTTTGTCATATGTTAAAAATCGCTTGCAATTTGCATTTTAGCATTCCATGCTTTCCCGGAAATTCATCAGCGTCATGCAAGATTACAACAAGACGCAAAACGATTACCGAGTTCGCTGCAAAGCCAGGATTCAAAGGCAACTCGAAATAACCGGAAAGCCAGTTTCTGACAACGAAATCGAGAACATGTTGGAGAACAGCAAGGATGGTAGTCCTGCTATATTTACCGAATCGGTAAAAGTTTGTGTGACTGGTAGTTAACAAAAAAGTGGATGTAGTGGTCATGTTCCAAGGTGATTTTGAATGTGATACGTAGGTGTTGGCAACAAAAGCATCTGCCAACCGCAAGTTCACAACGAGCAGTGCGAGCACTGGTAGACATGGCCTTTGCAAGGCTAAACGTTAATGCTGAAATTCGAGGTTCGAATATTGGTCTGTGGCTCACATCGAAGCTAAATCAGCTAATCGATTTCGCGATCAATTCTTTCTCATTCAGTTGCCGTGACAGTCGCTGCCTGGCTTGTCATAGTCCTCTGCTTTCGTCTCATCCGCGCCTTCGCCTGCTCTTCAACATGCTTCACACACTCAGCCCAGTGGTGGCCTCAGACGAGCCCCGCCACTACCAGTTTTTCTTGTCAGAGTAACTTGCGCCTTTTCAGGTCAAGGTCTTCTTGCAAACTCTGTTCACATGCTCAGTCGAATTTGTGATCGCTTGAAGAACTTTTGATTTCCATTTTGAAAGTGCCATCTCTGCATTAAGTCTGCATACTAGACCCCACATGAGATTACTCTTATGAGAGAATGTTTCAAAGCGATCTTGTTAAAGCGGTGGCCTCGCGTTTCTGAAAACCATTAAGCATCTGTTCTGCCATGCACGTAGTATAGTCGAATTTCTTGGCAAAGCTCAGGACGTATTTTCCCGGAACATATACCAGTCGGGCCCTATGAACTAACCTTTCACTTCAGCCAAACCAACCGTATGCAAATGCGGAGTTGCGCTGAATGGAACATTATCCCTTGGCTCATATTAATAGTCTGACTCATTAGACATGTTTTCTTGAAATTTATTAGAAGCTTGTTGGAAAGCAATCTTTGATCAGTTGGGTCAATTGTCAGATCGATCAATTCTTAGAAATTAATTTACCTTGCCTTACTAGTGGGAATTTTGGTGTTGTTCCCCCTGTTGGTGCGTGTCATACTGTCTGCATCATCCTCAAAAGTTGCAACTGGCGGCCCTGATTGCACGAACGTATGCTATGACATTTAAACTGTTTTTCTCTTTTAGGATGTAACGATGTAATCGGTAACTATGAGAAATAAAGATTTTTTCCTGTGAACCTCACTTAGGCGTGCCCATACAACGTTGTTCAAAGGAAAACGCTATACAGTTCGGCACGAATGGTTTGGACACAACTGCCTGTATAGATGACGTCATTCGCCCATTTGACAGACTCATTGCCGTCATTTCAATCGGATTCGGATTGATGTGTATAACATCCGTTACCACAATCTTAAATCTCTTAAACCGCTTCAATGCGCATTTGGATACGGGTAACACCCACCTCTGCATGTAACGCTTTTGTGCTGTCGATTGCTGGCTGATACTGTGTCAATAACCTCTCTCAGGTTTTTGTTTCGGATATATGAACGCTTACCATGTTTGCTAGGGCCGGGAGGCTAGATGGTTTAATGTACGATCGTGGTCTTACGCGACAACACGCTCATCATGAGCTCTCACGGTGCATTAAACAAAAAAACTGTGATTATCACAATAGAAAAGCTTCGTACTGTATCGCAAAACGGCAAGACATGGCGCTCTATTCTGGATTACATTTCACTGCCAACCAGACCATGTTGAACCTTTCGGCAGATTCAAACACGGACGTGTGTGTTTGAAGTACTAGGGCACAACGTGCATGATTGTGCGGCAGAGCACACTCCGTTCTTGAAAAATATTTTGCGTGTGTCGAGAACGTGCATACTGGAGCCAAGTACAAAATTTTCCTACCCTTTCGTGTACTTTACCCAATTGTGCCTTGATAATATGATTTTCTCGCAATCGATTGGGCCGAATCAAGGAACCGAATGCTTGGATGTTGTAGCGGAATTACGAAAAGATATTTCCAGTTAGCAACACGTACGTAGAGCAGCTAAGAAGCACGAGAGCTACATAGTTAACTCATTCAACGCAAGTTCAACCTTATACCAGGAACACTTTGTCAGGCAGAATGGGGATAATGACAACCGTCTACTACATTCAAATACGTTACTTCCTTATAACATTGCTAAAGAGGTGATTTACTTCCCGTGGTCTCCGCCCAGCCCAAACAGAGATAAAACGCTTATGGTGGCAATGATAGCATGATGTTGGCTTTAAAGCTAAAGTGAAGTGAAGTTAATTTGTTGCGGCGTCACTTACCTACTGGAAATTCTGTTATATCTCAATGACAAAATTTGCTCGCTCGAAGTGAAAAAGAGAATTAGCCTTCTCTTCGCAAAGGCGGTGCGACGCAACGTGCAAAATTGTAGTATTTGCAGACAAAAAATGAAGCCTCCAGTCGTGTAGCTATTATATGTAAATTTATATCGCAGCACTTGAAAGAAATCCTTTCTCAGCACAGAATCAGACACTAAGATCTTACAGAGTATATATTTCACCTACAAAGTAGGCATCATCAGCTCTTTTTCAAATAGAATTTACTTTGTATCGCAGCATTGTAAGTGACCTGACGACAGAGCATTTGCGGTTTTTGCGTGTAGAGGAGGTGACCGCGTGCAATCCTGCAATATCTGAGGCCTATTAAAGCCATTCACGAAACACAGCATTTTTCTACATGCGGATAAAATTATGCGTTTCCGTTTGCTGCAGTAGACATTTGGTTCACGTTTTGTCGGTGTTTCTAGGTCCTGCTCGGATGATTGCTTCTGTTGGGAAAAGGCTGTTGCAGGCGATTGGAGTTTGTACTTTTTGATCATCCCTAGATGTAGCTGTACAACATATTTACTTTACATTCGCGAGTAATGGGTCCAAAAATTCGATGTAGTTACACACACCGCCATGTTTTATCGGTTTTGAGCGTGCGGTATACGCTTGAACTTCCTTGATTGGTGCTATTTTTGCAAATGCTTTCAGGTAAATTGAGGCCCAGTTTCTTACGGGCCTGTAATGGCATCTGAAAGGACCGTTACGGACTGTGTCGCTGTCCGAATTTCCCCTCCCACAACTAGTGTGCTGTCTCTTACCTGCTTTCTTGAGCAGCCGCCGGTCTGGCAACATCTGTGCTTGAAATGCACGCGTGCTTAAATTTCGTCGACAGATCATCGTCGACACGAATAAAACGAAGCAAGCTCTGAACGACATCGAAGCGCGTCACAATGACATCATCAAACTGGAGAGCAGCATCCGCGAGCTGCACGATATGTTCATGGACATGGCCATGCTCGTTGAAGAGCAGGTAACGAAAAAAGTTATGCGGAAGCTTGTTTTCTGGTGGTTTATCGTTGACCGAACACGCTTTTGTATGGCCTGTCTTTGGTGCTCAGGGCTCCCTTTTCGTTAATGCTACTAATTTTCTGATCAACTTATGGCAATTCTCGCGTTTCTCCAAAAGAATGAAAGGAACATACCAAAAAATATTCGAAAAGTTTACTTCTATTTTTTGCTTGTTTTTACTGCTTGCGCGTGAAATGAGCTGCGCCTCGAACGATGTTTGATCAAGACTTGAGATTACAGGTAAATAAACATTTTGTCGTTTTGTCGCTGTCTTCTGTGCTCGGATGTGAGTGCATCACCTGTAATTTGTCGTCACCACCCTATGGTTTGATCGTTTTGTCGTGGCGTTTGCTGTTGTCTCATAATGCACCAGTGATGAAGATGGCTGCTTGCACACACTTCGCTGTTTTTCACGCATGGCTTTCAGTGGATCGATGCTATTTCTTTTGTATCCATGCGGCCTTTGACTTTGGCAAAAATCTCTTGAATCAAACGAGAAGTGATACAACATAAGCAAAGTCTGGGCACCCTTTCCCACGACTCCCTTCGATGCAGGCTTTGACTTTGACTGTCTAATTCGAATCTTTGCTGAGGCAAAATCATTTTCTTCTTGATATCGCAGAGGTAATGAACACAAGACACGGCGTATTAAAATGAATGGATGCGCAGCTGCAGAAAGCTCGTAAGCACCGGTAACAATAACTCTTCAATTCGGTGTGTGGAAATGCTGGTTTTTGACTACAAAAGCAACTGAAAAAAGCGTTATAACTTCAAGTTCTTGAATGCCATGTCACGTGAACAATACGGAACCAAATAAATCGTCTAGTTCATTTTATCCTCCAAGAATCGTATTTCGCTTAAATTATTTATAGGCTATTTTCGATTTTTTTGTTGATATTGGCTGAAGTCGCAAAAGTGGTTTCGCTTTTGAAAGCTCTAATAGTCCTGTTTTAGTGGACATGCATTGTGGTCACGTATACAAAGTGTCAAGTCTGTGGTGCACACTTAAAAACTTTATCAGTCTCTCCCAGTCGCCTGGTTTTGCATGCACGCTGCAAATAAACAATGTCGCTGTGCGAAAGCAAAGAGAAAGCTTTGTAATTTTAAGAAATTCTAAGGCAATCCAAGCTTTTGAAGTGATTTTATCCGACCCGATGACTGGATTGTTTGTCGTGGGCTGTGAAAGCATTATTCGAAATGTTCCGATCACCACGAGCGCGAAATCGGGCATTGTCACTAATGCCTGCAAACACAGTGATATTTAACTGATATTGTTGGGCAAACTTGAGTTTGGTGCGTTGTGCCGCGATTGTAAATACATTTGGAAATGTTGCGCGAACTAGCTCTGTATATTGTGGCATAACCTCACCGTTTTTGTTTTTCGCGAAATACATTGTGAACTATCTTTATAGTTCGTCTTGGAGCGCAGTAATTAGCAGTAACACATTCGGCTGCATGCCTGAAAGACGCCAAGCAGGAAACAGTGTTGAGAGTAACCGCGAAATACCTGTTTGGTGGATTCCTTTGGTTCGTGCGCAGCTGCGCGCGCCGAGTTCATCAGTTATTGATTTACTATAAGTTCTTATTCTTTTACTGAACGCTGCTTTTGCATGACATTTTTACGGCAAAGGCATAACGAACTTATGTAAGGGCAACACCTACACCTTCTGGCCATTTTTGTTGCACAAATACAGTTTTAATGAATGGAAATTTTTGGAAATGAATGGAAATTTTCAAACTATCCCAGTAGATATTCATCTTGCGGTGGCTGCATTAAACAAAACTAGATCGACTACTGAGTTCTGAATAAGATGGCTTCCTAACTGTTCAGTTGGTTGCGGCAAATTGGTAGGCCTCATAGTAGAAGGTCTGTTTGAGTTGCTACAAGGAAACGAGCGAATTACTGCGCTGAAAAAAGCGATGAAAACTGGTGTAATTATCTTTGGAAGGTTTCGGACTTCATGCGCTAAATTGGTCGTGATGAATGTTCGGTTACTCCCCTTGTATAAACATTGTAAAAACAGCGTGCTCTGCCTCTGCACTTCACCCGAAAATCAAACACAGCTTTTGTGAACTTCATCCAACTAAAAATCAATTAAAGTATGACCAGACATATCAGAAGAGAGCAGCTCTTCTTCGAACCCTTTGCACATGACATTTGCAGACTGCTGTGAGCAACCCCTGGGCTACTCTTGGTAGCGCAGGTTAGCGTTGCCTTTTCTTCACTGGATTTTGTCACGGACGGTCAAGTGTGTTTGCATGCTGTTTGGTGAACGTGGTTCGGTACTTGTTCTGTTTTTGTTGTTGCACAAATAATAGTCGTGCTTTGTTGTTTCCAACCGCTGGATAATGAAATTAATTACCGAACAAGTAAAACATTCACAATTAAAAACAAACTAGTTCAACTAGTAGTTTTAAAAACAAACAACCAGTAATTTTTAGTGCTGTTTTAGTTTCTGTCACCGAGTAACGCGCTTTTCTTCCCCGTCCCGTGTTTGTTCGATGCCAATGCCATTGCTTTTTTCAGGGCGAAATGGTTAATCAAATCGAATACAACGTCAATAGCGCTCAGGAGTACGTCGAAACCGCCAAAGAAGAAACCCGAAAAGCTGTGAAATATCAAAGTGCTGCGCGCAAGGTAACACGTGGTTGATCTGTCACAAAATCCGATCTGTGCTTGTTTTTGCGCACGCAAGGGCAACATGATTGACCGAATAGAGTACAATGTCGAGCATTCCGTTGACTACGTGGAGCGCGCAGTGTCAGACACCAAGAAAGCCGTCAAATACCAGAGCAAGGCGCGGAGGGTAAGCGAAACGCAGCAGCATGTCAGGTGTTCTTTTTGTACGGGCACAGCATGCGTAGAGCCTTGCGAGTGTTGCTGTCATTGTTTGTCGTCGGTGTTGGCGTGTGCGCTTGCACTTGTGATCGCCGTGCGCGGTGCTTTCCGCACCGTGAAAAAAATCGTCAGAGGTCAATTGATGCCAGTCGCGATGCGCTCGATTCCCGTGTCGCCGCCGTGCGTTCCCCTGGTCCTTTGTCGTGTTGTCATCTTCCGTCTTGTGCAGGAGCCTTTCGTGCACCTGGGCGGTGCGATTGTTGCGTTTGCACCACGAGCGGGTTTCTTATATTTGCGGCGAGATGTGCCGGCTGTGGCTTCGCTCCCATTGTGATGCGATCGGAGCGGTCGCTGGTGCGGATCGCCCATTCGCGCTGGAGCGAAGTGCTAGTCAGAGAAATACCACTTGATGATGACTGCATCAGCGCGTCAACGTTAGAGCACTTCGTGTGGCAGAAGAGGGCTCGGATTGCTATGGTTATCCTAGACCAGTGTTTCTCAAAACGTTTTCTTTCCATTGCCACCTTTTCATTCTCGACACGTCGTTGGTGCCCGCCAAACCTGATAAAGCAAACACAAGGTGGTGTTTTTTAAGAATTTTATTTAAAGACATCGATACACACCATGGTCCCCAATTCTGTATGATGGATGTGCTTGGTGGCCTTCACCAAAGCATGGAAATATTGGGAGGCCTTTTGGTGAGGTACAGTCGTAGATCACCTCGCTTATGAATCAACAAGCGGTTTTTTTGCTTTGAGAAGGTCACCGCTGAAAAGCCCTATTCAACCAAGTATGATGTGGGAAATTACAGAACCCACATGGTTGAGCGTATTCGCCCCCTTTGTGTTGTTTTCCCCCTTATCGCTCCCTTGGTTTTGTTTGCCCCTTGTCCCTCAAAATCCGCCCACTTTGAGAACCACTGTCCTAGACGTTTGAAACTATGACCAACAGCATGCGGAAAACTGTTTGTCAAATGTACAAGTCAGTGACACAAGTCTGGTAGGTTGCTGTCCTTTCAGCCGAAAAGTTTCCAGGCCAGCCATCGCAAAACTCGCCACCATTCGTGAAGCTCGTCCTAATCCGCGCGTACTTGCAAATCTATTAGTACTCGAAGAAAAGTGCTTCGCTTTCGTGAGTACTTAAAACAGCGACAAATCTCGCATAGTACCAGGAAAGCTCTGCCTCGATCACAGATACCATGGGAGCAGCCTTTGTATAGTGAGCACCACTGTCGAACCGTTGCTAGTTTTAACGCGACATCTGCATTTATCACCAACTGTACAACGGCGCGGCTGTTTAATACTCTTCCAATGTATGTACTCTTTGCCTTGAAGTTAGGTTGTGCGATATAATGGCTCCACCAGTGGAAGAGAAATGAACTTGATAGATTACGCGATGCACTTCCGCGTTTTGGTTGCTTTTTTATGCGTACAATCACTTTTTTGTTCGTGCTGCGTAAAAACTCAAACGTCTTTCGGCGACAAAGGGGTTCCTGTTGAAGCGGCTTGCTTGGCTCATAGCAGTGCGTGTGTTGCTGATCGCCTCTTTACGGTCTCCGCCTTCGAAGACCTGCTTTTGCTGGTTGTCGCAATCGTGACTGCTCGTTGCTCACACTCAGATTCCATCCACTGTATTTTAATGATTCAAACAAAACGTCACGTCTGTGTGACGACACAAGATGCGCTGTGCAGCTGTTTTAGTTTACTTAAGGAGTCTTTCTGATAAAGAGCAATGAGGTGTAAA
>JGI24021J15306_10011060_pt1 | contig 11221 bp, 6 predicted proteins | sample Ectturendosymbi1_FD_15306 | JGI IMG/M metagenome (IMG submission 15306)
GAAACGCCATATAAATTTCATTGTTAACAAAGAACGCTCTCGTCAGAACTAGCAAATTTCCTCTCGAACGTTAGCAAACGTGCTCAATTCTCGTGTTAGTGGTGCACTGTATATCTGCGCTCTACCACGATCGTAACACGGTTGACTGAACACGATGACGTCATAAAATCACTGCTCAGAAAGGCCCCGCGCATTGGGCCCCGCGCCCAAGTCTTGCATTGGGCCCCGCATCTGCTAGGGCCGGCCCTGCTTGTTTGTGATCTTTGTGGAGACGAGCTACGGGAATAACGCATGATTTAGACATACAGACGGTTGGAAAAACTGATGACATTTCAGACAAACTTCCAGTGCTTCACAGCACACTCTGGGTCAACTGCATGTGTTACGCGATCTGCATCTCAACACCAAGCATGGATTGAGAAACCGACTTATCAAAAAGAGCTTTTCCGCCAACCAGGGTTTGTTGTAGAAAACAATTTCGATATAAAAACGCAATTTCTTCAGCGAAAAAGCGAACATTGAAGGAGGTCAAAAGAGTTTAATCAACCTGAATGCCTGCGGCTGCTCGTGCGCAGTTGTATACAAAATACTCGGCTCCATTTTGGAATTGTGGTCTCACAAAAGACAATAACCGTTTGACTTCCTTCCTAGTTTCCTGGATTTCTTTCCAGGGATGTAACAACCGGTTCAAAGATCATCTTCGAAAAGACGGCAGTTGCTAAGCGTTAAAACAGCAGGTTCTTCAAAGAAAAAAACCTTTCGAAATGAGCAACAGGTCAAAGTAAGGAGAAAACCAGTGAAGTTAGTTTGCTCATTATTACCAGTGACCGTCACGAGCAAAGTTTCCGAACGCATTTTGCTGTTCGCCCATTTGTCATGGGTCTACAATTGCGCGCTGGTTTTCTCAACTATCTTCCTTTAACTAAATCCATGTCAGCAAGCACAGAACACAGGACTCCGTGTGACAAAGGTTTTAGTAAAATTAAATATTTGCTTCGATTCCTAATGTTTGCGGATAGGTTTGGTTTTTCTGTGTGACTCCTTTGAAACTGTTTTTCAATGTGCTGATTCGTAAATAACATAAGCATAGATTACCATATTGTTTACTTTGCAAGCAAGTCCAGATTAGCAAACTGAACAAGGAGAGTTCTAAACAGCAATTCATTCAAACCAGGCGAAAAGCGAAACCTTCTGAATTTGTTGCAATAACTGCATCCGGAACCAAAGGGTTACCATGGGCTTAAATTCCCAAGGGATCCCCAAACTATTCACGTGACGTCACAGCGGTTGCATCAAGACTACTGTGGCCCGTGACAACTTCAAAAATGCATGTTTTTTATTTAATTTTAATTTGAAGCTTACACAGTGTGATTTTTTACAAGTCGCACACGAGCGTAAACCTCAAGCGTATGCTTGACACGTTATCGACCTTGCAGGGATTCCGTGAGTGTCACGAAAACCCCATATTGGCCACTGACCACCTCAGAAGCAGCAAATGGTGTTTCCGGGGTTTTATTGAAAGTGAACTGAAGGTGGGCAGTGTTGTTGCCCTCTCAACATAAAAAGTGAAGAGCAAGCAGAAAAGTGCCATAACGCTGAAACTGCTAGACTAGCTTTTAATTTTTTGTTCCTCGTGTGTTTTTCGCGGTTTGTTTATACTGTTCAACTATTTTCTTTCTAATTCCTTTTTGATTGGCAGCGCTTGGTATAGATTTGCTTTGCCCCTCGTCGCGACTGCTTTTGGTAGTCTCCTTCTAAAAAATGCATAGTGGTCAGAAACGATCAACGCCGCAGCATTCGTTGCCCGAACTTAAACACCTTTAGCTACAATGTCCTGGGGTGCGTTGCATGGCGAATTCAAACTCCAACCCAGCTTCTCTTTGCCAGGTGCAGCGTTTTTAAAAGGATTTTAGGAAAAGTCGGTGGTTGCGTTGTGAAACCCATGTGGGTAGAACGCGGCGAATTTTTACCAACAGATATTGTCCATATGCAAAAAAGTGTCCCCAGTCTCATCAGTACGTAAATACACCAAGAAACATCTCAAGCTAGCTGTTAATCTTGATCAACCAGAAATTTCAGCTGTTGATGCGCTCGGTCAGTTTAATTTTAGAGTCACTCCTGATCTAGGAGAACCAGTCATTCCGAATTATCGACGCTATTGTTTAATTTCAGCTTTTCAGTCAATGTGCTCCTGGTACTCCGCCATTGCTAACGTTTCCTCTGGAGCAGCTCGCTGCCTCACTCGTGTGGTTATACCGCACAGCTATTGTGCCTTTAGTCATGCGTTCTACACTTCATTCAAGGTATTTAGCTAGTGTCGAAAACAGTAGTTTTCGAAACGCCTTGTATGTCAAGCCATAGGTTTTTGCGTTGTTGTTCCTCATACAACTTTGTGTGTCTGCTAAGTTTTACATTTTTACAAACACGAAATGTGACACTGGCTCAAGCACCAACAGCCGCATACCATGAAGTACAGTACGCCACAGTTGATTTATTTCACCATACCTCCGTCTAGTGGAGAAAAGACTGCTAGGATTTGTCCACTTTTACAGTAGTTCCGTTTTTCTGGTTTTTTTTTCGGTAATACCATAAAATTGACCTTAGAGGAGGTGGGCTCCAATTACCAATTAGTCAAGCAATGTTAGCAAAGTTGAGGGGAACGTTGCCCTCAACACTTTTGAAATGCGAACGAAGCTCCTGTAGAACGAAATAATATTATATTTTGCTTTCCTGTGATATCTTTCAACAGAAAAAATTCCATTAAACGTGAGTATAGCAAGTTGCGTCTTGGATTTGATCGAGAGTCTCCCCCTCTATTTTTGGCATTGCACCCCCGCCAAGTAAATGTAGTTTCTGCGCGATCTTCTAGCACAAACTTCATTCGACAACTTCAGAAACTAAACATTCAATCTTTGATAAAAGACAAAGGCGTCTTCGCCTCTACTGACGTAATCGTGTCTACTGCATGTCTGATCAACGATGAAACTGGTTGACTGCAGCAAGACATGTATTTTTTCCTGTGGCTCATCCACGTTTTTGGGAAAACATGTTACATCTTTCTGCACGAGTGAACTTTTGTACATTGCGTGCCGATGTTTATCATTACAATAGAAGAAAATCGGAAGGCCAAACTCGTTGACCTATGGAATTAAAGTGGTCTTGCTTCGAAGCCAATTTGGCCAAGGTGAAACATTACTTTAAATACCAATAAACTACAATGTAAGAACGATTTCCTAGTTGAGAACAGCTGGTCAATCTGGTTTTGATCAGAACCATGCGTCCCATGTATCCAGCCAGTGTTTTTGTTTCAGACGTTGTGCAAGGTGTGTTCTTATGATTGCCTTATCGTTCTGTTGATTGTTTGTGCGTGCAGTGCGCACGCCTATTTCTAGCTTCGCGACTGTTGCCTTCGTGAAAGGTGCACATTCGAGGTTAATAAGACACGCCTTTAAAAGCCGGGTCTTACCAAGACATTGTAATTTGTTACTGTAGCCTTCTTGTCTGGCGCACGGTGCACAGAAGAGAACTTATGTGTGTTGTTATTCGTTGTTCTGTTGTTGTCACTATGGTTTCCGCAATCCCGCATGTCGATCATGCAAATATGGCCTGGCGCTACAAAACGTGATTGTTGTACAGCGCCAAAATCACCAACAAAATCAAAAAATCAACAAACCAAATTTGAGGTCCACATCGTAAGCAGTAAAGAAACTCTTTAGATCACCAGCCCAGGTGATTGCAACATATAAATATAGAACCAAGGCAGAATGGTGAATATGGCATAAAAGAGAATATGTTTGATGACGCTTATGATCATAAAATACCAATGCATCTTCTGACCACATGTTTCTATTTTCAACATTGTTTCTTCAACACAATGAAACACTTGGCCAAGCAGATGCAACCGGTTTTACGACGATAACAGAAATTTGATAAAACTCCTATTCAGAGAGTAGACAATAGACTCAGTACTGACAAGAACTGCGGGTTCGGCATTATGTTTGCCGGACAGTTATGTCCAATTTCAACCAAAGCAAACGCGCCATTTCCTATAAGGCACAAAGAGTTTACTTTTTCGACACAACGTCCACAGACAAAATTTTTGTCAAAGCGGTTGGAGTAAGCTGTTGAGAGCCACCATCCGCAAAATCTTTGAAACATATCTAACTGATAGAGAAAATCATGGCTTGACCCTACGTTTCAGTCAAGCTACAGATTTTACTGAGGCATGTCGATAAGTTAGTGATTTGGGAACGTACCAGAACAGAGAAACGTCTGAAATTTCCGGCAAAGCGATTTCATTGCCTAAAATAAAGTCGGATGTTTATAAAAAACAAAACAAAATAACCAAGTTTAAACTTTTTCCACATTTTAAAATGGGAACCTGGAGAGAGTGGATTTTGTTGGGATATTGTTCTTTGCTCCCAGCGCCACTCACTTCAGCATTGCAAATGTTGCTTGCTGTGTTTTCACCTCACGCCATGTTCATGGGCTGTGCATGTGGTTTAAACTTACAATTGAATCTACTTCAGTTTCTCTGAACTTGAAAATGTGTTGCTGGGGACAAGATTTTCTAGAATCAAAATCTCATTTGGAAAAGAGCTTGAAAATTAACTTATTTAACAAATATGGTAAAACTATCGGAGTGACGTAACCAGCCCAGAAATTTGTTGGAGCAAAAAATCTTAGGGGGCCAAAATGTTTAATTTTAGGCGAGTAACACTATTTTGTTTTGAAAAATGGCCTCTCCAAGCGCAAAATGACTAACTATATTTTCTAAATATTTGGGGGGGCATGGCCCCTTTGGCCCCCTCCTGGCTACGCCTATGAACTATCGTCCCCTTAACCATTGCTTGCGGGGGTGTCGAGTAACAACCGTATAGCGCTGCAAAAACGCTGTGCTCGCCGGCAGCTTTATTAAACACCGAACGCCTGTGGACAATAGTTTGTATTTAATAAAACACCAAGCGAAATGTGTAATGGCTGCCAACAGAATTTTGCTCCCTCTTACGTGCTCCGTCTATTGTTGAGGAAAAAAACAAAAAAAATATTTTAGTTTGCATAAAAAGTGTTACTTCTGCTTTTCGAGGTAAAGCAAGACTATAACAACACCGGTGACGACAGGTTTGCTTTAGAATTTCCCAATGACTACTCAGGATTGCCAAGCACACCCCACAACTAAAAGAGCTTAATATTTGCAACCTTCCGATACTATCGGAAAATCCACAGCTGTCACAAATTTGCAGTTTCAAAGATGAACGACACCAATTTCGTTCAAATTGGTAGTGACAATCTGTACGGTCGGGTACAGTCACCGCCTGGTACAACGAGTTTAGGGAGTTTTGACCCGTCAAAAAGCGGTCATTGCGGTCACGCTTAGTGAAATTTCTTTGTTAGATCACAATCCTTCGCTGTCTTCTGCTTAAGTCTAATCGAATCCTAACCCATTTTTCCCAAACATTCGCGGTCGAGCAGAAATGAGTTGCTCAAGAATTTTGCGATGAGCAGGCTTCGTGCAATCGTTTGCATTTTGTGAAGCAAAGCTCTTTTACACTTTACTGCCCACAGTACCTGCGTTTTATGCGTTTCTGGCCCCTTGATTAACTGCAAGAAGGGCAAGCACAGGAACTTCCTTTGCTAGAGCTTCTTTTGCCGCAGAAATGAAGTGCTGTAACGAAAAAGGAAACATGTCAGCGAGAGTCAGTAGACAGACTCTGAATCAATTACTGGGTTAATATAATAACAGAAGCTTGGGAATGGTTTCAACTCAAGTATTTACAGAGAGCATTTGTTTTCATCAGGGTATTTTTGCAGTAAACAATACAATGCAATTAACAACGTTTTGTCACTGAAGTATGTTAGAAGTAGATGAGTTGGTCAAAACATTCCATTTGAAAACATTTACGTTGACCTGGATTCTTCATTGATAAACTTAAAGAATACAATCGTCCCTTTCCAAGTAAAAATTTAAAGAAACCAAAATTAGGTAAAACAGTTTTGCCTGGTTAGTGTGGGCAACGCAAAGCGATGTATGTTATACATCACAGCTGCTTTCTGAAGTGTCTTAATCTATTTCAGCATCGGAGAAACTCTTCTTCACGAAACCGCGTTCCGCTCTCACATGCACACAAGGCTGCAGCAAGTTGTAACGTTCCGATTAGCCCCGTTCTCTATTAGCAGTACGCAGGTCTTCATCGGTATGGATAGCCTACATACTGCTTGTTTTTAATTTGCATTTCAATTCGACAAATGCCTGCAGGTATATCTTGCAGCTGTTTACTTTGCACTAACTTCACACACAGCCAACTCAGGCAAAGTCTGCAGTTTATTTCAAAATTTCATGCAGTCGAATAGTTTTCCACCCAAAAGTATCCAGCGATAATACATTGTATTCTCTTTTATATACTCGAAACAATGTTGCTTATATCTTCACCCCTCTTCGTATGAAGACTTTTTTTGATTGTACACTACTTTTATTTTAAAACGCAGAAGCGAAATAAAAACACGGAGTAGTTTTGCCATAATTAACAAATCCTTCCTGTAGAAGAGACTTTTACAGGAAGGATTTGTTAATTATGGCAAAACTACTCCGTGTTTTTATTTTGCTTCTGCGTTTTAAAATAAAAGTAGTTTACAATCAAAAAAAGTCTTGTGTTTCATCAAAGTAAAGGTATTAGCGCCATACAGCGTATACTTTTCTACTACTTCCATGTATGTATCCTCGTCTTCATTCATGTATTTGTGTGTGCCTTATCACTGCGATGTATGCTTAAGGCTCGCGCGTTGCGTATGGGAGTGAAGACGTTATACACAATAAACCAATTTACAATTTATAAGTTGTTGGGTCGCCATCTCGTCGGCGGGAAAGACACTTGGATGGTAACGTTCGACAGAGTGTATTTCGTTGTGAGTAAACAACAGCTTAGCGCTCGCCGGTATAGTCGCAAAAGCGATGTAACGCTGTAATTGAAAATCTTAAAATAGAATTCTGAAATCTGTTGCTTTGTGCAAGTGTGTTTTCTCCATACTAAGTTCATGGGCGTCGTAAGGAGGGCAAGTGGTCTTGGCTCCCCTGAATTTTGAAAGTTGATATTTTTATATTGAATTTTTAGCAAAAAGAGGTTGTTTTCTTAGTGCGGAATGGGTAAAATTAAATTTCACCACTTTTGCACCCCTGGAAAAATCCTTTTGGTACCCCTGGAAAAATTAACTATTGGCCCCCCACTGGAAAAAATCCTTCCGACGCCCATGACTATGATTTCACAATGATAATGCATTTCAGTTCGTTTCAAACGTGATACGCTCGCGCGAAAATTGAAAAACAGCTTCCGCAAGGGAATATCCCACAATCGCTTCAAAAAGCAAAAGCGTTGGTGAAGCCACTGCAAAGCGCCCTGAATGGGGAAACGTGGTGACAGCAGAACCCAATTTTCCGCAACGTTAAGATTTGGTTCAGCAATCGCAAAGCATGTAATAATGACCGTTAAGTGTACTAACGACCACTGCCAAGGCCAGCGTAATAAATCCGTGCCATTTAAGGCTGACGTAAATGTGCGTCAACAGCGACGCGTTCAAGCAAAAGACCCCAACGTAAGACAGGGAAGCCATCGCTATTTAAGGTAGCCTGTGTCCAATTCACGATTGTTTTGGGTTGCTTTTTGGATACCGTGCTACACTGAACTGATGTGCCTGGAGCAATGTTTCGACAAAATACGCAAGGGTTTTCCAGAACGAGAAAGTCCCACTCGGGTGGGAAGAAAAAGTGAAAATATCGTACACGAAGCATCAAAATTCAGCGACAGAACGGAACAATGTTTCGTTGTTTCCGATTATATTTTTCTTATCCAAATCGTTCCAGAAGTAGCGAGCGATCGCGGCGCCAATGTTATAAAATGCAACGATGAATGAATCGGTGCACGATGCGTCGAAATCACCGGCTGGCACAAAAATCAAAGTTTCACGAAAGCGAGTGACTTCAAACCGCAAATTGCATGACAAAGAACAGGGTATATAACGATTTGATAGACTGCTTGCTTCCTGCAAATAGTTCAGTTCTTCTGAGCACGCTGTGATGGATTTTAGGTTTTATAATTATGTCAAGGTATGAATGCATTTTTTAAATTAATTTCAAACTTATTTAACATTGGCATTAAGCCTGAAACTGGTGACTTTAGAGAAAAGATCCAAAGTTGGCGAATTTTTTTCTGCCACAGTTATAATGGCTGTTACCGGTAGGATCGTTCTTTAATTCAATCGTTTTCAAACATAAAAATAAATGATCCGTCGCTTAGCCCAGAACTGATAATTTGCATAACTACACAGAACTCTGGTGTGTCCAATTGTTTGACAGTAACTTTTCAGTACGAATTCGTATTATTAAAATTATGATATGCTCACAATTAGGTTCTAACGAGTAATACTTTCAAACATGTTTGTTTTACAACGCTGTTTTTCGAGTTCGATTCCTACAGTTGCTGTATTTGATCAAGAACAGGTGGATCTGATTTGCAATGGGCTTATATATAATTTTTTAATTTTATGAACTTCCAAACAGGGCATTATTACAGCAAGCGCAAAACGATGCTTTGACCTGGAGATTGTTGCGGCAAATTTCCATTCGTATGTAAACTTATACGCAGCAAATCGCAATTGCACCAACGAGTTTACTGCCATAAAGTGAAAAGTCAATCTTCTGTTTATCTGGCAATTTTTAACATAAAAACAAACTTTTTTGCAACAGGACATTGCCACGCTTACTGCTATTTACGTTCTGCTTTATGCAAATGAATCAGAGGCAAGACGGATGAAAAATGCTTTCCAAAGATGTTACTGGTAATGAAATAGAGATTGATTTTTAATTTTACCTAATAAATAACTTTTCGTGTCATCGAGTAAGTTATAAAGAGCTTGAATTTATTTTAAAACTGTAAAGCGTTTCTGCTTTAGTAGATTCTGTATGACTACCTTCTACCTGTTTTGCTCAAGGGACGAACTGCATTTCAACGACTGTCATTGTATTTGAGCACTGAATTAATGCATGGACAAGCATAAATACGCTCAGATAAAAAGACAATGTTATCAAATGTCTGTGTGAGTTATTCGCGCTCGTAACAGTTTGAGTGTTTCAAGCTCATTCGAGGTTTTTCTTCATAACACGACCCACATTAAAAATGCACCTGACAATGTCACTTCCATGCTTTCCCTATTCAGGAACTACAAATGTGATGTCATGATTTTAAGGAATACCATGCCGCGCACGAAGCGAGATCCTGTAAAAGTTCCTGTTTCTGTGGTAGGCCTATTTCTGTCATCACATTGAAGTAGGCAGGACCTTTGAATGCCAGAAATAATTTCCACTTGAGAACTTGACATAGTGAGCATTGTCATAACATACTGCGAAGCACGGCGCTGACTTCGCCTGTGATGATGCGTGACCTCCGGAAACATTCATGTTTCAATTGTTGTTTTTGTTTAAGCGCACTTTTCATATTTTTGACCTGAGTCGATATATTTCGCCTTGACTCAGGAAGAGGACTCAAATACCTGACAATATGCCGAATGGATATTATGAGGTTGTTGCGTTATTTCAGGTTTTCTATGTATTTCCAGAATGATTGACCTGCTTAATTGGCTTCATGATAGTTTTCCCTATTCTTCCTTTCATGAATCTGATGTTTGATAATTGAGTACCGTTAGCATTTAGGCACCAGAAGAAGTAGTTACATTTATAAGGGTATGAAATATTTGATTTGTACAAGATCCTTGCTCTGGATTTTCCCACAGCTTTGAAATGGAGATTAAAAATTTCCTTTATTAAAACAAGCAGAACACAAGTTAGCTTCCAAGACTGTGCGTTGTGAATGAAAATAATTGCAGTTCCTAAAGTGTTTGTTACTTCATGTCAAAAAATCTAATCTTCAATAACTAAATGGAGCTGATTTTGCTTTGTCAGACCTTTTTACTTTTCAAATGGCAAGTAAGAAGCGTTTTGCATTGATCAGATCACTCCGCCTAGTTCAGAACATAAAGCTGTTTGCTTTTGGTTGACGCTAAGTACTTACCTCGGTATGCGTGGTGCAAACCAATTTATTTGCCGATTCAACAGTGAATTTTTTATTACGAAATCTCGCATCCATTGAAAAAGTCGGGTTGGAAAAAGTCGGGCTAGTTTTACCTTGGTGTGGTTCAGGAGGTACAACAGGAACAAGCATCAAGACAGCACAATGCTACTGTTTCAAACAGTAACGTCTGAGGCGTCCGCAGAGTCTGTTCGGTGAGTGATGTTGAGCACTTTCTAACAAGGTTGGCTTTATCGGATGTGCAAACATTTGTTCGTTCGTTACGAAAATAATCGTTTGTCTGTAAGTGCGTTTGGCGATTTGATCTGGGAATCATTTGAGAAGACAAGTTCACCTACAGAGTGAAACCTACACCAGACACCAAATACTGCGGGTTCAAATAAGATGAACTTCTACCCTTTTAAAGTAAGCTCAACGGGAAACCTTGTGCTCATTTTGATTTGAAATTCGAAAGCCGTGAGTGGTATCCCGAAGCTTTGGACTTGCTTTTGAAAACTTGCTTCATCGCGAGATTGCTTTTACGCAGATTTCTCGAGGATCATCCTTGTGAAGTCAAAAACAAGAGAACTGTACGCGATGGCTTTGTGAGGAAGGTTGGCGTTCAGCTTACCTGTGATTACTTGATAAACCGAAGGTCACTTTGGGCGACTGCTTGTGATGAGAAGTACTCTTTGCCGAGTTGCATGTAAAAGAGGATAAAACAGGATCTGAAAAAGTTTTTCAAATCGGGTGGAATGCTTGAAGGTGTTGCCGTCACGACAAGGTTCAAAATGGTCAGTTATTTGAACCCCAATCAAACCCACTCTGTGGACTCGGTGACAGATTGCAAGTGTCGGTTGTAGGTCAAATCCTGTGCCTTATGCATGAGGAGAAACAGGGGCCGCGCAAGAAAGCGATGAAGAAACTGACAGTTTTTAAAAATTACAAGTTTGATTTTAACCGCATAACGGCACATGCAACAGAGCTTTTCGTAAAATTATGTGATAAATTAATTGATTAACTTATTGCTTCATGCGACTCAGTTAGTAGGCAGAAACAACGTAAGAAGCCATCATGTAAAACCAGGGCCGGATTAAGGGGGGGGCAACGGGGGCAATTGCCCCGGGCCCCCCGCTGGAAGGGGGCCCCCCGTGATGAAATTTATT
>JGI24021J15306_10011061_pt1 | contig 11221 bp, 10 predicted proteins | sample Ectturendosymbi1_FD_15306 | JGI IMG/M metagenome (IMG submission 15306)
CCTTTTCTCACTTTTAGTTCAGTTGTCTGTTGCACATTGTATTTTTGTAAATTGACTTTTTGCATGGGGCACTTTGGTATGTTTTCAACATCTATTTAATTTTTATTTAGGAAATTTGATGTAGCTTTCTGACTGACAATCAAGTTCTCATCAAGAGAACAGACAACCACAAAATTCGTTAATGCACGTTATCAACTTTAATATTAACAAGCCCACAAAACGTGGCCAACAAAACGTGTCTACAAAACGTGATAAACGAAAATAATGAGAACCAGCCTTGTGCTGCGAGGACCTTATGTCCTGTATCAGAATAAGCCTTGTGCTGAAGAGACGTAAAGACCTTTTTTCTTTCTTTAACGGATCAACCTTCGAGGTCCTTGTAATGCTCAGAATTATTATTATTATTATTGTGGTGATTTTTGGCGCTGTACAACAAAAGAGTTTTGTAGCGCCAGGCCTGAACTGAGAGTGTTTTTTAGATTGTTTTATTTGTGTCATGGACAAATGCCAGTACATGTGCAGCTGCAGTATTGCTGCGTAATAAACTTTGCAGATTGAAATCGGTGTGTAATTTGTCAGTTTCGTATTTGAGTTTGCTTCTTGGTTGGTGTTTTTCGGACAATGTAGAAGAAAATGTTTTACCGTTTCTGGGGATCGGCAGTCTTTGCATAGACCATCCGGGTGGAGACCAATTCGATGAAGGTGGAAGTTTAGACTGTTGTGTCCTGTTTGTAGACGGAAAAGTATGGATGAGTCTCATGAACGAAGTCCACAGTTATCGTTCTCGATGTATTGAAAAATTTGTTTATAGTGGGTTGCTTTTAGACTGCTTGTGTATTTATCATTCCTGCAACACAGGATTTCTTGATTCAGACATACATGTCCGGGAGACTGAGAGAAAGGGTTGACTGTTTCCGATGTATTTCTAATGCAGTGGAGATAGGCGAGTCCGAGGCGAGTTGGTCGGCGGTTTCGCTCTCGGATATATTACTGTGTGCAGGTGTGCATAAGAATGTTATTGTAGTGCTTGAGGTGATCAAGGTGTGATTGAGCAGAACTATTTCGTTGACAGTTTGATGACGTTTCCAGATTGGATGTTGGATAGCCCTCAGCGCACTAAGACTATCGGTAATGATTAACGCTCTTCGGATGTAATTGGATGAAATCCAATAAAGTGCTTGAAGCATGCCGTGGAGTTCCGTGCTAAACACAGAAGAAAATTTGTTTTGTTGTGTGGAGTAGAGAATTGTTTGGGTTTCTATATATACACCGCAGCCAGCCTTATTCGCAGTTTTGGAACCATCTGTGTAGATGTAGGTGTGATCATCATATGGCGTAATTTAAATGAGATAAGAAGAAAGGGACATAGTTTGTAGAAGGATTTTTATGGGCAAAGTTAGATACAGCGAAATCTATGTGGGGTCTGAGGACCAGCCAGACGGGATGTGCGGAGTAGAAATCAGGTTGGGTGGAGTAAACCTTTTTGTAAACAAATTGAAAGAACAGAAGCTGGATGAATCCGGAAAGCGCTCTTGCCAACTGTCACATATTATATGAGTGTTTTGGTCGGGTGTTCGATGAAGGTCAGAAGATGGGCTTTGTATTTCAACCAGAGTAACTCATGCCTGATCTCCAAGGGCATTTCTCCACAGGTGTGTTGCAGGCAGATCGTTGGGGTGCTCCTCATAGCACAGGTGCATAGACGGAGAGCTTCATACTGAACTTTGAACAATGGGTCAAGTGACGTTACTGAAGAGAAAAAGTATGCCTCCATTCCGTACTCGATGACTGGTCGAATGATTGATCGATATACATTGAGGAGGGAACGTGTTTCGGCTCCCCAGTTTGTACCTTTTAGGAGACGTAATACGTTTATTCGTTTTAAACATTTGTCATGGATGTGTTGGATATGGGAGCTATATGAGCCCTTTCCTTGAAAAATAGCACCCAAAAATTTGTACTCTTTGCTGTTGGTAAATCTTGGAAATTCATGGATTTTTAATCAGATTAACACGTGATTTTCACAGTTCGTAATGAAAGCCCAAAAATGCGACACAGAGCACATTTATAGGACAATGCGGAAGGAGGGCAGATCCATAAAATATAATACCATAAGGCTGGCCATATATAGTTACTACAATTTGGTAAAGGGGCTGTGGGCCAGATGATTTTGCTTCGCGGGCCGTAGGTAGCCGACCCCTGATGTAAACAAAGAGAAAAGTGGAAGAAAGAAGACTAGAAAATACGACAGTAGTTATCTCAATTTTGACTTTACAGTCGCAGAAACGGAAGGCGTTGAGCATCCGCAATGCGTTATTTGTTGCAACGTTTTAGCTGCGGAATATATGCTACCCAGTAAACTAAAACGCCACTTAACAACAAACCACAAAAACTTATCTGGAAAACCACGCGAATTTTTTGCTCGTAAATTATCAGAAATGAATAAGCAGTCGGTTTTATTTTCAAATTTTTGCACACCCCAGCCAAGGCACAGCTTGCGTCTTTTAAAGTTGCGTACAGAATCGTGAAATGTAATAAACCGCATACTATTGCAGAAGAACTCGTGCTTCCTGCTGCCCCTGACTTAGTCTCGACAATGATTGGAGAATCAGCTGCTCAAGAACTAAAAGCTGTTCCACTCTCAAACAACGCTATTTGTAGGAGGATCGATAAAATTTCGGATGATATTAATGATCAGCTGGTAGCGAAAATGCGTGGAAATGAGTTCAGCTTACAGTTAAATGTGGCAGCAACCAGTACCAGTAATAAAGATGCTTACTTGATGTGCTACGTACGATTTATTGATAACGACGACAATTGCTCTTTTGTAAGCCCATTTTAACAAATTGTAGAGCACATTAATTGTTTGCAACACTGAACAACTTTTTTCAGGAAAATAAACTCGAGTAGAAATACTGCGTAGGTTTATACACTGATGTTACCCGCGAGCTATGTCTGGTCGTTTCGGCGGGCTGCGAACGTTAGTGCAGGGCGTTGCCGTCAACGCTAAATGGACTCACTGCCTTACTACACCGTGAGGCGCTGGCTTCGCAACAGCTCAGTGGTGACCTAAATGGAGTGCTTGAAGTTGTTGTCAAAACTGTGACATTCATTGAAGCAAAGCCGCTTAAAGCTCGGCTTTTCCAACGTCTTTGCGATGAAGTAGGAGCAGAACAATTTATTGTTTTATTGTAATGCAAGGTGGCTTTCCAAAGGTAAAGTTCTTTTACGTGTGTACGAATTTAGAAAAGAAATCTTCATATTTTTAAAATAAAACCATGCACTTGGTACTACCTTTGAGGATGAAGTTTTCCTGACTCAGTTGGCGTATCTCTGTGATATTTTTTGCTAAATTAAATCAATTAAACCTCTCATTCCAAGGAAAAGATACCTTATGCAACTCCATGACAAAATTACAGCCCTTGAAAGAAAACTACATTTGTGGAAAACTGATCTGTTGATAAATAACGAGCACTGTGATAGTTTTCCACATTTAAAATCCCATTTAAACTCGCAATCTGGCAATCTCTACCTTCAGAATACCGATGAGTGTGATACGAAGACTGTGATGTGTTTGTATTTGGATGCTCTAATCTCGCATTTTGAGAAATATGTTTCTGAAAACATGGATAAGCAGACTTGGATAAGAAATCTTTTTGTTGATAATGCAAATGCCGCTCAGTGGTTTACATCTCTGGAAGCTGAACAATTTATCGATCATTCTTCTGACCTCACTTTGAAAAGCATATAAAACCCTAATTCACTCATTTCATTTTGGGTTAAGGCTCGATCCGAATTTCCACTTGTAGGCTGTAAAGCTGTCCGTGTTCTTGTGCCGCTTGCAACGTCATACTTGTGTGAAGCCGGTTTTTCTGCGGTAGCAGTGATCAAGTCGAAGTACCGCAGTAAGATTGACATTGAACGCGACATGCGTGTTGCCATGTCAAACATTGCACCGCGGTTTGATGAAATGTGCACAGAGCAACAAGCCCATTGCTCACATTAAGCGTTTTTCAGTATTTGCGAATAAACGCTGACATTATTGTGCATTTCGAACAATGAACATGATTTAAATAAAATTTTTTGGTAAAACTTGAAATTTGCTAATTTTGGCTTCATTACGGTGCCGCGATTATTGGAAAGTTTTCAAAGGGCGCCGTCAACAAAAAAAGTTTGGGAACCGCTGCTTTATATCACTTAATTTCGATATCATGCAAAAGACCTCGGAGAATTTTAGCGATAAGACGCTTTTAACCGTTTCTATTTTCAGGTGTAGAAATTTTTGCATTTAAAAAAATGGGTGATGGTACAGTACATTTTATGTCACTCCTTTAATGTATTTTCAGCTCCACACTATACGTTGCCAAGTTGGTGTTAGCTTTCCTTCATTTATATACTTTCTTTTACCCAACACAGCAGTGGAGACGTACTGCGGAATGATTGAAATTTTAAAGATTATACGTCGTTTTGTTGCTCCTCAGAACGTTTTCGTTGGCTTTGAGCAAGCAGGCATGTCAGCGCTTACTTAGCAGATTCCTTCAAGCCCACGTAAAAAGCTGCTTTTAATTTTTTCTAAAAATTTTTACGTAGCATCAATTAATTGAGGCTCAAACAGTTATACGAAAACGAGTTAAACTTTTGCATTCAAACAAGATACCTGCGAGCTTTGGCGCATATGCAGGTCCTTCGATGATAGAGCTGCATTGACAGTGAAGAAAAGCTGCATTTGACAAAAGACATTTGCTTTGTAAACAGCGTTTACAAAAAGCAAAAACCTGAGAAAAAGAAGACAGCGTTGAAAAAAGTCTTGATTTAGTTTTCGATAGTGGTAGACAGTGGTAATTATTTCAGTTCGGTCCCAGTAAAACCCCTCTTTAGGCATGTTGACGCATGCTTAATTTACATATCGACAAAGTAACGTTAGCATTGATCATCCAATATCCCCCAGGCGGTTCATTAACCCTGCGTTGGGTCTACACTTTTTCAATTCTAGAATCGCCACTGGCGATTGTGTAGGAATCAATAAACAAAAAAGATTACTATCGCAACTTTACTGTAGTTGGAAACAAATTCAAGTTTATTGAAAACATTTTCAACTTTTCTGGATTTATTTGGTTTCTGTTGCATTTAAGAAAATGGATAATACTACTTCCGCAAGCCATACAGTTTGTTGCGTTTCATGTATGTGAATTGAGACTTATGGAACAGTCATAATATAAATAATACGATACACGCTACATACATGTCCTCAGATAAGAAAGCATCTTTAGGCCTACTACAGCAAGGTATGAGGTTCCTTGATGACAGAAACAGCTGGATTGTGAATGGAACGCCCAACTTCAGAACTTTAACGCAGATACTCAGAGTACTGAGCCAGCTAGTTTTTGACAACGTTTAGCGACGTTTACTTTTTCAGTTGGGTTGTTAGGAACCAAACGTCAAGAACCAAAGTTTCTATTTTCAAATCTACGGCAACATGGTAACGGAAAATATAATGCAACAACAGCTGCAAAAATTTGTAGGAGCAAAGTGTGTGACATAACGTTTTCAGGCAAATATAGGGAAATTTGGGCAAATTATCAATTTCACCTCCAACATATTGTCTGCTCCTGCACTTATGCTCTTTTTGTGTGCTCACAAGCGTGTGGGTCCATTGCATTGGCCATTTTTTAAACGTTTTTCTCGCTTTGCAATTAGCATGAAAAACTTCAAAAGCTATACTTCTTCTGCATCGTTTGAGCGTGTTCTTGTAATCCGTTGATAGGCCGCATAAGAGCCCGGGGCAGGCCATTCCATTGTCTCGTCATCCAGCACCGTCAGGTCATGCGCTCCATGTGGAGATCTATGGATTGGACAGGGAAAGACAACATGGTGAGCGGTCTGTTCCTCTGCGCCACACTCACAAGCCGCATAAGGGGCCATGCCCTATTTGTGTAAGCAGAAACAGAAACATCCGATACAGGTGCGAAGGCGGTTAAGCCTCACCCACGCTGTTCTTGGCAGGGCCGCCATTCCAAGAGCGTGGGTACCGATGTCGGGGATGAAAATACGGAGTATTGTATTGTTTTCCAATCACTGCGCATTCCATCCGTGTTCGACACAGAGCGCCGTACTGCTTTTGATGTTCTCAAATGAACAAGATGAGTTGTTGTACGACGGGTACAAATGGCCCAATGGGTATCTCCATTTGAGATGCCTTGCATTCATACCCGTTCGACAGGTAAGCACTGGATGGAGCAGCTGTCCAGGCTCGTGGTACGGCGTGCTGGAAACAGTGTGACTCCTTTGCGACGAAGCTCAGCAGTGCAAGGTTCTTGGTGGTCTGACGCAGTGTTTGCATTTGGTCGTAGCAGTTTGGGTCCGTTAGCAAATCGTAAATGAGAATTGATTGTTGATCTGGGGGGCAGCAAAAATGTCATAAAAAGTTATCAGTCAAGCCATTGATTTTGGCTCGACTTGAATTTCATGTAGTAAAAAATGAACTGATTGATTGCAAAACATGAAACAGTCTTACTTTGTCCGCGACGAACTATCTAATCTCCGCAAGGAACCCATGCGTCATGCGTAGAAAGCAAACATCAGGGACGTTCCAGGACGGAAGTAGGAAATAATCCCTTAATAGTGTCCAGTAGACAAGTCAAACAGATTCGCGAAGTAATTCGAGAAATGCGCACTTCATCGGATAGAGCGCACGGAAAAACTGGAGAGCTTGCTTGAAGCTTTAAACAGAGACCAAATGAAAAGGTCTGGGAACCAATGTAGGGTTGTTGGTGGTGCAAAATTAATTGTAACTGGTTTCGGTCGATTACGATTCCATAGAGATCCCTACTGGTTGAGAGGTCAACCTAGTTGTTGCAGGAGCACAAGTCAGTCCTCCAACTACGTGACCTGATGTCTTGAAGTTGCGAAGGCAGAGCAAGGCGAATTAAAAGGCTCTCACCGCTTTATCCTTTGATAACTCTCTAGTAGCACTCTAAGTTGATTGCTTCTTTAGATTATATTCAGACATACAACTAAATCTCCAATACACTTGAATGTGAAGTCAGAACAATGCAACGTTAAACTGTTCGGTGAGACTAACGGTGAACAAGGGACGAGCGCAGTGCTCTGCTGTTGAATGGACCAGGGGTAAGGTGGCTGTTCGCAATGTTCTTGCCTCCGCACCCCAGCCACCCCAGCCCGAGCCAGCGATGATAGAAAGTCTTAAAAATTTCTGCACGATTTTTGTTGAAATTTTAAACTTACTTGCAACAAACAAGTTCTACTGATTTTGTTTTTCTCTTATGGTTTCCAAACGCTTGTCCACTTTGTATACTTTTCTTGTTTATATTTTTGACGTGAAAATTGTAATCTGTTCACAGTAACGAAGTTAGAAAAATTGCTCTTCGATGTATTTACAATCAAGCCAGATTTCACTATTTCAATCACCAGATTTTATAATTTTTCCCTTTCAAATAACAGGCGATGCTCTTTTGAGGTATAATAAAATCGAGTTAAGACAATTGCGTTGAAAGCAACTGCTGCGATGCGACTTGTGAAATTTATTGTGCAATTATTTATATGGTGCAGTCATTGTCAAGGCCCGTAGTATCGAGTCCTTATTGTGGTCAAGCTTAATCTGGTATAACTCAGTGCTGCGCTAAAGTAAAGAGTCATTTGCAAAGAAGTAACAACTTGTTAAAAAATTAATCCCTTCTACGCTAATTTATGTAAAGTTGTCTTCTCTGAATATATCACTGTTGGAACAAGTGCAAAAACATGCTTAGGAAACTTTTTTTAAATCCATGGTTGGAGAGATAACTAAAACTAAAAACACTCACACATCACTACTAAGACTATTGAAGATTTTTTACTCACTTGTTTTTAGGTTAGTTCTCAAAATTTCTTTTCATTTAAAATGTTAGTGAAAATCAAAATGTTTTGACGATTTTCTACATTGGTAAGTAATCTACTTTACATTTAGCAAACAAAATTGCAACAGGGCATGTAATGGCTGAACAACATTTATTTGCCACTGTGAAAGCAGTATAAAATCAGCAAGCAGTTTGCAAGGCACTATTCCACATTCACATTATGATAAAGTCACAGTTATTGTTGACGAACATGTTTGGAAACAGTTTTTAACCACTGCGTCAAACACAGCAAACTGAAGAACGTCAGTTACATCGCAATATATATCCGTGATGGTTTGGATAATGCAAGCCACGTATCAAAGAATTCATACGCGTGCAGTCTAGTTGCATTTAGTCGTAATGTCATGAAATTGAGAAAAAAAATCAATTTCGTGTCACGTTCAGGGGAGTAACTATGAGGGGCAAGGGGGCACAATTCTCCGGGCGCCGAATGACTGCAGGCGGCGCCAAAAGTCCCAACAATGTAACAAGTACTTTCTTCAATACGGTACATTTTCTTCCGAAAGACCTCAGGTTCGAACATGGGGACACCAAACTTGTTTCTTTCCCTGGGCGTCCTAACCTCGTTACACCCCTGGTCCTGTTACAGAAAATAACTTAAAATCAGCAAGTTATCAAACTGAAGTTAAAATCAATTTTCTATCTTAGTCAGCAAGACACTTTGTGCTATGGCCAGAATAATGGTTTCTTTGTCAAAATATGATTACACCAAAAGCAAACTTGTGTTTTGTACGAATGTGTAAGACACTGTGGCAAAAACGTATATGTGAAATTTGACATTGCTTGAAACACACTCTTCTAACAAGTCAAATGTCAAGTGGAACACATATTAGATGAAGAGAAAATTTCGCCCAAATATAACGTATTAACCATTTTAAAATGTGAATCTTACAAAAAATGAAAAACAAGATAATAAAAACAGCAAACATGCTACGAATAAGCGATACATTTTGTAACGTCAGAGAATACTCATGAGTCAAAAGATTTATTGAAATTTTGCTATCCTTGTCGTGCAATTCGTTTGATAGTTTGATTCACCGCATAAAGAAATTTATGTGGAAAATCACGTCAAAAACGGTTCGGGCGGAAAATGCATGCCGGCAGCTTTTGTCATTTCAAGAAAAAAACATGTACTTGTTTGTCGTACACTTATGCAGCTGTTATCACCCACAAGCTCATACTCGAACATTTGAAAAATTAGGAGTCAGAAAACAAAAGATTTTACACAAGGCCCTCGCAGGTCTATGAAATGGCCACCCGTCTGTGAAATGCAGCATAATGATATCTGTGATAATAAAAACTACAAACGTTTTTTCTTGTCCCGCACCAACGTGTACTGCAGTAGTTTTTCTGTTTACTGACCTGATCATGCAGAATTGTTCGCTTGTTGACTGAATGGATACTTGACATACAAGATGTTTCTTTCGCAATTGGTCGTCGTGTTGCTGGAGTTTTCCATTGAACAGCGGGGCAATTGTTTCACTCACATTTGAGAAACCTTGAAAACAAAACGTGTTACCATTGTTGTGCACAGATTATAGTGTAGGACTGTAGACCACGATCGTTTCTTTGTATTTCACATTTAATCGATCTTGACATCTCTAGCTTTAATATACCTACTTTCACTCAATATTTAATACGTTTTGCATATTACTTACTAAACAATTTCACACGTAGCAACGTAAGAAATTAACAGTTTGCAAAAACCAAATTTAATTAAACTTATCTTTGAATTGTTCCAGTCTGTCCAAAGGTATTTCTAGAAATGAGTTGACCATAAAAAGTGCGAAAAAATAATAGTTTCATGTGACTTCGCCATTCATCGCTAGCAACTGCTAACAATGTTTTTCCTGATTGCTAAACATGCACCTACTCATAAGAGACCTTTTGCTTCCCTCAGAGCTGCTTGTTGGTTGTAATGCAGCCCATGATTGAATAAACCTACCATGCACGAGATGCAGTTGAGATAGGTATATTTGCTGACATCGACAGTTGTCAGCAACCCGACAGCCAAGCTCTCTCATCAAACTGAATGGAAAGTTTGCATCAGTTTCACGACAACATCCCGCGAATGCGCCTCTTGGTGTTGACTAGCGCAAAACTGACGTGCTGCCCACGCGACCTGCGTAAAGCGTCAGTGAAACTCTCTCACGAACCAACAGTGCAGATGAATATCAGTTACGCGTAAAGCGTCAGTGAAACTCTCTCACGAACCANCAGTGCAGATGAATATCAGTTACGACGTGGAAGATTCCGGAAAGAACAAGAACCTGTCTACGTGTGGTTTCTAGGAAAATAGCAATTATCAAAGAGTGTGGTTTTCTCCTACTTTTTCGAGCCAATATTTTCGCAGCGCAGACCACTTTACAGATTTGATTGAACGATTTTCCCCCAATACAGAAAATGCTACCGATTAAGAGCGACTTTATTAGTAGCTACCTTGAGTCTGACCCCAAGGTACGTTTCACAAAAGAGCCGAGTCGGTGTGCGTGTGAAGTGAACACTGTGAGAGGTTTTTAAAGCATAATGTTTGCATAAAAGAAAAGCTAAGGTGAAGTTTAAATGTATCATACATGTGCCTGAGGAAAAGATTGTTACGTGTTTAACAAAAACGGTGTTTCCTTTTAAGCAGCAGGCGCTGCTGCGCAGGGGTTTGAATACTATTTAAACATTACGTGCTTAATTGGTGGATTTGCTTGATTCTGATCGTTTTTTTTGTATGGGTCGTTTCACGCACAAGCATTTGGGATCACGGTTATTAAGAAAATCTTAGGAAAACCATTTCGCGAATACGTAAATAGCATTGTTTCGAAAGCTTCATTAATTGCCTGGCATGAACTTGCTATCAAGTGTCATCGATGTAAAACTGAATCAATTGAATTTTTTCTAGCACTGAGGACAATAGCTCAGTCATGTACTGAACAAACCAAATGTGTGTGGGTTTACGATTGGGACGAGTGTTATAACGAGATCCAATTCTTTCATTCTAAATGTCGTTTTTCTTGATCTTCGCAAGAATGTCCTGTATATCTCTGAACGCTGTATCCTGTGCCCATGAGGAGCTACACAGCATGCCACCGGGCGCAAATGCAATCTGTCAGTTAGTCGCCTGTCGTTGCTGCATTGCAGTAATTGTTTCAGGGTTCTTACATGACTAGCCATAAATCTTCACCTACCTTGACACAAGACCGGCGGCCGCGAGTCCACCAGGCTCGTCAACAAACAACTGTCCGACCTATGGAAGATTCCAACACCTGAGGGTCACAATATCTCGGAACCCTTCATGCCGGAAGAGTTTGCTGCCGCCC
>JGI24021J15306_10011063_pt1 | contig 11219 bp, 9 predicted proteins | sample Ectturendosymbi1_FD_15306 | JGI IMG/M metagenome (IMG submission 15306)
ATCTCAGTATCTGTAAGATAATGGCAGTGTCAATTCCCTCAACACTTACAAAATAAAAAGCATCTCGCTATTTACGTTAGATTTTGCTGCTGACTCTTCTCGTTGCAGATAAAGGATAGCAAATTATTTACTGTAGGATAGGGTGGGTGCAATTAACATTACATTAAAGTTGAAACACTGAGCTGAGCTTATGAACAGCAGGTTAGAGTTTAATATCTTGACAAAACTGTTGTTTTACTCGACGGCAAGGCAAAGGGAAACCATTTAAGAAAAGGTTAAGGCTCCACATAATTGTGATTTAAGTGTCGCAATACATGACATCACAAATAAATATCTAGAATGAATGCTATTGTAGCTTAACATTGACTATGGCGCAATGAAGAAGATTGTCAAACTGAATCGCTTCTTAGCCAAAGTTTCAGCTTCAAAACATTTACAATGTATGCCACTGCCATATTCACGCATGTGGTTTTAGAACTGTGTAAAAACAAAAATCTTTGATATTGGTTTAAGGCTACGTTGACACTGGAAACAAGGATAGGTTACATTTGTAACAACGATGGCTATCAAGGAGAAATTTGCGATGGTCTTGAAGCTTACATAACAAATAAGTGAGATACAGCAAGCTGGTGTGCCAGAAACAGCTGCGAAAAGCGTTACTTCAATTGTTTTTACTTGTGGGTCATTGATTACAAAAGGTCAGATACAAGTTTGTATTCGACTAAAAGCTGAAGCAGGATAAGTTCCTTGAGGCAGTTTCATTGATTTGCACTGAAGTATTTCATTGGCTTATATTTCAAATATTCTATTAACCTGAGAACTAAGGAATTGGGGGAACATTGTCCCCGTTCTCCCCCCTGGCTACGCGCCTGGTGGCAACCATATTCTGATTGCAGGTTACAGACCAGCGCAGGCATTCGTGATTGAGCGAAGTTTATGTGCACACTGATTCGGTAATTCAAATTAACTAACACAATTATCAACAATCATGACTATTCAGTTTACATAGAAATCTGTATGCTGTGTCCACAGATAGTCCAGTGATGATGTTCGTTATACTTATTTATCCCCGGACTTTATTCTGTGGAAACGTTTCCAACAGCAATGTAACCATGAAATTTGCACAACTATGTTATTTTTTATGACAAAATGTTGGGGGGGACAAAAGATATTATGTCCCCCCGTCCCCCCCATAAACTTGGTCCCTGTATCCGGCCATTATCTGTAGAGCTTGTATTTTCTCGTTTGAAACAGCACATTTCTCATTTATCCTTTCAAAACGTAGACACTATCTGTGAATGGTTATCAATGGTTAATGGGAAGTATGCTCTAAAAATGTTTTACGGTCACTCTCATCCCTAGTAATGTTTAAAACAAGGTACAGAATGTATGTACACTACATTCAAATGTAAATAGTTCATAATATCCGTTCTGGTTTCATTGAATATCGCAGTCTTCACGTTGTTCCAGCTTTATACGTTTAGGTGAAAGTCCATCTCTCTGTATAACTTTGGTTTCCCCGTGTTCGTCCAAATTACCAGTGTCCATAGTAAGTGACACTATGCTTCGGAGTCTTCTTCTTGGCTTGTTTTCCCACTCATGTGGACCACTTCTTAACTGTATTCTGGAGTCTGAAAACGTTTCATTTTGAGATTGCAACGCGAACTCAACACTAAATAGCGAGCAACATGCTATAAAATGGTGCCCGATAAGTTAGAAAATGGTCTCCAATAATGTTTTAACAAGTTTGATTGCAGGTTGTCTATATCTAAGTATTTTCAATTTGAATTATACTTGTCTTTTTCACTCTCAGTCATTTCAACAAGTGTAGCACAAACAATGCTGCAAGTGTTGCAAGCTCATGGTTAGCTTGTGTTGAATGTGCGATTCGAAAAAAAACGGTATGTCCATGATGAACAGCACATATATATATATATGTGGCACGAACAAGTAGAAATAGAATGAGCACGTCGTGATCTCTATTGTTGCTTACTGTCACAGGTTGAAGGTCTGCGCACTTGCCCTCGGGCTTTCCAATCACAACAGAGTGGTGCTTTGACCAGGATGTGAAGGTGGTGCCAGGTGCAACCTTCACAAAAAGAACATGCAATCGGTACGGTTAATTGCAAAGGGAGAGGATGTTGTTGCAACCTCTCAGATGGCATTGCCTTCAAAGTGCAATTCCACACAATCGGGATGTGCACAAAGAGCAACCAAGCAATATATGCGTTGCGAACAAGCAATAATAGAGTGATCTCGTCAAGTGATCTCTACTGTTGCTTGCTGCCAAAGTGTGAAACTTTGCGCACTTACCGCTCGAGCTTTTGGATCGCAACACAAGAAATATACTTCCTTGTCTTTTGCATAGCCAATACATGAGAATGACCAGAGATGAATATGTAAGCTACTTGGATTTGGATTTAAATCTTGCAACATTCCAATATGTTGATGGATTTAGATGTTATCATTTTTGCTTAACCGGATTTGGATTGAAATAGATGACATTCTTTTGTATTTCTTCGCAACTTTCGGTTCAGTTTTGGGACTACAGGGTACTTTATTGACAAGACTTTCTCAAATCCGTTGATATTGTTTATTGTGTTTGTTTAAATATGGAGCCTTGTCTCTTACTAGCGAAACAAATCTGCGCCAATGTCTGTCATGTCATCAACTGTTGATCATTTAATGATAGAAATAAGTAGTAAACACCATCAAAAATGCATTTGATTTGAAGTTTTTGTTATGGATAGATAAATTTGTTATATGTTTGGTATATTTTTAGACTAGATTTTGTATGTCTGTTGTAAGAATAGTTGGCAACACTGGCTGCTAACAGTGAATATTCTGAAGTCTCTGTAGATCAGGGGTCACCAACACGGTGTTCGCGGGCACCAGGTTGCCGGCAAGGACCACGTTGGTCGACTGCGGGCCTGTTTTGAAAATAGCATTAAGATGATGAGTATTGTCACAGAGATTAACATCATTAATGATATGATATTCAAAGGTAAATTGAGAAAAATTTTTATTTCAGAAGTGTGTATCACACTAGGAAGCTCTCAGTTACATAAAGGTTAGTGACCCCTGCTGTAGATCAATTGTCATGATGTTGTGAGTCAATGGTGGAGCATAAGTTAACTTCATTTGCTTTCCAAACTATTTATTTGTCTTTGAGTTGGATTACATATGAGTGTTGTCAGTGCCAGTTGAGGCTTTCAGGGGCACCGAGGCACAATTTTTCAAGGATCCCCATCTTTTCAATATAAACCAATGTCGCTTGGTGTCACCATAACACTAATGTTCATCACACGAAATAACGCACACTGCAACATCAAATGAAAAGGGTAGATATGCAATGCGAAAACGAAAACGGTTGTCCTATCATAAACTCAGGAAAGGAAAAATGTTATCAGTTTTTCAAACCATGTTAGACACTCAAACTGTAATAGTACCTTGTGTGCTTTTTTACAATTCATGTATCAACTTGTCAAAGTTTTCTTTCCGTAACTGTTCGCTCCCGTGATGCTTTATTATTGCTCTGCTCTTTTCCTCTGTGTCATGAATGAGATACCCAACTGTTATTCTACGGTGTCACAAGCACCTGAAATGTGTTTTTCCTGTTGCACATATAGTCTGTATATTGAGGCCCGTGCCTCACGGGCCTCATAGCTAATATGGCACTGAGCATTGCAGCCACAATTATGCATTGCCCTGAGCCAAACAAAGAGACAGTCGAACTGACGACCCTCGGCATAACAGCAATGGAGATTGCCCATTCGACTAGGTCAGCTATGTGCAAGCCGCGGCCATAGGTAACGGAACTGGTGGGTCCCCACTTTTAAACGTCGAATTTTGCCTAAATAAGTTTAAGTTACACACTTAGTATTGGATCCATTGTTACAGTAAATCGTTTAATGAAGAAAATGCAGCAGAATTTGGCAGTAATTGAGAATATCATTTTCATACATTGCCAAAATTTGTATCTTGGCAGTGAATTCGGCAGGATTTCGTGATTGTTTGGCAGAATACACCATGCACAATCTCTCACATTGCTATGGCTTGCTTACCAGAGGTGGCCAGAGTCACTTTTTCAGACTCAGACTCCACTCCTGTTCCAAAAATTTTCAATCCTGATCGGGGTCTGGATCCCGCAAGTTTTCAAATTTGGGAATCCGACTCCTGTTCAAACTCCAGCTAGCATCATCGATCCAACCTAAATTTACACCTGTTTTTATTTAAGAAATGAGCACACATACTTCTGTTACTGCCGAAATTGAACCGAATCCGGGTCTGAAGGAAATACGCAGAATCCTCCTGATGCATGGCACAGATGAGCAGACTGTGAAAATGTTCAGTCCGAGTCCAGTCCTGATCCGATAAAATTGAATCCGATCCAGTCTTGATCCTTCAAAATTTTTGAAAATTACCAGTCCGATCCAGTCCTGATCTGCCAATGTAAAATCATGTATTTTTATTTTGCCTCATGAGGCAAAGAACTACTGGTGCTATTTTGCCTTCAGCAAAATACGATTGGTTGAAGGCAAAATAGTTTCAGCAGTGCTTTTGCTTCATGAGGCAAAATAGACACAGCCTCTTGGCATTTCCAAAATTTACCAAGGAAGTGTCTGTTTGGCATCAGAGGGAAAAGCACTTCTGAAGTTATTTTGCCATTTGGAGAATCCGATTGCTTGGATTGGTCAAGTGACAAGGACGATAGACTTGGATTAGTGTACGGTCCTTGTTACATGACCTAAAACCCTAAACCTAAAACCAAACCCAAAACCTAAACCCAAAGCCTACACCAAAACCTAAACCCAAATCCTAAACCCAAGACCTTAACCCAAAACTTAAACCTAAACCCAAAATTCAAACCTAAACCCAAAACCTAAACCCGAAACCTCATCCGTAAACCTGAACCCTAAATGTAAACCCTAAACTTTTTGAAAAGTACATAAAAAGCACTCCTATCAAAGGTGTAATCTCTACCAGCTAAGCCGAATGAACTTTCTATTTGAATAAGTTCAACAAAGGTTTAGGTTTATTATACTGTAAATTTCGAAATGTGTGCTCTGTTGGTGTTGAGAAGCGTGATGGCAACACCTGCTACAAAGAATGATGTAAAGAACATTTCAGATAAGCTTGACAAGTGTGGCGGCCAGAAGATGGCGCCACATGTAAATAAATGGTCACCGCTAGATGGTGCCCATAAGTTACAAGTCACTGTGATAGTCACCACTAGCGAATTATCGTAATTCCCTTATCCCTATATAATGATAGTGCAACCTTGATAACAGCACCTCGCTGCTTCAGTTAACTGAAGCAATCAACGAGGTTAGGAGTCAACAATTCTTGTCTGAACAATATGAGGACATGAAGCAAAGGCTACACTCCAAAGATGAAGAGGACAAGGTTTTGCAGGCTGAAAACCAGGACCTCAAACTGCATTTCCGCAAACTTGAGGCAGTGACGAACCGGACTCACGAGGAAACCTTGAACAGTATGGCCGTCGCGAATGTCTTGAGTTTCATGGACTGGCCTGGAATAAGAATGAGAACACTGATGATCTAGTTCTCCATGTCTCAAAAATATTGGGGGTGGACTTGAAAGCGGAAGAGATCAGTGTCTCTCACAGACTGTCTCCCGCCTTAGATAAAAACTCGCAACCTGCCATCATTGGGAGGTTGTGCTCCAGGAAGACCAGAGACTCTGTATTCAGCCAAAGACATCAGCTGCGTTCTCATAACAAAGCCCACCCCAAAGGACGCATATTTATTAATGAAAGCCTGACCAAGATCAATCGACGACGCTTCAACCTCTGCCTGCAATTCAAGAAAAAGAAGAATGCCAAGTTCATATGAACCAAACATGGAGTCACCTATCTAAGCGAGTCTGAAGGAGCTGAAGCAATGGCAATAAAAACTGAAGATGACTTGGTTAAGTATGGTACTATTAACTCTTGATTTATTTTCTGATAAATACATGTTTTTATCCAACTTAGAAAATAACCTAAATCAAAATGGATATTTGTCCTAAATGCCAAAAACCATTAAATTGTAGTTCAAAAGCTATTTATTGTTATATCTGTAACAACTGGCTTCATTTAAATGCTCCAATGTAAGCAACATCCAATTTGCTGAGCTTGCTTCAAGCTCAGCACCATACTACTGTCACGCTTGTTCATCAAACTCCCTGCCCAGTAATGCAGTGATAAACATGAAGAATGAAGATATCGAAGTGGGATTCGATTATCATGACACTGACTCGTTTAACCAGCTAAACACTCATAAAAAGGAAAATGTATGTCTTTTTCATGTTAATATGAGACGTTTGAGAAAAAATCTTGAAAAACTCTCCATGATTCTAGCAGATTTGCAGGTGCCACCTCAGATAATAGCCCCAAGTGAAACCAAAATTTATAAAAAACAAGGTGTAAACGTTTCAACTAGTTTAGTAGGTTATAATTTTCTGCACTGTGATTCTGATACATTGGCTGGTGGAGTTGGAATTTATATTAATAACAGCTTATCATATCAACTTAGGAACGATATACCAACTACATTTGGCAACTCTGAGAGTCTCTGGATTGAGGTGTGCATATGTCATAAAAAGTGTGTTATTGGCGTGATATATAGGCATCCTAACAATGATATTCATACTTTCACTCATAATCTTAGTGAAACTTTACATTACTTGAGCAATTCAAAATTGCCATTCTTGATTTGCGGTGATATAAATATTAACTTGCTGCAGCAAGACACAATGTTATCTGTCAGAAACTATGTTAACACATATAACAGTTACAACTGTTTAGATTTAATTACAAAACCAACTAGAATAACAACTACCAGTAGTACTCTGATAGACCACATATATACACTAATTTGCCAGCCAGTAAGCTAACACCAAGAATTCTGATAAATGATCTATCTGATCACTTGCATGTTTTTGTCTCAATCAAATCAAAAATCTCTCAAACATGGAATTTGAAATCAAATCAAAAATCTCTAAAACATGGAATTACTCTAACTTCAATGCAGAAAACTTTGTGACAAAGGTCCAAGAAGTCTTAGACAACCTCCCAATCAATCAAAACAACCCATGTGAAACTTTAGATTCAGGCATCTTTTTGCTAGAACAATGTCTTAATGAACAGGCTCCTATAAAAAATCTGTCCTAGGCCAAACAAAAATTGTCCCACAAACCATGGATAACTCCGTGTCTTCTCAAATCCATTAAAACCAAGAACAGGCTATATAGAGCTCTGGTGCGCTCTGGATTTAGTAGTCAAAAGGCCCATGCAAAGAATAAAAAGTACAGGAACAAACTTACTCATTTATTGGAAATTAACAAGAGAAACTATTATCAGTCACAATTTTTGTCTTGTCGAAATGATTCTGGGAAAATGTGGAAGCTTATTAACTCCCTTATTAGTTCTAAAGAAAAAAGTGTGTGCCCCCCAGAGAAACTATTTGACCCTATCAAATCAACCTACACATGCAATCCAGAAGTCATGTCCAATATATTCAACACCTACTTTGTCTCAACTGGACAGCAATTAGCAAGCAAGATTCCCCCCCAGTTCACTATACATATCCGGTCAAAGTTAATGGCCCTAAAATTCATTTGTGTTGCATGATACTTTTATTGAGGAGGTGAATACGGTAATCAACAACTTGCTAGTATCTAAAAGCAATAGGCAAAATGATATTTCAACTCACATTCTTAAACTGTGCAAGAATTCCTTATTCCCCTTGCTGGTGCACATATTTAATCTTTGAATCATGGAAGGAACTTATCCCCAAACCTTAAAATGCGCTCAAGCGGTGCCCATTTATAAAGGAGTCCAGAGGATTTATGCACCAATTACAGACCCATGTCTCTCCTCTCACCCATAAATAAAATCTTTGAAAAACTTCTCTACAACCGCTTGTTCACCTATCGTGAGCAGAATTATATGTTATTTAGCCTTCAATATGGTTTCAGAAGCGGTCTATCTACTCCCTAGTTACCTACAGCAATCAGACTTCTAATTTACAAACGCAGCATATTCTTCGGCCACAAAGTTAATCATGTGTTGCCGAACGCAACAGCAGCCTACTATTATGGTTGTAATCACACACTGAAAACGATTTTGAATGAAAAGTAGGCTATGAGTTTTGCAGGTAACAGTAGCGCTGCCAGAATGAGACCGAAGAGGCCATGGCCTCCCCCGAAATAAAATTGCCCAGGTCTTTGCTGGTAATTTGTATCAATTTTCAGCTGTTTGAAAATAAACGGAAGTGACAGTCGGACTCAAGACGACGTCAGTTACTGACGACGTCATTGACTGGCCCATCCCGAACAAGATTATTGACTGCGCTACTGCCACGTAATCCTATTATTTTGACTTCGACAATAAGTGGTTCTATGTACAAAATTTAAAATGTGGAAGTAATTATGAACATATACATAAGAAGCTCTCGAGACCCTAGAAAAAAGCAAACAACCCCCCGGTTGATAACCACTGCCCTAAACACCAAACGTTTTGAAAAAGTAGTTCAAGCCAAGCCAAAAGAAATGGTGAGAGCAGAACCAATGAACACTCGCACAACAGGCATAGACACCACTCAACTATGTTCACGTTACTACTAGAAATCAACGTTATAAGTGGGCAAAGGTGGATACAGTTCGAATGGCAAAATAGTCTCAGCAGAGCTTTTGTCATTGATGGCGGAATTGCACTGCCATTTAGCAAATCTGTAAAATCGGATCACAACTAAAAGTTTTGATACGTTCAGAATAATCACATTAAAACAAAAAAAAATTTCTCAGTTCAATCCAGTCCTGTCCGCCAATTTTCAAAAAAATTGCAGTCCGATCCAGTCCTGATCTGACCAAAATTGGCTTCAGTCCTGATCCAGTCCGATCCAGTCCTGATCCGTGCTCATCTCTGCTGGCTAGCTATTTGCAAAGACGACAGCAGTACACTATCATTGATGGCTGTACATCAAATATAACCCAAGGGATCCCTCAGGGCTCATCGCTTGGCCCCTTGTTATTTGCACTTTATATTGATGATTTACCTTTGACAACAAAACTGACTCCTACATTTTTCGCTGATGACACTGTATTATCCACCTCTGGAAGCAATAGCACAGAACTGCAGAACAAAGTTAATGTGGAACTAGGCAAAGTTAATGAATGGCTGCGCTTTAACAAGTTGTCCTTGAATTATTTGAAGACCTCATACATGATTGTAAGTCGTAAAAATAACCAACTTATTGATTTTAATGTAAAAATAAATGACAAAACCATTACTCGAACAAAATGTGTCAAGTATCTTGGGGTTTTCATAGATGATAAGCTTGCTTGGTCTAACCACATAGCCTACCTTGAAAAACAACTTTCTCGCAGTATTGGAATTTTTTATTGAATATGTCAGTGTCTGAGTGATACTGCACTAAAATCACTTTACTTCGGTTTTGTTTATAGTCGTCTACAAATTGCTATTGGTGCTTGGGGTGGCGTTGGCATAACAACCTTAAACCAATTAAATGTATTACACAACAAGATAATTAGAGCAATGACATACAGTTCTTTTAGGACAAAGATAACACCACTATATAAAAAGCTCAACCTTCTTAAGCTGGATGACATTTATGGCCTTGAATTGGGTAAAATCATGCACAAATTTCACTCTGGCAACCTTCCTGACAACTTCAACCTCCTTTTCACCCCTGTAAATCAAGTGCACTGTCATGCAACACGCAGTGCAACTAGGGGTGCATATTTTTGGCAAATGACCCATACCAAATATGGAAAAAGGTCTTTGAAGCATCTTGGCCCTAAGATCTTGGACAATATTGATCCCTCTCTACATGACAGCTCCCCGCTCACATTTTAAAAAACAGTATAGAGATGTACGTATCTCTGCCTATGATGACAGATAGCATGGTGCTGAAACATGGAGTTCTTTATGTCAACTGTAGTCCACTTCTTCAAATCGCACATTTCCCCTTGATCGTATTCCCTCCTCCCATAGCCATCTTTATTCCATACTTTTCTTAACCCTATTGTGCATACTCCCATTATTTGCACAACTAGGTTGTGCCTGCTTACCTAGGTTTTGATTGTTTTGTTTTTGTATTTATGATTTGGTTTTCTTGTTTTGTTGTTTGTTTGTATATTTTTGTGATTTGGTTTTCTTGTTGCTGCTGGTGTTATTTTGTTCTGCAGTAACACCACGTCATTTCCCAGTATTCCCACATATCACTTTTGGTGAACAAAGAAATTCGAAGGCTACATCTCTGCAGGTTGGATTCCATGAGTACCAAGCCAACCATCATCCAAATGCAAAAAAATACACTGCAAACAATTTGTAGAGCTTGCTAGATGCGAAAGGGTTATGACAACCTGGACAGAGTTTCATTTAAGCTGGGTTTATACTTTCTCTGCCACACACAGATCCTTGTGGATCTGAGCAACCCATCCACCGAGAGAGACTGGTTGCGACCCAGCACCCCCTGCGTAACTGTGTTGATCATCTAGCACAGTGCTCTTCAACCTTTTTGTCATCGCGGAACCCCTGATATACTTTCCAGTTTATCATGGAGCCCCATTAACAAAACTTGAAAAAACACGAGTTACTTGTAAAAAAATCAAATATGTCGTTATTAGACACTTCAACAAATAAACAGTTACTACAGAAGTTAAAAAGCAAGAAATTTAATGACTTGGTTGTTCTTGCGTTTGTGGAATGTAGCCGCTACATTCAAAATTTGACCATCAGGCAAAAATAACCCGTATCTGATATATGCGCCGTTTCATTTTCTAACTTTGGCATTTGCATTAGGCCTACATTTGGCCCGCTTCGGATTAGGTGCCTCTTTTACATTTACATATGGACTACATTGCTCATTACGGTCCACACCTTCGCTGTTGTTATTATTTCGCATCACATATGAAAATATGCTATCTTGCTTCATCTGGCTTTACTAAACAGTACAAAGTTGCGTTTCACACCCTTCACTTTATTCCCACAAAGGTTTGAACTGAACAGCATCTCTAGCAGGGATGTGGAAGAGGTTATTTCGTCAACCGCTTCCGCTTCCACTTCCACACCTATCGCTTCCGCTTCCAACAGACTCTGGACTCTAACAGAGCCTGGGCTCTATCTCATCTATGAACTTGCTGACAAGCATGACTATCAAAACCAGCAGCTTACAATTTACAAGGGCACATTA
>JGI24021J15306_10011065_pt1 | contig 11217 bp, 9 predicted proteins | sample Ectturendosymbi1_FD_15306 | JGI IMG/M metagenome (IMG submission 15306)
TGAGTTTTGTGTGGTTTTAGCAAACGGCCGGACATCACCGGTTAACATGAAATCAGGTTTTCTTAGTAATAATCGCAAAAAAATAACTTTATATCGAGTATATTTTGATCAAAACTGTTTCATGCATGAAACGTTTCACGGCATAAAGACGAACCTTTGCGCAGTTACCTAATTGTATGCTTGACACTTCAAGTAAAACCACACAAACTCAGTTTGCTTGCTGGCGCTTTTGTGCGCGAAAAACGGTGGACACGGGTGGCCGATATTTTTGAAGCAAATGAAACTACGTGGAGCGTGAATAAGAAAGTTTAAGAAACACTACCCCGCGCAAGCCACAATTGTGGAAGGAATATAGTTGGCCATAACTCGTCAGCGGATAGAGCTAGAGAGCTGTTCAAACCCTCCAAGGAAGCAGAAAGTCTCCTAGCTTCGATTAAAAATCCGGGAACTTTTGGGTTTAAACTTTTTTGGTGTGACATCACAACTGGGGGAGGTAAAGGGATTTTTGGATGACGTCATCAGGGTCTGAGACAAAAGTTCAAGTGGCAATTTATTTGTTTTTTCTTAAATAAACCAAGCGAAAATCCGCATCGTTAGAGCCCTTGATTGGCCATCTAGCGTTAGTGTTTGGCAAGTCATGCCCAAAAATCGCCAATTAATTAATTAATTCTTAGTGGATTAAGTCAATGAGCGCACGACACCGCCGTTAGCTTCTTCATGGTATTTCAACAGAGAACTTTTACGCGATGAGAATATCTTCATGCTTGTGGTGTTACATTCATTCGCTCTGGAAGAAGATGTTATCAAGAATTGGGGCAATAAGAATCTAGTCAAAAAGAAGACTCATTATCCTAGCAGTTTCGTGAAGAAAATGACCAAAAAGATAACCTTGTAGGTGAAATCAAAACAAATTGCAAGTGTAACAGACCAGAACTCTCAACGCTTGCAATGATGGATTTGGGCATCTTTCCGGAGTCCTTGCACATTTTATCGAACACATTATTGAACCAACTGTTATAGGCTGACCCACCACTTACTGAAATCAACCTTTCGTTTTGGCTCGACCTGACCCTTAAATCTGAACAAATGCAGTTTTTCTCTCGCATTTACAAAAAATCCAACTTGCAACGCAGAGAGCTGCAACGGAAAACTTGAAACCAATAAAGCAGTATCAGTATATACTGTAGGCGTTGCCAAGGGGGGCCATGACCCCCTCAAGTTCTAGCATATCTTGTCATTTCATGCTTTGAGAGGTGGGGTCCCAAACAAAATACCGTTGCGCTTATCAAAAAATTTGGCCCATCAAACAAAATTTTGGGCTGGCTATGCCACTGTATTAGTATTGAAGAATATGGTTTAAAAACGGGTTCGCTTTCGGGAAAAAACGTAGAATACTCAGAAACTTCAACTGCCCTTCACTGTAAAGTTTTCAACTGTTCACTCCTTTCCGCAAAAGACATCGAAACCCAAATTAGCAGTGATTTTTAACTTTTTGAGATATACGGCTGCAGATGCATGAAGTAAATTTGGAAAAACTGCATCCAAGCGCGCGTATTTCGTTAGCTTTTTTACAAAAAATTGTTGGCGGCTTGCCCAACGCGCCTCTTCTCATAACTATTTTTCGATTGGTGCATGCACTGGAAATGTGATAGAAAACACAGCAACATGCAAAAGCTCATCAGGAACGTTCTGCAGCAGCAAATGGTATCTAGGCTCTTTCAATTTAAACTCGCTTTCCTTGTAGCCTCCTGCATGATACTGTTGAAGTCAGCATTTCCTCAGAGGTACGAAAAAAGCAATCTGTGTCATTTGTGCGAGCGCTCAAAACTCTGTGTTAAACTTTTTTCCGCTGCTAAGATAGCCAGTCTGACTTCATGAATGTCTCCATGCCGAGCGGCACTTCTGCACTCTATTGTTATTTGGCGAACATACGACGGCTAAAAAGTCTCATTTCTCAAGTGGACATTGTCCAGCACTCCAAGCTACTTGATGCTTTTAAACGGAACACTGTTTGTTTTTCCAACGGAGGCGATGACCGATATTGCAAGCCGACTATACTCTTAGCGATTTTACACACAGCAGACATTCGTTTGATGTAATCTAACTGCTTTTTCAAGCAGCTGTTTTTTGACGGATGCTGGGTGCAGTACTTATCCTACAAGACACGTGCACGTCTACTGTTACCAATTAATTCAGGTGTATGAGAATTGCAATTTAAGCCGCACTACCCCGTTCAACAAACCGACCGACTTTGCTTTTATTTGAAAAACTACTGCTTATGTTTTTACTGGTAAAGGTAGAGAAGCGCTACCCATGTTATTTCAGCTCTTTTAGGAACTTTCAACTGCCGAGCTGAAAATGCAGATGAATTTGTTCAAAAAACTGAAAGATACTCCCCTTAAAGTAATAGATAAAACGCTATTGGGAGAACGCACTTCTGCAAAAAAACATGATTTGCTGCAGTCATGACAATTGCAATTTTGTGAGGAATTTCCCTAAATTAATACGAAACAAAGTGGATATTTCCATTCAAGACGGGGGAATGCCGATAGCCCGCTAAAAGTTTCGGGAGAAATGCTTTCCAAACCGGCTCCGCTTTTGTGTGGAAGCATTCCTAGGGCGCAGAAATACGCCTAGATGCAAAACTCATTCGTTTGTTCCATTTGCAGTGTTCACGCGTCAGAATGATTGAAAATTTGCTACATGAGTTTTCGACCTCTCCAGTGCACCTCCACCACAGGCGAGAGGTATTGAGGTACTTCGCATTTGCGGTTATTCATATCATCGCAAAACAAGCTACTCAAACCGGTACCACATCCGGGCGCATACCTGCATTCAGTAGTAGGGGCGCTAAAACAGGGGGATTGGGGATGTAATGCCCACACTTTTTGGCAAAGGGGCAGTGATATATGCATTCAACCCCTGGGTCCGTCTTATATCAGTTTGTACCAAGTCATAAGGATGTCACAGGCACCAGTTATACACGTGTGCACAGGGTATTTTATCTCACATTTCTTTATTAGTTTCACTGTTTAACAGCAAAACAATATGAGTTTCAGAACCATTACGTGTACGGATACTGTTTCACGAAACGTTTAAAACTGTAATGGTCATGTACCATCACATGTGGAAATCCCCAGAAAATAATGCTATGCCGTATGCAAGGGAATCACCTGATAAAGAGAAAACGAACCACAAATACAAAGACAAGATACCTCAAAAGTATATAAAAACGGCCAACCCAAGCAGTAGAAGAGTGATCACGGCATTTGATCTCTTTTGCTGCTTGTAATATCATTGTAACGTCACCAGACCTTCCCGACCACAAAAAACACTCTTTGCACTGTAACCGTGACAAACGCCAGAATGTGCGGTCTACTAGCACAGTGCGGAGAAATTGTTCAGAAAGGGCTAGAGTGGGCATAGAACCATCGGCAGAAAGTTTTCAGTAGAGGCATTTGCGGTTCTGCTGCGGGTTTGCGTTTTTGCAGGGGGGTTGCACATTGTAAAAACTGACAAAACTACACTGATTTATAGTGTTTCACGTTTCAGTTTGGGAGGGCTTGGAGCTTTTTATGGGTGGTAGCTAAGCCCTGAGTGGGCCTTGATGAGTCAGAACGTATCAATATCGGGCGGTGCGCTCCTGCATGGATAACAGAACATTTAGAAAACACCGTTAATTAAAAAACGAAATTTGTTTGTTTTTTCAAATTGGTCCAGGCTTCTGCGGGCAGCACAAAGTCCCATGGAAGGCCACAGTTTGCTCTACCCGTGTACTAAGGGCATCTACCACCAGGCAAAAATCTTCGCATCATTTGTCAGCGTGCATTTTTCTGAAGGACTAGTTCAGGGTTGAGCAAATTTGTCACTACGATTTGCAGGCTGAAAAGTCCTCCATTATTATCACAATATAAAACTTAATCATCGCAACGTAAAACGCCTTTATTGCAACATAAAACTTCACTATTTCAACATGAGCTCTTCGACATTAATCGCTCACGAGGTCAGGCGTGTCTCCAAGACAAGGACTACCAAAATTAAGTCGAGTTCAAAAGTCAATAAATCTGACCAGATTTTTTCAGAAGTCATCGCTGCGGATTTAACTTGATTCGTCGCTGTTGACGTTATATCCTCTGTGACGAAATAAGAAAGCAATTGAAATCGTAACTCGTAACAAGGTCGACTAGTTGCACGGGCAGTGGACTACCCGGAAAAAGGTGAGAGGATGTTAGGCAGACGAATTTTGACATTGAAAATTGTCTATGGACTGCGTCAAAACATTGAATCCCATCATTAAGCCAAATATCCCGTTTCACCCAGGAAGAGAATAACAAGCAATGAGAGTGATCGCTGCGTGAGGTCTATCATAAATGTTTCTGATTGTTTTTTTTCCTTGTTTGGCATAGGTGTGCGGACTCTGCTTTATTTGAGTCCGGATCCGATCTTGTTTTGAAACTTTCCAATCCGAATCCGGCACCAACATGACACACGCAATCCGACTCCTGTTTGACTCCGCGTAAATCTTAGTCAAGCCTTTTTCTCAGAAAACTCAAAATCCACATCCAGTCCGGCAAAGAAAACCTCCCTCCTGACCCTGTTGGAGGCAGCACAAGTCCGGACCCCAAAAAATCCAAAATCCATACCTTGCACACCTCTTGTTCGGGCTGCTTTTCAGAAAACGACCTTGCAACACTGCAGTGATTGTTGCCAGGCGACGCGACATCCGTTCTCCTCGCAACAAACCAGACGCCAATTCATTTTAAATGTAATTCATGAAGAAAAGAAAACAACGCAACGGTTTATCACGTAAGGATGGCGGCAAACAGATGTTGACGACGCAAGTTCAAGCGACTGAAAGCACAACAGCGCCAGCAAGCGGGCAAGTTGCTCCAACTTCACCAAAAAAAGCAAAGCACAGCTTCGGCAGAAACAACAGTTGCACAGCAATAACCGCGGTCGTACCGCGACAACGAAACCTTCACGTTCACGACGACGGCATTTTTGCGTTTTGACGCGGGACAGCTTGCGCCAATTTGCCGTGCGTCGAAACTGGACGGTTCCGTGGGAACAGTGGCACGAAGCCTTCACGTTGACAGTGACGTCGGAAAAGCAGTGTNCCAGGGCGAAAGCTGAGTCAGGCAGTTGTGCAACAGACCGGGTTCTGACAACCACCCAGCGAATGCAGTACGCACCAAAAACATCAGCCCTGCTGCGGCGCCGGGGATGATTGGCGAACAAGGATNGATAGGAGGATTGCGGAAAGCAAAAACTTACCGTTATCTTTTAAATTTTTGTCGTCGAGCTTGCACGACGGATGGCGGCCTCGCAATCCACCGACCTTGCTTTCATCGGCGTAGCAAGCGGCGGTCCTAGTCATGATCGCAAACGCTGCGCAACGACTACCAGGCCATTCGGGTACAAACAAATTTAGTGAAAAGCTGGGCACTGGCGCCATCTGCTGGATAGCAGTACCGCGAAATTTCGAAATTTCCACGAGATGTCGTTTTGGGAAAGTTCAGGTTTTTGACTTTTTTAGCACGCGCGCGAAGCCAGATGCCAGAACACCTCTCAGCGTGCTGCGGCTGCTTGCGCGCTAACGTTGGCGTGCGTTTGCGGACGCACAGACGGATTGCGAAAAAAGCGACAGAGTTCCGCAGTGTGACTTTTAGCAAGTTCGGAAAGTTTCATCGATTATACTATACGCGGAAAAAACACGACATCTGTTCAACAGACGTAAAGAAAAAGGAAAAACAGTATTCAACATTTGACACGTAAAAAAGAAAAACAGTAATCGACATTTTCAGTAACATAACAGAACGCTGACGGGGAAAAACGCACCAAACATTGCGTGCGCCGATCGCAGACGAAACACATTTTCCGATTACATAGGTCGTCATGGAGACAAGCGTTTGTCAACGCTTCGAGGTTACATTACGCTTCTGCACGGTACGAAGCCTTCGCTTACGGTCGCTCGTTGCTGACGCATTGCAAGTTTGTCCACTCATTGCTGGAAAGTGAACTCACAAAGTAAAAAAGGAAACTCAGTTGAGGACGCAGTTTCACTTGAAGTGAAACGGACAAGTGAGTCCAGTTATTTCCGAGAGACGGAATTTCTATGCAGAAAAACAGTTTTCTTGCAAATATACGGCATCAAAAATGAACTTTTCGGTTCAGTTGCCAACTATTTCGGAGAGACACAAGTTCTATGCAGAAAAAAACGATTTTTTGCAAATACAGCATCAAAAATGCGTTTCTCGTTATTTTTTACACCAATATGCGCTTTTTTTCAATCGCTAAAAGACAAAGTTGACAAAAGCGCTCGCATGCTTCAATTCCTTCTGATTCACAGCGTGAACATAATTTTCGGCATCATCGTCTCCTTACGTGACGCAAGTAGAAAAACAAACTGCGCATGCGCAAAATCTCGAAACGGGAACATTGCGCAAGGGCGAAACACAGGTGTGTAGCGCGTCATTGTTTATCGCACTAAAAACAAGCGAATTAATGTTCCTATTTCTTTGTCGCTTCCAGAAAGCGTGTGTCTCAGCCTCTGCGAGAGCAAAAATGTTAAATTCGAGGACAAAATTTTGTTTTTTATTTTTGCGAGAGCAAAAATGGAGAAGACAATAATTTTTTATTATTTTAAATTAGAGGACAACATTTTCTTCAATATTTGAAAATTCGAGGATAATATGCAAAGTATTTTAGTAAGAGGCATCGACATCTACCCCACCTCTTAGCGAAATTTTTACCACCAGTTTTCCAACGCTGGAAGGGTCAACCGATAAACTAAGTAGCAATCGGACTTTCACATATGTATGAAAATATGAAGCTGACACTTGAAAAAAGCAATTGATTTTTAACAAACACTGTTAACGGTATCCGCAAGTCGAGAACGTGCAAATGTCCCCAACCACTGCGTCGACATACTGGCGTCACGTCGAAATCGGGTGAGGACCCGGCTGGCGCCGTAAAACAAGGCCAGTACGGACCCACTGATCATCGCACTTCGTTTCGGGAAAAGTTTGCTACAGTTCACCAAAAAAACACTATAATCGAAGATGATTTTTCTGCGCAATCAAATATCTGCCGCAGCGACATTCACTGAAAGGTCATCGAAATGTCACGACGTCACTCTCGAAGCCGCCAAGCGACGAAGCTGTCGGTGCTTCGGCTTGACCTGATTCTGGCTGCAGTCGATGTACTTGTAAGCTGTGATCGAATCCTGTTCGGAGTGCTGCAAGTACACCGACGTTTGCGTCGCCCTGGCAACAACAATAACAACGCGGCCGGTTTATTGGCTGTCGAGCGACGAAGGCGTTTGTTTAAAAAAAATTACTCGTTTGTAAAGTTTTGAGATCAAAAGTGGCAACATTTACTGGGCGATAGGTTCATTGTCACTGGGGTAGATAGGAACAAAAAATCTGTTTACGAGCTCATTCTGCCGATGCTGAGTACGACCGTGATGCAGGTGCACAGACGACAAACTACCGGCACGGCCTGTAATGGGCGAAAAGGACACATTCAGTGCCGAGAAAAAGTTTGTTTTTCATGCGTCTACTCTCAAACCGCAATTTCCCACCATTGTAACCTATTTTTACTTCACAGAACGCTTGATTCATGAATAAGGTCCAGAACGGGGTCATATCCACATGCGATGTGATTTCAGGAAGCGATGCGAATCCCGTCTAATATTGTGAGCGCAAGGTCGACCGGAACTCGCCAGCAGCAAGCAGCTGGATGCGCACGGTTTCGCAGAAAGGCTCCGACGAAGCGCGTCCCACTGCGAGACCTTTCGCATCGCTTGATACGAGCGGTTTGGATGAATAGCTTTGCTGTTAAATAAGGTTGGATCTCACTCGCGGTAAGCGAGAGAAAACTCGGTAAACGAGGAACTCGGCAAACCGAGTGTGAAGTCTCACTTTCGAACTTGGTTAACGAGTTTGAAGACTCACTTTCGAACTTGGTTAACGAGTTTGAAGACTCACTTTCGAACTTGGTTGACGAGTTTGAAGACTCACTTTCGAAATCGGTTAACGAGTTTGTAAATCACTCTCAAACTCGGCAAACGACTTTCAAGTCTATTATATTTAGCACGAAACAGGGCTGTTTGACACACGATACAAACAGCGCGAGAACTTTGATATTAGCTTCACAATTAAAATTTTTTAAACTTCGCCACGCGATCTTCATCCCATCGCTAAAAAACCCTGTTCGAATTCTCGTATTTTCAGTGAAGAAGTCGGCAAGCGAACCCGTTTAACTCTTTCCCTGAACCAGCTTTCTTCAAGTCCCATTAGTTAAAGGCGGAGTTTAAAAACACAAACCCGGAAGACCAGACCAACTGGAATAGCGTTGACAGGCAACATACGTATTTAATGTTTGTTTTCGTAGGAGTGTTCGTAAACACGGAATTTAAGAATTCTACTGTTGTCACAGAGCAACACATCGCCGTAACCGCACACGAAGCGTTCGAAATCTTTTATTGAAGGCCCGATTGAATAGGCGCGCTAACGCGTTGCGACTCCGCTTGAATGTAAGGACGTATTTTTTCTGAGCCTGAGAGTGAACTACGCCTGACCGGCTGCACAAAACATCTGCTTGCGCGACGTAGCAAAATAAGGGCCAATCGCGCAGCGCTTTTCTAACGGTTTGTTATGGAAAGACGTTGTCAGATGACGCGCATGCGCAGCTGATTAGCATACATAGCAGATAAGCGCCTAACCCTTAACTGACAAACACAGGAGATGGAAATCGGTGAAATCGCACATCAACCATCAGCAAGGTTGAGTACAGGGTTGGAACTTAGGAAAATTTGGCCTGAATTTGGCCGTTTTCAGAAGTGGTTTGGACGTAAATATTTCGTCTGGCCTCGTAGCCATTTTTAGAGTGTTTTTGAAAATTTTGCCGATATTTGGCATAATTCGCATGTGGTATTACATTGCGCAATTTGAAGCACTCACAGAGTCTCCATGTGCACTCTCACAAGCACGTTTGCCTACCAACAGTTGAAATTGCCCAGTGTATCAATGCAAACTCCGAAAATGGAAATAGTTAACGACGTAGTTAATTGATCGAATTTCTACTCTACAGTTTATTTCCTGAAAATCATGTTTGGCCTTAAGCACGAAGCTTTAGCCGTTTATGAGAGTCCGACTGGCCATTGCGCTGATGATGAAGGATCTACCAACCTTGGTTGCGTATATCCATCACGCCAAAAGGTCACTCAGTTGCTCGAACAGTGATGATCGCGATGGCTTTGTAACTCGTAAAACCATGGAACCGCGGCAAGTAATCACAAATTAGGAGACTGTTAACGAGGAGTGGCAAATGTGTGTTTTTACAAAATCGTTTTCGACGAAATCTGAGGCGCGACGGCAAACTCGGCGGTGTCGCCGAAGCGTCGGGGATAGACAGCTTTCGCGGCCAGAACACTTACTGCAGTTTGATCACGAGGTCGTGGACTTTCCTCTTTGTGTCGGTGCACAGCTCCCTGCAACGGCGAAAAGAAGAAATCAGCGTTCCGGGAGGTGGCGCCTCAACGGAAACGTCAATTCGATGCAAACGCCAAGCACCGTCGAAAGAGCATTGCTGCCGATGCTGCATGCCAGACGTGTGACGTCGGTGTAGCAGTCACGTGTTGGCGTGACGTGACATGAAAGGTATGCAAACAGTGAAAGAGATATTCTGCGCTTTTGTCTGGTAGCGAACGAACAAAGCGGTGAAAGTATCATTGCAAGAGTGACGGCCACTACAAAGCCTGTTTTTTCGTGTTTGGTGCTGTTGCTCTTTTGTACGCGACAGTACGAACGGGTGCAACGTAATTGCCAATCGGGTCTTCAGGCAGTGACTCGATTTATACAACGGTTTTGCAACCAACAGACGCCACATACAACGGTTTTGCAACCAACAGACGCCACATATAACGGTATTGCAACCAACAGATGCCAAGTAAAATTGCAGTTCATATTTATTCGCACGTTCCTTCCTACATCATAATGGCTTTTTCAGAAGTAGCCGTTGCTCAAATTGGCAAACATGAACTTGGAAAGCAAAACACGACCGTGCTGGATATGCTGCATCCGTAGACACAAAATCTCCTGCACAGTCAAATGCGCCGTACCTGCCTCGGTTCAATATTGCGTTCACGCTCTGCCCTGAGTTTGTTTGCGCAATTTTATTTGATTTCGAAACAGTAATTTCGATTTGTTGTAAGCTCATTTACTTCATATATTCAACTTCGTTCATAACCGAAAATTAATATATTATATCTATTAATGTATTTGCTGGTATTAGCTTATATGCGAGTTCATTCGAACACCACGGTCGTGACTTTTCAACCCTAGGGCTGCGTCTAACGGCAGCCTACTTCTAAATAAAGCCTGCTCGGATATGCTAAGCAACGCTCTACTCAAGTTTTAAGTGGTGAAAAAGTTGAAAGTGTCTTGCAACTGCCACTCGACGCTACTTACTTGACGAAATCCAAGTTNTTGCTCATNTCAAACNGTAGATCCACGGTGATNTTGACGGGAAANGAGGTCNTCCTGGCGGTTAAAGACAGAGTGTGCTTCAACTNCCCTGAGCCGACCAGCACCTGCGTGTGGGCGATCTTCATTGTACGCACATGAACCAAGAGACAAGCGGCTGACGCCCCCAGATGTTCGTAATTACCCCCTTCCCCAAATGGCCAGGCAAAAGTTTCACTTGCTGCGCGGTAACAGTAGATTCGCTCCTCCCTAAAGCGCATCTTAATGCCCATCATTTCAAAATAACCCCCCTCCACATGAAGCTCTTTGTGAATGATACTCACTTTTCGATTCAGCATCTTAACATTGCTTAGTGTTGAACTTCAGGTGCAAAACATTTCGGCGAAATAGCAACACTTGGTCCGCTGCAAATGACCCTGTTGTCGAATTGCCTTCGTGATGAACGAACCCCCCCTAGGTGCGTTACCGGTGGGCGGCCAAAAAGGACCTGGCGCCGCCCATTCGCAGCACGTGCCACCTATTCGTATATCTGCCTTCTCACGTTTTTCTGTGGCCAGTCAAGGGCAGCAAGTTGCACTGCACAAAGGCGACCATGAGGCAACGCAGCTTACCAAGGAACAGTAAACAATATATGCTTACACGAGCGCACCGCTGTCGTGCTGCAACACAAACTTTGACTTTCGGGAACAGATTGTCAGACGTTTTACAATCAGCACAGGAAAAAAACAAA
>JGI24021J15306_10011066_pt1 | contig 11217 bp, 8 predicted proteins | sample Ectturendosymbi1_FD_15306 | JGI IMG/M metagenome (IMG submission 15306)
CTAAACCCACGTCCCCAGACCGAAACGACCCAGACCAGAACGGCTTGGCCGAACCGGCCAGACAGAAAAGTCCTATTCCACTTCAGAGCTAATATCAAGTGTGCAGTTTAGTGATAGCTTATTACATCGCATCCAACTGTCAACTTTAGTAATTTCCTGGTCAATCACCTTCTCCAAAATAGCAGTAGCCTACCCTGGTTTGTCAATATTAGGCAGGTACTGTATCTGTATCATCAGCAAATATTGTGATTGTGAGGTTTGCTGCATTGGTAAGTCGTTAACATACGAGGTAGAGTGAAAATAACAGGATAGATAAAATCAACCCTTGTGGCAAGCCATGATTGAACTGCTGGTTTTGGGACCACGGGCATCGGAAGACGGATGCAGGCAGTGATGGGATTCGACTGGTTCGCAAGAATCTGTTCTTGGAATTTCTTTAATCGCGAAAACTCGTTGTTGGCTTAAGTCTGGAGTTCTCAATTTTAACCCCTTTACCATAATTTATTTTCGCAAACCTCTCATGGACCTCTTAACTTTTAATAGTGAAGAACAAGACTAAAATTTGGGAAAATAACCAAAATCAATAATCACCCTTGCGAGACTGTACCAGTGGCAACACAAAGATCAACCTTTGCACTTACGTCGGGCCAACCAGCATGGTTTGCCTCTGGAGACTGTGACAATGAGATAACCTGTTGCTAGTGCAGGGGTGGGTCTTGACCAGGGACGTGGAAGCGGCTATTTCGTTAACCGCTTCCGCACCTATCGCTTCCGCTTCCAATAGAGCCTGGACTCTTATCTCATAGCTTACGATTTACAAGGACACATTGCTAGTTAAAATGATCGCATAAGTCAGTATCTGTCAGCACGGTACTGCTACTCTGCTCTTACAAAAAACATTAGAGATCGACCGATATAGCTTTTTTGGAGCCGATACTGATTTTTCACTCATTCATGGACCGATAGACGATACTGACATTTCCAAAATTTTTAAATCTTGTTTTCTGCTTCATTATCAAAAATGCAATGTATTTTATGCCTTACCTTTTTTCATGAACTTCAAAAATCAGTTATTTTATCTCGTAAAAGCTGTCAAATTTTAATTGTTTCAGAGGTGATTATAATGAATAGGCGAGGTTACTGTCTGCACTGCACTTATTTGGTGTGATTTGAGTTTATTCGGCGACAATTAATAATTTCAAAGACGAGAAAGAAACCGATATATCGGCCATTCATGGACCGATAGCCGATATTTCCAAAATTTTTAATCTTGTTTTCTGCTTCATTATCAAAAATACAATGTATTTTATGCCTTACATTTTTTCGAGCTAAAATATTTCAAATTGTAGCAATTTCGATATTTTGCTATGGTTTTCAATTAATCTGATTAATGATGATGCTTTTGTTTCGGCTGCGACGGCCGACACATGCTCCATGGTTCATCTGTCTGCTTGTTTATGAAAACCGCACCTGCTAGCGTTGCTGCAAGATAACTATCTTGACTTGGTTCATTGTGCTTCCTTGCGCAAGGTGTGTGGATGCGTGAGGAATATAGCAGCGTTTTGTCAACACCTGCTGAAGCCGATAAAATCGGCCGTTTTGGCCGATGTATCGCCAAAATCCCAAATATCGGCCCGTTATATCGAACAGGCCGATATATCGGTCTATCTCTAAGCACAACCTAGAAAACTGTCTTCAAGACATATTAATAGAAACAGCACTTACAACAACCTGACCTTAGTCTAACAAATATCAAGCTAAATTGCATAGCGTACAGTTTGAGGTTTCTTCAAAGCGCTTTGATTGTCATACATTATTACGTCATAATTATGCTTTGAGCAAAATTCTAGGACGCAAGGTTTTGACAAACTTTTTACATCATTAATGAAATGCTAAAAGCTTTTTAGACTGAGTTGGCAAACACATATGTTCAGTAATATCTAAGTTAAGTTCGCACAGAGTTATGAAAAAATCTGGATTCAACTTTTTTCAGCAATTTATTGGTATTTACAGCAAATCAAACGTGACAACTGATCATAAAAAATGTTAAACACGGAACATTATGTAGCTAAAGTTCACGACTTGATATAATTGTTCAGTTTGCTTGCAAAATGGTTAGTGAAGGTGGAAGGGGCAGTTTGCTCGATGCATGTTATCAATCCAAAGAAATACCTTACTATCCAGCTCTGCTAATCTGCGGACAGACGCACTTACTTTTTTGTGTGTCTTCAGACATTAGGGCAAATAACGTTTGCACATAACTTCCCGCTTTGCACAGACTTTCCTACAGCAGCTCCACTCCGTCCTGCCGTGCGATGTTTCGTTCACTTGGATGATTTGTCTCAAAATGGCTCAATTAAACGCTTGGCTTTGCCTAACATTGTTTGTGAAGTGAATAGCATAATGTATGTGAATGCTAGAGGCCTTGCTGAAAATAATAGTTAGCTTCAGTCAAAGCATCAATCAGTCTCCAAACATTAGCCCTAATGATCAACATCTGCTTGCTAAGGCAGTTAAAAGAACAAATGCTAAGTTACCACATAAGTTCGCACAAACAGCTCAGATTCAAGTTACGAACATAACCGGGAGATTGCTGTGTTTTCAAACTGGTGCCATTTTATTAGACAGCAGCCAGGTTTGAAAAGTCAACCTCCGATAAAATGGGTAAGCTGCACGATGACTTAGCTTTCTGTGAAGAACGTCATGGATGCTGGTTATGCTTTATCTCGTTCTCTCGCGCTACTGATATCGCACTTTCATTCAGATTATAGTGCAACTTCACCGTTTAATCCACATAAGGAAATGGACAAAAATTTTTCGCCAAGTTACTCTTAAAGTCAAATAACCTATGTGGAAGCGGTAGGATTTTGGCGCTTCCGCATCCCTAGCCTTGGCCCCCTGGATTTTGACATTTTGCTACTACCTTTATAGAAAAATGCTTTTCTCTTGGTTTCGGAGTTGGCAAAGTGAAATTTCATTTCTGTTTGACCCCCTAGAAAAATCATTTTGGCCCCCTCTGGAGAAATCTATTATCGGCGCCTATATGGCAAAAATTCTTCCGACGCAACGCCCATGTTTGGGGCCTACTGCTGTATATTGCTTCCGTTAATGAATGCCATTTTCGAAGTTGCGGTGCGTCCCTTCGAATAACATAGAATTTAATGTATTAACTTACACAGCAGCACAGAACGGTCAACAGTATCAAAAAGTTTTGAAAGATCCAGACAAACTGCACACGTTTTGTACTTGATCAAGGTTTTTTTGAGATGCATTCAACTGTCATAAATTGCATATGTTGTTAATTTAGCTCTGAAACCATATTGATTTTTTGTTGTTTCGACAGCATGCTCTTGCATTTCACATAACTATATAATCCATTATAGAGCAGTTTTTGAAATATCTTGTTCAAGGATGACAGCACTGACACAGGACCATAGCTGGTGAACACACCTTCTGGCCCGCCTGTCCGGATATGAGCAGCACACTTCAAGTTCTGCGTGTACCTTGGTTTATGCAGTTATTGAAGTATGTTGCTAAGAATGGAGATATTTAACTGCATAAATTTGAGATTTTCACAGGCACANCATTCCGACGAATACCCTTTTCTTCTGAAAGTGTGTCTATAAAGCAGTGGTGTTGGAGGTGGGTGTGCAGGTGTACCCCCAAAGTTTTGATTTGTCCAAAAATCCGGGCAAAACCAATGAAGATGTACGCAAAATACCTGAAAATCTGGGCAAACAACCTGAAATTGCGGATAAAAATGGCGCCCAACGTGGGGAGAATCACATGAATTTTTTTTGGAGGCCATCCCACAAGAACTATTCGGGCAAAAATATTTCGCACCCCCAAAAATTTGCCTGCTCCCCTGCACCTGTGCTATGAAGCACAACGTGCATTATTTCTTCATTTGATGTTTCGTGTAGGAAGTGAAATGAGGCCTGAACATTTAGGATAGTCTGCAGCAACCTCGCCTTCCCCGCTTAGAGTCCAGGGTCACTAACCTATTCGAAACTAAGGGCTACTTCCTGGGTACCGCCGATTAAAGACGAAGATTCCGTAACATGTATTTATTTGCGAACGTGAACGTCGTTGTATATGTTCCATTTCAGGAGAAAATGCTTGCTCCCTAACTAACCGGAGTATGTTGGCCTGTCCCACTGATGTGTATCTTAAACTTCGAAGCAGGAAGGCCCATTCCCCACAAATTTTTAAAATATCTAGTTATTTTGTGCTTCGAGAGACGATATCCCGAAAGAATACTGTTGCTCGCCTAAAATCAAACATTTCCCCCCCCAAATATTTTTGGATGGCTGCGCCACTGACACAGTTTGCTTGTACGAGAGAAACGTAAAGAAGCACATCGATTAACGGAAAGCATTCCACAACACTGCCATCCAGTATCACGAGGGAAGAGCAACCGGACGAATCAGTGGCGGAAATAAAGCGATAGAAGAACCGGAATAAATAACGCTTCGGAGAGGACGATACTTGAAAAAATATGCCTAGAGAAGTTCAACGAGCGTCTTCCCGATCAAGCGGCGACGTCATAAGTTGCAGAACGCCAATGTGTTGGTGGGATGAGAGGGTCAACTTGAAGCAAAAGGTCGTATACCGGATGACGATATGATGTACCGCTGGTGGCTGGATGGCAAGTGGTTGGCACTGTAACGGAATAAAAGTATGCCTCTGGCGAAAAAGCTGTTCAACCACAGGGGTGGGCCTACGGGGTTATGCCCCCCAATTTTCTTGTGCTGGGAGAGGCGGTATCCGAAACAAAATGGCGTTATTTGCCTAAAATCAAACAGTTTTGCCACCTCCCAAACTTTTTGCCTGGCCACGCTACTGTGTTCACCTACTGTTACTTCAAATATGCAGAAACTAGGTTGACTTCCAAACCGTGAAGAGCTACAGAAAAATCCCAAACCCCCTTTCGATTTTGCATTTCCAGGAACACACGCAACGACGACAGACTTGAAAAAAGCGCTACTCCCACCTTACCTTGCAACAGAACTTGTTTGTTGAACATCGAGTTTGTCGGTTACGTCAGCGCTGGCAGATCTCTCAAGCTCCTTAACTCCCTCCTCATCTGCGATCAGCAAGGACTTGATTCCTTCAGCTCGTCACATCAAAATTTACCACTACTGTGAATTAATACCGAAGGGAACAAGAAGCAACCCTGCTTCTAATCGCGAAGGAAAACTACTGAAGAAAGGATACTTGCCTGTGGCAGAGCTCGGCATAGAAAACCTATCAGGTACATTGTCACGTGTCTTTCTTTTGGTCGTGAAGAACAAAAACCTAGCTTGCTTCAGACGAACCAGGTTCATTTTCAAACAGAAGTCTCATAATGCATCAGAATTAAACTAACGAAAGCTTTAACTGGTGCTCAAAATTTTTGCATAGAAAACAACCATCTAAAATATCTTTTTGTGTACTTCAATCATAATGTGTCCGTGTAGAGCCGTAGACCGACGATGCTGAATAATAGCAATTATATATTTATAAAATATAACTCTAACCTTCACTTCCATCATCGCCAATCACCAAGGTAACGCGCCCATTTCCATCGCCCTTGAAAATATACAAATAAGTGATGAGGATATTTTCAACTACTCTTGTTCATCGCAACCGAGCCAAGAAGCACAATTTGTTTTGACAAACTACCAATCGTCGCAAAAGGAACTCACTTTTTGTGGCAAAATGACTTTCTGCAAGTTGGGAATCTTGATCAGAGCGTTCAGCAGCTCGGCATCCAAACCATTCATCGCCTCCGAAGAATCATCGGTGACGTCATGCTGACCTCTGACCTCCGTGAACATTTCCTGGTCGTTCACCGTCATCTCGCCAGCCGCGTCGTCCGACACTTTATTCGAGAACAATTGCATTGAACACGCAACGAAACAGAGAAAGCGCAGGCGAGAGTTGTTGTTTTTGTCGCCGAGGATAAAAGGCGTCAAAGCACATAAGGCAAAGTTTGCAATCAGCTCAACCTTCTTGCGCTGAAAACAGAACGCGTTAACCTGTACAGCACCATGCGTTGTTCAAGCGTTTCAAGGATGACGTTCAAGGCTAATCCGGTGTCAAGCGAAATTTCTGACCTCTTAGTGTTTTTCAGTTATTTCGCTTTTCAGAATAAATAAAGTCTGGCAATTATTTTTTTGATTTGTGTTGTGTAAATTAAAAAATTTTGGTTAGATGCCAGGTACCCACAACAAGCTATAGCACGGGAAGAACTTTAACCATTGAAAATTATCGGTCTTAGTCGTTGACCTCAATTATTTTACTTTTTCTCACCCTAACCCGACACACTAACCTAAACACGAATTTCTAAGGCCAAAAAATCCGTTTCATCAGCGCATTTGGTATGTAGAATATTACTCTGTGCATGCGAACATGGCGTGATGTCAGAAATTTCGCTTGACACCGGCACCCGCATTTAAACGGGACAGAACCGGATCAAAATTGGACTACTACTGATACGTATCTATAAATGCGAAACGATATAACAAAGGCATGTTTATCGATATACGTTAGCTTTAACACGAAATATTTTAAATGCCGTTTCGTCAAGATTCCTTCACATAGTCACCAAATGTTACCTTCCTCGGCGACCGGCGATTCAGGCCTTGGAAGCATCTGGTCACTTATTGGCGACTCCTCATTGGTCAACGAACCAACCAATGGAAGCGAGGTACTCGTTCCTCCAGGCCCAACAAAAATTCCGCTCAGTTTAGAGGCGGAGTCTTCGTTGATGTCGGAAAAGTGTTTCTGTGTCAAACGATCAACTTTGCTTTGGAGAAAAGCAAGTTTAACGACAAATCATTGAACCCCGCGTTTTTACGAAAAGTGTGCCGGACTGCTCAAATCAAGGGGGTCTCAGACAATTCTGGGCGGTAAAAAATGCAAATCAAGCGAACAAAATTTAAAAATGCAATTGTGGTAGAAAAGAAAATGAAAACGCGATGGAAACTTAGTACCGAGGAAGATTTTTTAAGCTTTTCCCGAACGAGCAAATCGATTTTTTTTCGGTCATACACCAAAATTGTTTTGAAACGGCCGAAAAAACATTAAGTCCATTCGGTTATAATGTCCGAAAATATAAACTACTGAATACTGTTTTTTATGGGACAAATGATCGAAATGTCTCAGTGATAAAAACAACAAAATCGAACAAACGGAGCGAAAAACAAATACCCGGGTACTGCTGCTTCAGGTGAACAGTGAAAAGCAAAATGTTTGAAATCAACTGAATCTAAAAACTCAACACGAATTTATAGTGTCGCGAAGCCGCGTTTCTTCACATAATAAAAACAAAGCAGCAAATTTGTGAACATATCTATACTAAGCAAATTATTGAAGATTTCGTCACAATTACGCTACAATACAAACGATCTCGATGGTTTTGTACGATTAATCAGAAACCATGGCAAACGAACTTTTCAACGATGAAACAAACGAACTGCTGCCTTATTACTTAATAAAAACACCTAAAAAGCAAAACTCTCCGGTGAATCGCGTCTGCTTTTCTACCTAGTTTACGACACGCCAGCAGACACTGATATATGGAACCTGGCATTTGCGACATGCACATTAATCAAAGCTGCAGAACGGAAAACAAGACTCCTCCGATCTTTTCCAAGTAAATTTCGTTAAAACACAAAAAGATTTCGAATGACGCGCCGATAATTCCAGAACGGCGACGTCACTTCCGGAACGGCAACGCTTTCGGTGACGAGCAACAAGCACCGAATAAAAGCAACAAGCACCGAATAAAAGCAACAAGTACAGAATAAAAGCAACAAGTACCGAATAAAAACAGATTTGCAACGACAGCGTGGCCCACGATCCTCTGAAATCCACCAACCTCCGGCCGTGTGCTCCGAACTCACCTCCTTAACGTGTTTCACGAACTCTGCATTGTCGTCACTCGAAAAAGAGCAATGCTTGCAAGGGTAGATCTTCAGGCCAGCATGCCGCTTCGTCTTTTTGATGTGTTTTCTTAAGTTTTCAATATTCGAGAATCTGACGCAACAAAAGATCAATTAGTGACGTCATGGTTGGCTTTCGAAAAGTATTGGCATTAATGTCTTCGCAAAACTGTTCGATTAATTCGTAGAACGTATAGCATGTCTGAAATATTCACCTTGTTCTATTCATTATAATTTTTAACGAATAACAGTCGAGTGGTTTGATTTCGCCGTTAGAAGCACAAACTTGAAAGAAGCAAAAAAACGAAGTTTGATTTCGGAAAGCTCGTACATTTGTTTGCGTCATGCAGCAGTCTCGCCACCGCTTGTAACCAAGTTTACTTTCTCCTTACCTGCGCGTACAGTACGGACACTGAAACAACTTTAAGCCGGAATGAACCAGTTTATGCCGCTTCAAACAGGAGTGCCGGCTGGTTTTGTACGAGCACATGTCGCATCGCAAAGGTTTCGCGCCGGTGTGGATTGCTTTGTGAAGTAACAGATGCTGATTTGTGGTCGTGGCAAAGGAGCACTGGTCACACTTGAACGGTTTTTCTCCTATAAACAAAAATAAAAAACCTTAAAATAACGACCGGATCGTTACTGAAGCAGAACCGTCACCAGAAAGTCTTCAAGAGGGGGCTTTACGTTTGTTCAGGGCGGCTTGATATTCTGAAAATTGACAAACTCCACCGATTTATAGTGCTTCATAATTCAATTTGGGGGGCTAACCTCCCAAAAGACACCCGTGGCGACGGGACTGTACTGAAGAAGTTTGGACAACGAAGTTGTGACGCTACAATGCAAAGCGTGTTTGCAACGTAGTTTTGTGGTTTGCGTATGAAAAGATGCAGTTTCACAAGTAAATGAACGACTGTGCTATTGACACCTCTGACAACAACTTTCATATAATATCCGGCACAAAGAGACAGGGGCGTACGCAAGGGGGGATTGTGTTAAACCCCTCCTTGAGTTTGTTATGTTATAAAAACTTTAATGCCTGCCCAAAGGAGATTAATTGTTTTCGCATACTTCTTACTTGTCAATTTCTCGACTTAATGTAAATACCACGGAATGAATTTGCACGAAAATTTTAAGGAACATTGTAAATGGGTCAAAAAGTAATAATTGGGTTTTGGTGGGAATCTGGGTTATCATCTGCATCCAGAAACCATCTCAACACTTTCTGCAGACCTTTCGTCCACTACGTGTACGCATGTTTAAGATTGTGTTTCGCGATAGTTCACTTTATCCGAAACAATTGCCTTTATTTTGTCTGCTATGGCTGATTAGCGCAAGCGCTGATCGCAGCGGCTACATTACCAATTTCTGTAGCATGATAGAACTGTTGCACGAGCTCATAAACAGCAGTTGTTAACATAGAAGTATTCAGGCATTTGATGATGTCGCAGCAGGGAAAAAGGAAAACTAAAAGTTTGCTTAATTTTTTTGCATAACAAAAAAAACAAAGTTTTCTTGCGTACATTATGCGCATTCTCAATTCTTGTGTAGTTTAGCAACTAGCAAGATTCGACCTTGCAAACCGGAGTGTGCGCCAGCCAGTCCAGCCGCACACTTTCTCTGCTCGACTGCTCGTATTCGAGAAGACATTAGCGCAGCCTGATTTTGTAGTTGTAAATTGCTCTGACGTGGTGATGAGTGTGTTTCACTCCCCTGTTTTAACGCGCAACCTGATATTTTTGCAGTTATGAACTGCTGTGTCGTAGCGTTGAGTTCATTTTCCTCCGATATCCTAACTTGGAGCGCTGATAGTTTATATTCAGTGCAATAGCACATGAAATAAAGAGAATGCGTGTAGAACAATATGCATACTGTGTCAACGAACTTTGCCAAAGCGTTGGTTTGGAAACATCAATATGACGTCAAATTGCAACGTCACAAACAGCGCAAACCAAATACAAACTACCACCATATGCCACTGAATGAAATCCCCCCCATGAAATTCTTCCGCGTACGCCACTCCAAAGAGGTCTCCTTTCCTACGTCTCGCTTTCGTATCTCAGAAGGAGCGACAACTCTGAAACTTCCTATTTCATATTTGGTTGTAACAAGGAATTTTCAGCCCTGGGTTGAATAAAACGTGCAATTGTTCTACTTCCCAATAAAAACAAACACAACACGGCAGCAAGATTTCGAATCTACTACTGTTTGACGCAGCACACAACAGTTATTACTCTATGACACAACAGTTATTGCTCTATGACACAACAGTCATTAGTATGACGCAACAGCACCTGAATGAGTCCTGTGATGAGCGATTAGGTCGAAGTTGTTCCTGCAGCCGTGTCCACACAACTTGCAGATGAGCGGTCGGAAACCAGTGTGCACCAACATGTGGAGGTCAACAGACCTTTTGCTCAGGAAAGCTTCGTCGCATTCCTGTGAGTAGCAGCGAAGTTTTAAAGCCAACCAGCTTGAAAGCACGTGCGCAGCAAGGTGTGACGAAGTGGTGTTTGATTAACAAATGTGGCGATGCTGCAACGACCGAAAGGAAAGGGATGGCAACTACAGTTTTTAATGTTTACTTTCGAATGTGACTTTTACTGAATGCGACTTCTCGCCGACGGAGCAATACAAAGCAGCAGGAAGGTTTTTCTGAGTTAGTCCGAACAGAAAGGTTGTCGGTTCGAGTACGTGGTGACCAGGAAGGCAAAACTACTCCTGCGGCGGCGATTAGCTCAGTGGTAGAGTGTCTGCCTCTCAACTGGAAGGTTGGGTGTTCGATCCACGACCACTGAGTGAATCGCCGTAGCGCTCCTTGGGCGACAGCGTTCACCTCAACCACCCCGACAAAAAGCATTAAGCTTCGGCCTGCCTCCAATTGTCGTTGAATGTATCTGTCGCATTGCATGTGATCCAACAAACTACTCCAAGTCAGCGCGAGCTTGAGACTCACAAACGAGAATAACCTTATGATAGAATTTTAAACTTACAGTACATTTGAAGTTTCTTTCCCTGTCGTCTATTCTTCCGTGCTTGGATACAAGGTGAGAAATAAGTTTCGCGTGCTGGCTGAAGGTGGCCGAGCAGGTCGGGCACTTGTGTCGGTTCGCTCCTGGACATGAGAAGTACAGTGCAACTCTCCATAGCAACTAAAGCTTATTTCCAACTTTTGCAACAAAATTCAACTTTATGAAAACAACAACAACAATTTTATTCTTTTTTTACCTCAACGCAAGTACACTTAACAATACAGACACAGTAAGGCCGGGAGGCGGCGAAAAGACAC
>JGI24021J15306_10011067_pt1 | contig 11217 bp, 8 predicted proteins | sample Ectturendosymbi1_FD_15306 | JGI IMG/M metagenome (IMG submission 15306)
CCGTCCCTGCTACGTCTATGATCGAACTCACGTAGGAACTTCGGATGTAGCTAAATATGGCGAAGTTTGGCCTAACAACTAAAACTTTTCCGTAATAGTACTTACACATTTCAGTGGCTGTTGGGGGCCCGTTTGAAAGCAGATTACCTTCAAATTGCAGTTGCCGTTGGGGGCCCCTTTGAAAGTAAAGTACCTGCACACTACAGTTTCTCTAGGGGGGCCCTTTGGAAGTAGAGTACTTACTTATGATCTGCTTTTTCGTACATAAAATGAGTGGATAATACGTTTTTCACAAAAATAAGCAACACTTACATGCGTAATACCTCAAGGGGGGCCCACAAAATGGGGGGCCCGACCCCGAGGCAAGTGCATCGCTCGCCTCCCCTTAAACATACCACTGCATATGGACCATGTGTCTATCAGGCAGCTTGCATGGGAGGCCGCGATGCCATACAGTGTCGTAGGCTGCTGTGAGATCGACAAACACATCTCCGGGCTTTTTTTAGCCGAAAAGCTATCTTCGATGTCCTGTGCCAACAGGATGACCTGGTCTAGGCCGACCTCCCGTGTCGAAAGCTCGCCTTCTCCTATGGGAGCAGAGGGTCGATGATTAGTTCGACACGAACGTAGATGAGTCTCTCGAGGATTTTAAAGGGGACGCACAGCAGAGATATGGGACGATAAGTCTTTGGGTCTCCCAGTGGCTTTTCTGGCTTAGGGATCGCAATTGCTAGAGGTCTTCTCCAGAACTTTGGAATTTTGAGTTGGCGCATGCAGGAAGTGAGGAAGTAGCAAAACCAAGATTTGAGAGCCGCCCCGGAGTGGAGGGAAATATATAATCCAATCCCGGAGACTTTCCTGGCTTCAGGCGTCTGAAGGCAGCAGCAAGCTCCTCCGGCCTAAAGGGTTCAGAGATACTGTGACCCTCAGGTGTTGGAATCTTCCATACGTCGGACAGATCCTTGTTGACGAACCTGGTGGGCTCAATTTTTAACAAGAACCGAATGCTCAGTTATTTTTGATCTAGCCATTCATAAACTCTTAGACTTTTGCAAAAACATTAGTGTGAAGCGGTATTCTCAAAATTGATAATCATCAAGTCCAAAAACCCATCCTTTTTGAAAAAATATTAAGAATGTCCTTCGTTGTCTTGTACCAATCTACGAATGATTGATCTGGGTAAAAACTATCAAGTGCATCCATCCCATTAGTTTGTGCTTGATAACTTCTATAAACTGAATTGTTTTTGTTACTTATTTTTCGTCCGACTGTTTCCATTACGTGGTAGTTTTATTACTGTGTTGTTACTTTCGTTGATTGTTTGCATTTGTAGGATTTCGCCATTAACAAAACTTCATCTTGAGATTTGTAATGGGACGTTTAAACGCATCATTAACATCTAGGCTATTCATCAAGGGGGCCGCATAGAAAAACCTTTTTCAAACTGGAACCGTAGAACAAAAAAGTTTGACAAGCTCTGGCATAGAGGATTAAAACACTATATTTTGCATTGCTTGGAAAATGACAACTTCAAACCGGTATAAATAAGCTCTGTGTCCACTTAATGGACTGTGCTTGTTTGTTTCATAAAATGTGGTTACTATTACTATAAAAGAGAATTTGCGTACAGGTAATCAGATCGACAGCTAAGGTGATATTTTCGAAGGCGGCAACACGGTCCCGCATGAAAATGTATACATCCGAAAAACAAACCTACAAATCGCGGAAATTAACGAAGAGAACTTCTGAACTACACGAATGAGCTATAAATTCCAAGGAAAGATCGCAATTCCATTTGTTCTTCAGATGAATGTAGGAAGGGGTTTAATTTCTGTTGATCTAAGGCAAATGCAGAACCAAAGTCTGCACAACAAAACATATATTTTTGAGGGGGCACTACCACTACACATAAGAGCATACTTTCACGCTTTTCAGGCAAACGGCCTAATAGGTCACACCTGCTTGGGGACCCCAAAACTAAGATGGCGTAGGGGCCCGCGCTCTCTAAATCCGTCCCTGATCAAACCAATGCACTGTTTAAAAATCTGGTTGAATTGCGACAGGGTTAAGAGCTTGTCTCGAACATTTTATGCGCGCACTGTTACAACAAACCGAGGTGTGGCGGGTTCGCTTGTAACGTTTGCAAATATGAAACGGTCACGGAAACTTCAGCGCACCTGAAATTGCAACTATAGATCTTGCCTGATATCTAGCAGCTTTGCAGAAGATTTTGCCAAAAACTAAGTGAAAAGCAATTAAAAAAACTTTCCGAATCGGAAATTTCTCGTGACACAATCAGGGCTTTCCTTATGTTGCTGGCAATCGGTCTCGTTTTCCTGCATAGTGACACGACCTTTACTGCTGCGAGTTACTGACGATGGACTATTCCGCCTCAGAAGCTTGTACAGTACAGCGTACGTTTGCCATAGATCGTAGCAGGTCCGTAGTAACGGGGGCCATTTCCCCATCGATTTTTTTGTGCCTCCTAAATTTTGTTGTTCCCAGAATAAATTGTTTTAAACACAATAAAAACAAAAATCTTGCCGCCTAAAAATGTATTTTGCCTTTCCAAACCTTAAAACCTGTCTAACGGGCCTGGATCGTAGTTTTACAACGGCCGTCAAAACACACTAAAACCTCGCGTTACGACAGATAGGTGCGGTTTCTTAAAATGTGTTTGTGGCCAGTAAGGTCCAACCTTCAAAAACCTGGTCGTCTACAGAACGAATCCCTGCGCACGTTTTCTTTTGTTGAGAAAAAGCTGCGCGAGAGCAGAACGGCAGGGTTTTCTTTCGAACAGCACAATATTGATCGATATATTTCTTTCAACACATTTCAGACAACGCGCTGCCGGCCACCTCGAGGTGGAAAGATGCATAGCAGTTACCTTGGACTTTCGAACAGCTGCAAATCATGGCGAAAATTTCATTACATTTACAAAAAGAAAAAAAAACGAAGAGGTGACATAAAGTGAGAGAACCATTGACATTGCATGAACTTGAAAATAAATATCTAAGCAACAAGCAGATCCAAATTAACCGAGCGTCTTCACGAAGCAAAACACAGCGACCTGTCACGTGACACGACCGGCAAGCGTATCTGTGCGCGCTGCGGTCGCGAAAAAGCAGGTCGGTCACACTCCCAACACGATCTTCTTCTGCAGCCGCCACGTCCCGTGTTCGCTTCACTTGCACTGACGTCACTTGCGCTGACGTCAGCAGCTGGTCACAGCCGCACGCACATTTACAAAGCACCAGTGCTTGACGATGACACGGTACCGACTTGTCCAACACAGACGTATAATGCGATCGTCGACGCTAAAGCAACGCTTGTCGTGTAGAGAGGGAACTGCTTGCCTCCTGCAGGAAGGCTTTGAAAGTGCACACGCGAGTCTGGAATGCGAAAAGAACAAAACGAAAAGGAAACACTGCATCATGAGGAAATAAGGCGGGACGTTGGGATAGCAGCTACCATCTATCGAGTGCAACCGTTTAGTTGAAGTCGACTGGTAATCTCGCAAGATACGTAGCTGGTGCAATCACTGAATCACGCAGTACTTCTTGTACTCGGAATTGAAGTCGTCGTCCATCGAGTCCGTGTTTACCGGCGTCCTTCCTTCAATGTTCGGCATGTAATCGCTGAAATCTATCCCTTGACGCTGATAAAAGAGCGTGTACGCTGTTTCGACGCCCATCGCGTCAGGAGCGACCTGCAGAGAAACAAGAGCCCAGGTTCATGTCGCTCACGGGCTTTTGTCAAATTTAACGCAGGTTTGAAACGTAACATTTTGCAGCTGGCTGCGGTTCATACACAGAGCAAGCACAAACGACAATGACCTTGGTTGGCCACGCATGTGAAGTTAAGACCGTCGTCTATCGTTGACTATTGCTTACACGTCTCTCTATGCGCCCACGCTATGTCGCAAACATGGCGACAAAGAATCTTACCACCAGAAATGTATACAGGGTTCCTACGCAATTTTGAATATGAATGTCCAGACTTTTTCCATACCTCTTTGCAGCTGCTGTCGTTGTAACAATACCATCTGTTGTTTTTCTTGTTCTTGGCATAAGCGACGTAATGGCCTCCTCCGAGAATGCCAGAATGACACTGAAACGCATCAGCATGCAGTCACGCACCTAGCAACGGTTTACAAACAAAAACACCCGGTCGCCAAGCACCAGAACAATGGAAACGCAGTTCGAAACCGATTATACCTGTGAGTCAGCAAACGCTACCGCAGCGCACACCGGCCAACGATTAAGTGACTTACAAAATAACTGTCTGAAGTTTCACACCCGGCAAAAAGGATACGATCTGCACGCATGTGGCCGATTGAAGCTGATTCGAGGGAATCGGAACCTTTAATTTGAAACAGTGGTTCTTATCGGGTCCCCAGATGGAACGCAAGAGTGTTTTCTTTTAAAACCCTGCTCAGGTAAGCTTGAAAATATTTAACAAGTCAGGTAACGAAGGGTGTAATGCGATTCCCTTTTTCTTAATGTGGTCCCGGGACACGTGACATCCGGTATTTTCACACCAAACTATATTTTTACTTTCATATGCCCGTTGTCAATCACTTTCGCAACAAAATTGTATCTGCGCAGCAAAACGTACATATCATACAAACTTTATGCAGGGTACATCAAAAAAGGGACGTTTTAGAGGGGATTTTTTGTTTGTGCGTAGAAAACGTCATGCACGTGTTAGATCCGTTTTTTTCATATAAAGTCATGGTGTAGGAAGATTCTTTACATATAAGGTATCGGTGGTCATATCTAGCCAAATAGGTTTTGCACTTAAAATTGCATTGAAATGTTAACTTAGTAAGCTGTCCGAAACTGGTGGTATGGTACCCTATATAGGAAAATTCTGCAAAAAATTCTGGCACCATTCCATTAGTCTCTAAAAATCAGGAAAAGTCATGGAAGCACAGGTTTCTAAAATTTTTCAAAGTATATATAATCAGCAAAATAAAAAAGCCCCGGGGTGGTGCCCCACCCTGCTTACCTGAGCAGGGTCAGATGCACAAACAACAACGACCATCACTTCGACTAATGACATAACTGCAGACGACGGGTCCCGATCCAGTATCTTTAGGAACGGGAGTCCTAGTTGGTAAGGTTAAGAACCGCTGATTTAAAAAATTGAATCAACAGCTAGTTTTTGTTGCTGTTCCGATTATTTTGTTTGTTACGTTTGACATCCAACACCCCTCGGCGCGTATTTTTTCCAGAGTCAATCAGAACTTTCCAGAAAAAAAACAACGCACTGCCCTGATTTCATCGAGAAACACTGTTGTTTAACCAATGAGGCACAACAACGCGATTACAATTTATAAACAGTTAAGTTTTAGTGAAACGCTACAACCCTAGTTGAATGAAAAGTTTTTCTTCTGACATACTGAGCGTACTTGAGTCGACTATCAAAAACGGCTGTCAATTTCCACACAGCACCCTTTCATGCGTCGTACTACTAATAAGCTAAACAAAAGCATCAGCTCACCGATATCGCATAGAGATCGTACAGTGGCGGCGATTCTTCGCGGAAAGATGGCTGCCGTCTTCGCGCAGGGCCGCTCTTGTCATGCGGCTTGGGCGACGCGGTTGGCGAACGATCGCCAACGACAGCGCTCGAATCCGTCTCTTCGAAGTTGACATGCTTCGCGCTTGGCGATTTGTCGCCAGCAGCTTTCTCGGAGTTCGGAGGCGAACGCGCCGCCTCCTCCTTCACCGGTGTGACCGGCTTGTCTGAGTTGAAAGCACAGATCAAGTAATGCCAAGGCGCGGGCCTAGTGCACCTTCACACATCTTACTGACAACATGGCAGGATATTCACAAGTGGCGACGTTAAAATAGAATTACGCAAAGATTTGCATCAGACGCAATCAGCGGTGAGATTGCAGAGGATCTGCAACAACTGAAATGCAAATCTGAACATGTGCTTCAAAAAAATCATGGCTGAAGTCGTATCGTTTCTTTCAACCCTGCTCAGGTCTATTTTGCCCGTACATGGCAAATGAACTTGAGGCGTGATGCAATCATATGAAAAATGACCGTTTCAAGGTGACCCTTCGCGTAGCTGATTTTTTGAAAAGATCTGTCGAGCAGCATTCTCAAAATCTGCATAAGTTTTGTTGTATACATCAAGTTAGGGAGGCTTGCCAGGAGCGGACAAAGTACACCTGAAGTGTTTCAACAAGAACTTTGTGAAAGTCAATCTTCCCAGTCGGCGGCAAAACGTTTTGACATTTTCATATGGTGCCAATCGCGTTGGTTTGGCAGATCAATCAAAATATTACTGACGAGAAGCAGATTCAAATCGCGAACGTTCGGTAATTGCTTCCCAAGCGCCAGAAACCCTGCTGTTCAGTAACTTCCGATGGGATGGAGTGAGCTGAGTTTTCATGGCAAAGCTTGTTACGTTGTTTGTATGCGAAATGTGTTCTAGTCGTTGTCATTCAACACCACGGAATTTTTTGGTCACAGCTAGACATTTTGAAAAACGCCAGAGCCGCTGCCTTTACAAAGGTTTCAATTCCACAGGTCTGTGCTAGAGTTTTCGTTCTTGAAAATTCGCGAGTGTCGGCCATTAAGTGAAATGTCTAGCTGTGACCAAAACATCTTTGATGCTGATCACCTGCCTCTGGCTGTGATGTTTGAAGAAGAGGTACCACTAGCAGGGCTAACGTGCAGTGATGACACGCAAGCCGGCAATGAACGTGAGCCTGCGGTTGCTGAGGCTGTCGCAAACCTTGTCGACGACACCGAGTAGAGTGAGAAGTATCAGCGGATGATGTGGAAGTCGCTGACAGTGAGGATGAACTTCTACCATCGCCTGGCGATGCTTTTGGATCAGACGAGGACTTTGAAGCCCTGAGGCCGAGAAAGCGTCGACGCCCTTTGCCAGCACTGCGTAATTACGTCCAAAGCAATAGTCCAACGGCAAATTCAAGCACGTCTGAAGCTGAAATTGTAATAACGGCATCGTTGAACACTGCGATGGCAAAATGTTGAGCTATGGATGAAGCTTTTGCAAATTCGGAGGCGAGTGTAGGTGTTCCTGCAGCTGGGAGTACAACGGCTCAAGGATCATCAGGTCCGAGTACTACTATCATCGGAACTTGTCGTTCGACTTGCTCATAAAAGCATGAAAGGCAGAAACGGATGCTTATGGTCTTTCGACCCAAGTGGCCGCCAATCTGTGCGAAGGTCAGAACGAAATTTGGTTACAGCTAAGCCTGGTTCGATTGCTCCAGTGAGCTTCAGCGCGTCACTGGAAGATTATTTCAAACTTTTGGTGAGTGAACAAATTCTTGAGATAATTGTGCACCACACTAACGATATGCTGTCCATTCCAGTTACGCAAGTGGTATTAGCATATTAGTCTGTCAAGTGCGTTAACTCCGAACAAGCTTTGCCGCCACTACATCTTTGAAATCACTTTCTTGTTCCCATTTGTGATGGATTCTGTGCAGGAGATTGCGAGATATTGTCGCAAATAAATTCGCCCACTTTGGGCAAAATTCATCTATGTGCAAGAATTCACAAAAGTAACAAATTTTCATGTCTCAACCTGATTTACTTTTTGCATGTACTTCCACCAGCTTTCAACACATCAAGCTACGGGTTTTGCACAGACCACCAATCAAAGCTACTGGTGGAATTTCGGACGTTTTCGTGTGGTTTGCAACCGTACTATCCGCGTTTTTTGGGGAGGGACATGTGTTTGGTTTTCAAGTAATAAATTTTTTTTCGGCATGTAAGAACTTTCTTTTTGAGGAGCAGTTGAGCTTGGGAATAGTTTCCGAGTTTTTCAAACACGTGCCTGTGAACCTAAAAACGTTTCCGTAAGCTTTGATTGAGATGGGAACAACTTTGCCAGAGTGGGGAAAATTGTATCAGCATGTGTTTTTCAAAAGAAATCTGAGCAGGGTTAAGTTGAAAGCAAGGGTGGAGGAAATCGCATGAAAACGGTAATTATCGGCTTTTCCTGCAGTCCGCTTGCTTTTCGCACCGTCATTATGTGATTCCCATAAATTGTTCACTCAGTTTGAGGTGGGAAGATGAACGGCCATCACATCAATATACGATCGACTGGTCATGAATAGTCAGACGGGTGGGTCGCGTGATGCTACTACGGAGTCGCATTGTGCCCCTAGATCAACAGCAGTCGCGCAACACACATTGAATTTGGAATGTTGTTGTTCTGTTGTTTCTTAATGAAAGACCTTTACTCAGGCAGGTCGTTTTAATCGTGGCACGCAAATGGAAGGGCAAGGAACCCGTGCTTTCATACATCGGGTACTGCAATTGTCTTTTGCAATAAAATGATTATGATGGTGTGTGTGTGATCAGGGCTCAAATTACATCATAATGCAAAAGATATACAATTTTTATGGCTTTTGCAGTTTTGATAGACTTACGAACGGTTAGCACCAATACGGATGTTAGAACAAAACTTGCATCTATATGTTCGGACTTAACAACATGAGGTTTGCTTAATAAATAAAAATTTTTCAAATTCCCGTTTTCTCAATAAAAGAATTTTGCACTTTCGTCGCCAGATTTTTAATTTGTGCTTCAAAATTTAGTTAATTTTTTCAACCCTATTTTCACCCGCGCGTCTCGCCAACGACCAACCGAAAGATTACGGAAATTGAATCACGAATAAAACCTTCTCGGGCAGACAAACAACATTCAACGTGACGTATCTTCCGGGTTGCCACGTTTGTGGCAATCTGCAGGAACGCAACAAAGATTGAACCCATAAACCATGTAAACTGCACACGAGCAGGAAGCACTTGAGATTCCACTTGCGGCAAATCTTATGCAGGCTGATCTTCAGATATGCGACTGTTCACTCCTCTCCATATCCACCTAATCCATCTAATTTATTCGCCAAAACCAGCATGATCTACGCGAATTGCAAGCTCTTCGCAGAGAAGCGATTATGTCAGCGCCGGAAAGATCAATCACACGGCAGCAACACTGCAGGTGATCGAGAACTGATTGTCACAACGGTTCGGGGTTAGACTGCCGTGGCATTTTTTAAAATCGACAAATGCTGTTGATCTGGCGCATCAAACCTGCTGTCTGTTCGATGGCGACCGGCGAAATCAATAAATCAAACGCAGATCGTTCAAGAAAAATCACACAATCCGTTTGTGCTTGAACGGAAAACCTAGACATACTAAACCTCACCGGACTTGTCATTTTTTGATAAGAAGTTGGAAGGGTCGAAGCCAAGTTGCGGAAAATCGACGACTTTATGAGACTTGATCCATCTTCCATTTACGAACTGGAACCTCTTCAAGTGTATGATCTGAAACCACGGTGTGTTCAAGGTTTGACCTTTTAACATCTAAACCGTAACTATTTAAACATCTAAACACCGGGATGTTCGAGAAGCAAGGTTTTAGTGTATTTTGTTGGTGGTCATACAGCGAGGTTCTACCATATTTTGAATAATTGTCGGAGAATTTTGAGAGACCGTTTCGGTCTCTAAAAACGCCTTTAAGAAACACTGCCTGAAACGCAGGATTTTGTCATCTCGATTTACATTAGTTTACTGCAAAAACAAAAAAACAATCCGGAATTCTCGTTACCAAGATGGGAGGAAGTCTCCAGATGTCCAACTTCTTCACGGCCAGTTGATGCTTCTTACATTTTCCACAGTAGTACAACTCGTCTTTGCCCAGCTCTTCCTCGGATGTGAAAGCGCGAAGGCAATATTTGAGGTCAACGTGCTGTTGCTGCCCCCGGTGTCCTTCCTCGACGCTGGCGTCGTCGATCACTTCCTGCGCAAGGCAGAAAGATCGGTAGCGAGCGATCAGTCACTGCTGATGACGCTTGTGCGGAATGTTTGTAGAAAGAGCGAGCACCGCATAATAGCATCGTCGAATAGTTACATGGAATCCTTGCCGAAGAACCAGGCCCGTAACCAGCTTGGGACGCCAGGAGGGGCGAAGTTTTCTGAGGGGCCCAAATTTTTTGAACTAAGTCCAACACATTTTTCCAGGGGGGGGCGAAAAATTTTCTAAGGGGGCTTCGACCCCCCTGGTTACGGGCCTGCAAACAACTCTACGCTGCGTCTTCTGAACGCCAAGTTAGAGGAAGCGCAGGACGAATACTTGGTGTTAAAACAAGAATGGTTCGCTGCAATTTTGCGCTTTTATGTGTGTGTGTGAGTGTATGCGAAACTTCTTTCTTGTTTTTCGATTCATTTCGATGTTTTTGAAGCCAAGCTGCGGAAGCCGGAATGAAATACTGAGGGAAACGCACGTCCAACAACTAACGGTGCTGGAAAGGACGGCAGCTTCCGCAAATAAAACAGTGGAGAAGCTGTTGAAAAGAACTTTTTCCCTAAACAAGAGTTTTTAAACTACCCGTGTAGTTGCTGCATTAAAGAACAGTTTTGAAAAAGCTTAACCAACACAATTAAACTTCTCTGAACGGCAAACGAGGTGTGTCCCATGTTAAGCATACCGTTCGTGTGGCAATGAAAGGAAATCAAAACAGTTCTCCAAACGAAGGGTTAATAGGCGAATATTTAGGCACAATCACATCACTTGTTTAATATAACTAAGTTTCTTGGATGGAACACTAATCACGCTTCAGTTGTGAAACGATGACAAATCTCCCTCAGGAACTACCCAAGTAATTTTTTCGTGTTTTTTTCAATTGGTTTTCTTATAATAACGAAGGGTGTTACGGTACTTTTAATCGTTCATCCATTGGGACGAAAGGACCAATCGTCAGAGTCACGTTAGTTTGTAAAATTCATTTTTTAATTTTCATCACGGCTGAGCACTTTTTGCGCAAGTTGACCAAACACCGTTAAACGACAACGAAAAATCATCCCTAGAATTCACCTACTGGTCGCGCGCTGCAGGCTTCAACCAGCTGCGCAATATTCACAGACGCTATTCAGCGCGAGTAAAACCAGGAAATGGGACTCGCTATATTCAAGTCTCCGCAAAGGTGATAAACAAGCGAATCAATCGAGAAATTTTACAGGAAATCGATTTCACGCAACACTACGCATCCTCAGCCCTAAAATCTTATTCGAAAAGCTTACGGCAAACCTAGAGATTGTACTCGCCGCTCTATTAAAAAATGCATTCACTGTGCAAGTAACGTCGACTCACAACGCAAAAAATAAGAACTAGCATCATGGGCGTCGGAAGGTTTTTTTCAGGGGGGGGGGTACTGGGGG
>JGI24021J15306_10011070_pt1 | contig 11216 bp, 6 predicted proteins | sample Ectturendosymbi1_FD_15306 | JGI IMG/M metagenome (IMG submission 15306)
CCCGCTTCTGNGGGGGGGGGCGACGCTCACTCGCATGTGAATGTGCAAGAAAATTATTGGCTCGTGGTGGCCGGGTACCATGCGACACGAAGTTAAATATCGACCTTTTGCGACAGGAGATTGATTCAGTCGTTTTTATCACATATTCCAACTCGGGAAAGTCACCAATTCGTCGTTTCGGCACCAACTAGATTATAAATACAATCATTTTACCACACCCAAAATTCATGACCACAGGTGAGGATCGGAACAATAACCGTTTTAAAAACTNATAGCTTTGCGGTCTTTGAAAGCTCACGTTTTGTGACCACAGAGCGATAAAGCTGACGTAGAACTACGTTTAAATATCCGCGTATCAATCTCCTTGTTCTGCCTTCCGTCACTCGTGAATGCCACCACAATATACTTGAACTTCTGCACCTGCTGCAGTGCATTGCTGCTTACTTGCAACATACACTGGCTTGGGTTTCTGGAGAGACATAATACCTCGACCTTTTCAGCGAAGAGACATAATACCTTGATCTTTTCAGTGCTGCTCTTCATTCCGGTTTGGTCGCACGTAGCAGGAAACCGATCAAGTGAATGCTGGAGGTCATGTAAAAAGATGCAAGCAGCACCAGATTGTCCGCCAAAAGCAAACGGTTGATCCTGCAGCTCCAAAAAGTGACACCCTTGTCGACTCAGCTGTGACTGTACAGACTATGAAGAGGATAGCTGACAGCACACACCCTTGTCGTCAGAGTCCAACACCAACTGTGAACGGTTGTGATTTAACTCCGCCGACACGGACACAAACTTCTGAGCAGGAATACAGTGACTTGACGGCCAGTAACAGGCGGCCGTCAACACTTCCCACAGCTTTTCACGAGGAATGTTTTCTCGTGGTCGACAAAACATGTGTAGATGTCTTTGGCATACTCCCAAGATTTCTCGAAAATTTGCTGGGGAGTGAAATTTGATCTGTAGTGCTACGGCCGGGACGAAAACCGCACTGGGTATCATCTGACTTTGGCCAGCAATTTGAGATGCAGTCGACTACATGGCAAATCGGTTGAACTTTTCGGATGCTTCACCAAATAAAATCACAACACTGCACTTGCTGGTCCAACATCGTTTTGACGACCTGAACGAAATGTCGGTTCGTTCATTTGCAGGAAAGATTTTGTTTTTCTAATTGTTTTCCTCATTTTCTTTAAGTTTGCTTTGTTGAATATTTTGAATACGGAATTCCTATCGATCGTTCTATGGGGGAAGAGACAATATACCATCAAAAGTTTCGATGCAACAGGAACACGTAAAACATGATATTTCATATGAATACGTCAAACAATTCGTACCATGAAACAGAATAAACTTATTAGCAAATCCATTCCTTTTCTTAAATACATATTTTTAAGACCCCAGCCAGCCAAGTTTTCCGTTCGACAACGCGTAGAATTTCTGATACGACGTTGCAACACTTCAATCCGCTCATCGCGCTGCTATCGTGACGCAATAAGATGAAGAAATACTTGTATCTGGTGCAGAGCGCCCGTACTGCAACGATTGCAGCGTGAGTTTGCGGCAACGGACCACTTTTCGCGGAGCGTGTTACTTGTAAAGAACGGATGACCTGAAGTGACTGAAAGGTTTTTCGCACCAGCGCCGGCAACGCTCTTAATTGTTCCTGGTTCCGCGTGGCCATGTATGGGTCATACCAAAGCTAGGCCACCCAGGGACTCTAGGGACTATCAGGACCAATGTCAGCCAAGCGATAAACCTTACATGGCTCCATATCGGAATAAATATTTTTATGAGGTTTCTAATTCGTCACTTTCTCGCCATAACAGAACGCCCTTTTCAGACCATACTGGCCTGGCCGGCAGGGTTGTGGAGCCGGAGTCGTAAAGAGTCGGAGATTTTTGGGTGGAATCGGATTCCTAACAACACTGGGAGTCGGAGTCGGATTTTTTTGTCCGACTCTAACTCCGGATGTCTAATTGGATCATTTTGGTAACACACTCCCAAATTGGGAATTCCTGTTGAAATGGTAAAATTTCTTTTGAAACTTTTGTTGAAACAGAGATTTCTTGCTGTGCACCACGATTTCCATTGATTTTAACAGAAAATTTCATTCCCTTTATGTTAAGGAGTCGGAGTCGGAAATTTTGGAAAGGTCGGAGTTGGAGTCGAAAATTTTACCCCGGCTCCGCAACCCTGCTGGCCGGGCTTGGTCGGTTGGCCGCATAACATGGAACCCGTCGCTGGCCTCACAGTCAACCACCAGTGTCTGCCACACGTCGGCCGTACCTGCAGTGAGTATTAGTATCCGCAGTGAAACAAGACGCCTGCTACTGAAGGTTGGCTGGGGAATAAAACAATGGTACAATTTTTACGACGTAACAAAAGCTAGCCATCATCAGTGACGTCACAGCGTAGCGAGCAGACCATTTGTTTTGCGTCAATCTTCCGTGCATTAGGTGGGGGGACGCTTGCGGCACACGCAAGTGCTGCACATAATCAACTTTATCAAGCTTCGAATTGGCCCCGCCCACCTCCACCAATCATCGGCCGAGGATCATTCGCTGCTCGATCGAAGTGGCGCGAACGGCGATCGCCGGGACGCTTTTGCGGAACTGACGATGATTCGCGCGTTTCAAAATTTCCTTCCGAAATTAAGATTAATCAACAAGGAAGCCCCGGTTAAACCTTCAGTAAGAGCCGGCAGCGCTGCCCACATCCCAGGGGGAGTTTCGCAAACACATAATTTTGCGTGACGCACACCAGTAGGTGGCGCTGCACGCAACGGCCTGGGCTGGTGGCCCACGTCATCGGGAGTGACGTCATCTGGGCTGGTCACTGGTAGAAGAATCAGTGTCTCACGGAGTCTTCCACTGAAGCATTAGAAGCTCATGTCAGGAGGAGGACGGTCACAGTGCTTCGCCGGGGCCGGTGTCGTGTCGTGGTCCACTGTTTGGTCATTTGTAAAAGAAGAAGATGCTTCAACCCTGCAATAAGCTTTTGTTTACATTTACTGCAATAAGCTTATGTTTTCATCTACACTTATTCACACTGTGATGCAATAGTGAGGGAAGCGGAGACAGGTACCAGTGAAAGAAACGGTACTTGCAACAGACAACTTCAAGGCAACGGATAATTTAATTTCAAAGATGAATCGCTTCCGCGCACTCCAGTATTTAGCTTCAGCAGGTGTCTGCACAAAGGTTTGGTTCCATTTGCAAACTGGTTTAAATGTTTTCAACGCCTGATCACTTCACTACGTCACAACGGAAAACTTATTACACTGGTCGTCTGATGTTGATCGGGATATGGCGCTGAATGAGTTTCGTGACGTCGTTTCCAGCTGAAGCCAATATCGATGACATTGCTAGCTTGCAACACAAACTAACGAAACAGTTGGAAAAAGGAGTCCAGTTTCGGACAAAGCACAAATCGAGAAAGTTTCAAAAAACTATCAATTCTGGTTCGTCGGAAATAATCAACTGTGAAGACTTTTCTTCAAAAGAAATTCGCGACACAGCAATGTTTCTATTCAAGATTTTTACGTGGCAGTATTTCTATTCAAGATATTTACGTGACATTGTTCATATTCAAAAATTTTACGTGGCAGTGTTTCTATTCAAAATTTTTACGTGGCAGTGTTTCTATTCCAAATTTTTACGGTGCAGTGTTTCTATTTTTTCATGATTTTTTACAGCGATTACGTGTAATGAATTCCTGGTGGATATTTTATAAACAGCAAAGGTGGCAACAAAAGACAGTTTCAACTCCACGGCATGTGTTGGATCACATCGTCGCTAAGATATTATCCGGTACAAACGGAAGTGGGAATTCAAATAAAATTAACTTCCAAGAATGTCAGGCAAAACTGCAAAGCGCTCGGCGGCCAAGCACTACATGACCATGGGCAGACCTGGATGGCATCACAACCCTCTGCACGTATTTTGCACTTTTTCGACTGACTGTGACGAAAAGAAAACTTATAAAATTTACTGCAAAAACACACATACTTGTTTGGAGATCATCAGGAAATTCTTATCCTGCTGGAATTGACATCCCTTGAGTATTCGCATATCTGAAAATTGTGCAATTCGACGCTTAAGTTCAAGTACTGTATAAGCAAATCACAGAGCTAGTTTTTCCATCTAAAGTATTCTTTTTATGCAAAATATCCAAATGAAAAATGTTTAAAAACTCGTGTTAGCAAGTAGTAAACACGTTGGTCATCCTTGGTTGCTAAGTAAACTACAATATTTTTCAAATAAATTCAAGTTCAAAACGCTCTGTGCATCGAGTTTATCATCTTAAAAATGAAAAATATTGTAGTTATACGGTCACACACAAATTATTATCAAAAGTCCACGCACGCAACGTATAATGTAGAGTATAGCACTCAATTGAGCAACGCCTCATACATTCAAACTATTACACCCAAGTTGCTTGAGAACTACTCGTTGTTATGTCACTTCCACATAATAGCACTGTTGCGTCACTTCCACCTAGCATCCTTCAAATTACTACGTTGCGACGGCTGCGATCAGTGGAAGGGGCAACGGTTCAGTTCATGACCTTTTAATAGACGTTCGTCGTTCCAACCGTCTTTGACCGGTGACGGTGAACGTCCTCAAACCACGCAGTCGAATACACTGCTATCATTTAACGTCTCCCCAGGACGCTGCACCTTCAGAAATCCAGTTCAATTTTTATAACAAGATATTCTGAAACCCACGACCAAAAGTGTCAAGTCCCGGAAAGCCTCGTTTCAACCCTGCACGCGACCCCCCCGCAGCTCACCGTCAGTTTAGTCCCAGCGCCCCTCTACAATGCAAAGAGAAAAGCTGGAAGATGTGCTGCGCGAGCTGACCAAAGATCGGTCGGGCACTGTCGAATCGCTTGTGTCGTTTCAGTCCCAAAGCAGACAAGCTCGGACAGAGCGTTGAATACTTCAAGGTTCGAAAAGGTCATAGCCAGAAACTGATGAACCCAACCTTGGCAGAACTTCATGCATAATAGCAGTTGGCAAGACAAAAGAGCTTAGCAACCACCACTTTCTGCTGCGCGCAACTGGAGAAACTACTGTAACTATACACCAGTGTTCCCAACCGGGGGGTACCATTTACAACGTTCAGGGGTGCCGCGAGCTAATACGTTTTTTAATACATCATTAAAAGTATATTTTCAAAATGTCATCAAACCTTGAAGCAAATTGTTATGGGTTCGCTACTGGGTGCCGCGAATTATATTTCCCTCCTGTAGGTGGCGCAAGCCTAAAAAGGTTGGGAAACACTGCTATACACAAACCTTCGCTGGGAAACACTGCTATACACAAACTTTCGCCCAACCACCTTGTCATGTTTTGAGATGATTAACAACCGGAACACCAAAAACCACTTACGAACCTCGCATTTGTTCAATGCAGCATGGTTATCAAACGTGCAATACTTGCAGCGCCATTTGGGCTCATCATCCCTTTCTTGGGGGGGTGGTACAGGAGGCGGGGGTAAGTCTTTCGGGACAGGATACCGGACACCTGCTGTCAGCAAATAAGAATGCAAATGGCAACATACAAATGACAGAAAAGCAAGTCGCATTGCAACTACACACCGTTACTTTTTTAAAAAGCTAAAAAAGTCAGTCGGAATAGTTTTCTTTCTTAGTAACAACTGCTACTTGTCGATGACGTCAACATGCCAACCAGCAAGAAGTGTTTTTCCAATTTTTAGAAGTCAGTTTTCATTTGTTGCAGCTTATGTTCTTGACATCAGTCAGTTTAGTTAAGGTGTTCTGATTTCTGAGCTTGTGTTATGATTTATTCATTAGTTTGTTTGCTTTCTCTGCTCTTACTTCAGCCTTCCAACTTCACCCGTAAGCTTTCCTTGCTATTTTCAGGACTGAGGATGCGTGATTTTAAGTGAAATCGATTTCCTATTAAAAATTTGCTGATCGATTCCTTGCTTACTCCCATTGTGGAGAGCACGTACTTGAAAGTAAAAAAGTGCTTGCAGTTAGTGGTGGATATGTTGTTAAGAATTTTTGACAAGTCGGAATATGAAATTAGAACTTAAACTCACCATATCTTAACCTCGGTGTGAAGCTTTCATTCAAACTTCAAAGGATTTTTTTACTTTCAATTTGGGTGACAGCGATTGGTGGCAGGCTAAAGCTTGAAATGTTCTTTTTGTCGGGGCGGTTGCGGGGAACGCTCTTGCCCAAAGAGCGCTACGGCGATTCACTCAGGGGCCGTGGATCGAACACCCAACCTTTTCATTGAGAGGCGGACCCTTCCACTGACTGAGCTATCGCCGCCCCCCAAAACATTGATGCTTTAATTTGCAGTAAGAAACAGGGCCACTGATTAATTTACTTCCGCACCCGCTTTTCCTCTCAAGGGGGTTGCGGGCACAGCAGGCCTTGCACTCGAAATACCTCCTGATCAACAGCAATCTCAGATAGTTCTGCTGGCTCCACACCTTCGTTATGATTTTTTCATTTTCACACCCGCTTTCCTCTGGGGAGGGTCGCGGAAGCAGCAGCCCTAGGAGGATTCAAAATATTTATGGTTTTCAACAACCTCAGATGGTTCTGCTGGCTCCACACCAAAACGGGACCAAGCAAGGTCAGAGATTAGTCACTCCCACCTGGTCCTTGGTCGACCTCATCTCGGGCCACTTTACCTTGGATGCAGCTAACAGGACTTGCCTCGCCGATCTTTTCTGGGACATTCTGGTCACGTGGTCGAACCATCGTTGCTGAGATCTCTTTATTCAGAGAAGTGGCTTCACAGCTGCGCGCTTTGTCGCGAAGTGACAAACCGTGGACTCATCGCAAAAATCCTATTTTGCTCCTATGTACTCGAGATAGCATTCAATGAAAGAAAACATTGCCAAAATATGTTACTATGGCCAACTGCTACATGCATGCGATGCCGTCACGGAAAACCTTAAGAGCAGTAGTTCTCAACCGGGGTCCGACAAGCAAGTAAGGGATCCGTGGGAACCTTGCAATTTGAAGCTTAGCGTATGTTCTGTTTGGTTCGTTCATTAGCAAGTGATACCGCTTTGAGATGAATGACCTATTTGTATGTAGTGCTTTTTGCGCTGGGATATACGAATATTTGGAGTCAAAGGTTAGGTACGTGCTCTACGGCGATTCGATACACTGTACAAAGTACTGTACACACGGGTCACGCTAAGAAGCGAACAACTCTAATTTCTCAATAATCGACAAAACGTTGACAAGACGAAGGGATCAACAACAGTTAAAGTGGTCGGCGGCGACAAAAAGGTTAAGAATCAATGCCTGAGAGAGTTGCTTATGACAAATGTGTACATCTGAGACGTCAATTGATTCGGTGAATTAACGTATATTGTTCACAAAAAGTTGTGTAAGTCTTAAATATCTTGTTTAAGTCAGCATTTTTCGAAACAGTACAACTCATTGTTGACAACAATACACTTTAAAGAATTTTAAGGCTGCAAAAGTATTGAAGTTTTTTTTCTTTGTAAATACAACGAATATTTGATCAATTCACAGAATATAAAAGAAAAGTATAAAACGCAACAGCTTGCAAAAGAACCAAAAATGAACAGAGTAAAAAATTTGGAATACTCGCAATACTTGCTTGATCTGCGAAGTTTAAATACTGATAAAACAGTGTAAAGTCACGCAATGTAATTATTAGAAGTAAATATTACAAGGTCCTCGCTGCTACGTTTTTGACAAAAATTACTCGCATACAACCCTGAACGTCCTTTAGTATTTCCACGTAGCATGGTGACGTTATACAGTATTTTCACGTAGCATGATGACGTTCAAACCGTGCAAGTAGCAGTCGAAACTACCCAGTCGCAGAGTGGCAAATCATTTTTCACCTCTAACGTTTCGAAACGCCACAGCCATAGAAAAATCCAGAAACTGATTGTGACTTCTTACCTTTGCGCTTGGGGGCTGGTTTCGACGATTTATTGTAGCGGGAATAGAAATTGTCTCGAGTGTTGTCACCTACACAAATAATGCAGCATAAACTAGCAACCGCCTAAAGCTACGACCTGAAGTGGCATCCTTTGCACTTCCATCTCTCATTGGAACGTATGATGCGTGACGACTACCGTCAACTCCGACAACAATGTGGCAAACGAAGCTCGTAAGGTCTATATCAGGGTCGGCAACCTACGGCCCGCCAAGCAAAATCATCCGGCCCGCAGCTCCTTTACCAAATTGTAGTAACTGCATATGGCCAGCCTAGTGGTATTATATTTTATGAATCTGCCCTACTTCCGCGCTGTGCTATAAATTTACTGTATGAAGCATTTTGGGCTTTCGTTACGAACTGTGAAAATCAAGATTTAATTTGATTAAAATGCCATAAATTCCCAAGAGTTAACAACAGCAAAGGGAACGGAATTGTTGGTGGAAAACTAATACGGCCCGCCATACCTTGCAGAGTTTTTTTGGCCCGAGGCTAGGGAAAGGTTGCCCGACCCCTGGTCTATATAATTAAATGCATAATATTCGAGATTGGAGAACAATTACGCAGACAGAACTTACAGCGAAACTTTGAATACGCCAGACTCATTTAATCGCACATCTACAATGTCCTTGGAAAACAGTGAATTAACTAAAAACTCTTACTTTCGAATCATTACGTTTGTTTTATTAGAACAGAAATTTCACAAATTTGTAAAAGTCATTAAAATAACGTTGAAGCACGCAGGCTGCAATGACAATCCTATGAGCCATGCCTCAACCAGAAAAAATTGTGCCTTTTGTTCCTTGCTACATGAACGCAATTTTTGCCACAGGACGCATACTTTTTGATGATTTTCTTGAAATTGATTTGAACGTTGAGACACATGCACACATGAGATTCATGCGTTAAATTGTGATTTTTCAGACTGGTAAGTGTACGTGTTTATCTGAGAAGCAATTCTATTTGAATAAAATCTGATCATTCCTACTCCGTAGCTGAAACATATCTGCTCTGATACGATAATAGTGTCTGATTCTTGCTGTGAAAGGATTCCTTTCGATAGACAGCTAAGACCCAATTTAAAGATGGGAAGTTTTTCAGCAGCATGACCAGGGGCCGCAAACAAACATCGCAACAAGGGAAGCAATCACTTGCAACTTCGTCGCATCCTCTGCACTGATTGAACGTTGGTAGATTGATTACTTATCATCTCTTTGGCGTGATGAAAAAAGCTGCAATGATCAGCAACAATGAAGACCGTAAGCGGACACCTGATTTGTGCAAAGCTGTAATACAAGCCCTCATTCGAGCGCAACTATACTCATTGGAATATGTTGACGAATACGTTGAGAAGCTGGGATCTGAGCCTTTGCAATACAGATTAACTTGGATGCATGATTTACTTCGCGGTGTTCTTTATTTTAACGTATGAAAAAACAAACGAATCAGCTACTTTGATGTTGTTGCAAGTATACATACAATAAAATCATGGCTCTTTTTCAAATAGAATCATTTGCTTTTTATAACCTAACAAACATCGACAAACATGACACTATTAACATAAGAAAACTCATTAATGCATCACAAACTTTAGGATGAATCGATGTTAATACTGTTTTTTGTAGAACTTGCAACAGCACTGACTTTGTACTTTCATTAATGCAATGAAGTTAGACCAATCAAGTATTTGCTGCTATTTTGACAGGTGTTTCTTCAGCGGACAAATATACAAATGTGTTGTACAATGAGAAGATGAATAATGGGTGACAATTCCTTGAAATAAGTCTTGAAAATACCAGTGCTTGATGTTAGTCCCCAAACATCAGAGATCAGATCAGCTGCTAAATTTTTATTCAGACCAGAAACACTGTAAAGCAATATGTTGGTACATTTGCAACTGCATAAAAGTATAAGTACATAATATGTAAAAGCAAAAAGCAAACAACTCACCCTCTCGATGGAAGTGCTCCACTTCTCTATGCATACAATTGCAATCTATTTTTAACTGTCGGTTTATTTCTCTCAATCGACCAACATCGAGCAGCATCTACAGGTAAAGAGTATGGACCTATAGCAGTACAGTAGATACATATGAGCATTACTGTTTCAAGACGCCACAGCAAGAAGCAGGGCAGCAGACAGAAAATCATGCTAGTTCAAAAAGGCTGCTGCAAAATGTATTTCTATAATTTCAGTTATTAGAAGTGAAGTGATACACACTGGCTCAAACTTAAAATGTAGTTTGACTTCACCAGCATTTGATCCAAATCTCAAAATTTAAAACAGTACAGGCAGCACCCTGTCTTATAATCTTGTCATTATTGGTACTACTGCAAGGCATGTACTAATCCAAAGAACTGCAATAAGTTCTTTTCAAGTGCCCATGAGACAGCTTTCTAAGAACGTGTACATGCCATTGAACGTGTACATGCCATGTACATGCCATTGTACACATTACAGACATTTTGTAAAGTTTCTCACCGATGATGAGCTTCGTGCACTCTGTTCTGTGGCAGCTTTCTCAAGAACCTGCATCTCTGACACAACAGAGGCAAGTTCTCTTCTCTTCATTTCCAATTCTGTCTGTAATCTATTCATTCGTTCTTCCTGGTGTTGCAGCAATGCTAAAGATGTTTAACCATAAGATGTAATTCACAAGTCATTACCCATGAGTAACAGAAACATTTTCTATCATTTCACTTAATTTTAGATCAACTCTACACCCAAGCAGATGGGTCTTCTTGACATCAAATTACTTTCAGAACCTAGACTCTTCCATGATCTCCTTACATCTACCAGGCTTTATAATATTGATAAAATGCAAGAAAATTCACAAAAAACAAAAGTTTGTAATGAAATGATTCAAATGCTTCATATAATCGAAGGACATATTGTGAAAGTCAGTTGCAAAGTTCAAGACCAACATCAACTAGTTCGATCTATCTCCTAAAACCAACAATAGGAAAGTTACACTGGCTTGCTACAAAAGACACAAAACGAAGTGTTGCTAATTACATTGGTTCAGCTGACTTTTATGTAACTAAATGCACAATTAAGCAACATGGTCTGGACTGCCAGTTTATCTCAGCATTTGATCACATACACACCAACTGTTTACAAAGTTCCATAAAAAGTTGTGTATGTCTGTGAGACATCATCACTACCATGTTTTTCAGTGATTGTACATCTTTATACAGTAGAACTCCGATTATCCGAACTAATTAAAACCAGGGGTGGTTCGGATAAG
>JGI24021J15306_10011071_pt1 | contig 11216 bp, 8 predicted proteins | sample Ectturendosymbi1_FD_15306 | JGI IMG/M metagenome (IMG submission 15306)
CACTAAGAATTTCAGACACATGTTACTTCTGCATTTTGATGAAATCGAATAGTCATCTGCAAGCAGCGCACAATCTGTCTCCGGGACCCTGGAGCGGGGTAGGGCATGGGAGACTTTAAAAATTTTGAGGGCAATGAAAACTTTTAAAAAAATAAGCACGCATGTTTTTCCCAAGACATTTGTTGTAGTAATGATGCACAATTGTAAAGCTATGTTTTGAAGGGTGTCCGTTCAAAACAGACCCGTTCAAAACAGACCCGTTCAAAACAGACCATTCATAACAGACCACGTTCATAACCGACCCGTTCATAACAGACTACGTTCATAACAGACCACGTTCATAACAGACCCGTTCATAGCAGACCGGTTCATAACAGACCACATTCATAACAAACTGTTCGTACCTAGGGCCGGATGGGGCAAAGGGTGTTAGGCAAAATGGTTTGGACTTTTAGCGTCCACACTGCAACAGACGTTAAGAAGGGGTCCGTTACCAACGTGGTCTGTTACGAACGGTTCTGTTATGAGCGGGTCTGTTGTGAACATGGTCTGTTATGAACGTGGTCAGTTTTGAATGGTCTGTTATTAGTGGCCTGTTATGAACGGGTCTGTTTTGAATGGGAACCATTTTGAATCATTGTTATATTTTTATGAGTCACGAGTTTCAAACTCTTTACTGTAATTGGGTTCAGCGCAAAAGCCCCCTCACACTGAAGGAGTAGTGGCAATTGCATATGTTGCAACAATTTTGACCTCAAAAATAATAATGTAAATTATACGAAATGATTCTGAAGTTTTCAGGGTGAGTGGAAAGCTTAATTAATAATGCACCTCCATCTAGAGATGGAGGGAAAGATGAAGCCCGATTTTAACTTCAGGAATTCCAGAGCTAGCCTATATTGATTTGTCAGAAATTGAGAATAAAACTGTGGAATGCTTGCCAAACAGCTAAAAAAAATCCTGCACAGAATCGGACGTCGAAATCTAGAAGTTTTTGGTCCGGTAGATGGAATTGGGAGTCAATAAATTTTATCGACTGAGCTTTGGCTACATTGACAGTACAACAATATAGTCAGCCATTAGCTGTAAATCCAACAATGATTGACCGACTATCGGAAATATACTACAAAAGCAATTAAACCATTAGCAATATCGACAAAAATTTCCTCATTGCTTGCAACAGAAAACTATTGTAAATAGAATAGAAACATATTGTCCTCCACACCTTTCCTTGCTGGTATGACTGCGTGTAGCATGCATATCAAAACGACTCGTGTGACATCACAAAACTACTGACTTCCCCCCTCCCCCTTGTCACAATTTGTCACAAATCTGGTGACCCCTTCCCCCCGTTAGGGTGTGACGTCATTTACGGACGACCCTAATTCTAATTGTCCATGATTACTCTAACGTTGTGTGCTGTGCAAATGCTGGAGAACTCATATCATGGCTGACCTTTACCTGAGGCTCGCTTCCTGTGGAAATTTATGATAATGAAATCCAAACGTGTATCTAAGCGCTTGTAATCACTAACCGAAAACAGAACAAGGAATAACGCTTTTTGTAGCTGTTTCTGACGCACCATAATTTGCTGTATCCCACCTAATGGTGATGTAAGCTTCATTAGAAGACCATGGTGAAATTCCTCTCTGATAACGCTGACGTGCTACGTACGAAACTACGAACACTGTATAACTTACGCTTGTCTGCAGCATCAGCCGTAGCCTTAATCAGTGCTCGTCAAACTTTGGTATTGGTGGCCCAAAATGCCTTTTCAGTCGCAAGTAAAGGCCCGTGCTTTTTTTGACGGCCTAGTTTCAAACGTATGCTGTATTCAGTTACTTGTTATATGACAATCCTATGATAACGTTATAAACTGTATAATGACAAAAACAATGCTTAGTTAACGTCAAAACATTGATGATCCATAGTTTTTTTTACAGTAGCCTATCGCTTCAGCCCACGCAACCACAACGTAGAAAGTGTTGCGCGGCCCAATAAAGTGTTAAACGACCCACAGTTGGGCCGAGACCCACAGTTTGCCGACAAATACCTTAAATGAGGATCGAAGGTTTTTGTGCAGTTTTGAAACCAAAAGCGTGAATGTGACGGTGATATACGTTTCATGCTTTGAAGCTCGAACTTTGTCTGCCAAGCAATCCAGCTTCAGTCTTTTTTACTACGCAATTACGCCATTGATAAAGATACTGTTTAGCAGCAATACCATTTATTCTAGATATTTATTTGTGATGATATGCATGTACTGTGACAGTTCAATCACAATTATGTGGAGTCTTAACGTTTTCATCAATAATTTCCCATTAACTTGCCTGATCGTAAAAAAGTTTTGTCAAGCAATCAGAGTCCGACCCTGCACATAGGCTGAAGGTGTTACAACTTTTGCCAGTTACCTATCCTACACTAAATTTGAAATCATTCAGCTGCCACGGGAAGTGTCACCAGCAAAATCTAGCCGAAGTAGGAAGATGCTTCGTAAGTGCTGAGGGTATTGACACTCCCGTTACTTACAAATAGCTTGAAATCTCTTTTCTCGATAAAGCGTTTTCTGTTTTCTCGATAATCTGTTTTCTCGAGAAAGCGCATGTGACTGAAATGAAACTAAATTGATTTTTTCCCAATCGATTGATATTTGTTTATTAAAAAATAATGGATTAAAAAAAATTTAACTGCTTACGCAAGAATGGCTAGATTAGGGGTTCACAACCTTTCTTGAGCGCGACCCAAATCTACGTTTGGTGAACACCTCGCGATTTATACTTCAAACAACGTATGAAAAAATATTGATTGTATGGATGAATTTTGGCAGTAAGATGCTAAGTTGTTTTTAATGTCAGCGATCTACTCTTTTCTCAAGTATGTATGCTACAGACAGCCACAGACAAGCAGTGGTAACGTTAGAAATACGCAACTCCTGTTTGGAACACCTCGGCGCGACACATTTTTTGACCCTTCGCCACCATTGTTTGGATTTCGACCCATACCTTGTGAACCACTTGGCTAGATCAACGAAACAACCGTTGTGTTAAGCTGCAGCGACCAAGTATTTCTTAATTTTGGTGCAGAACCGTAGTGATAATCAATTGATAGCTTCGTTTTCGCAAATACACACTTTGTGCAGACTGAGTTAGTCAATGGTATGCAAGTTTGTTTAGAAGACATGTGCAACTCTCCCCAATTTACAATATTGTCTATATCATACGTGTAAATTGTATTGTTAACTCCAAATAGCTAGCTAAAAACCTAATCTGTTTTGGGAAGCAAGTTTAGTGCAAGTAGCGTAAAAATGCTACCGCAGTCGCATTTCGCAGGTTTAATGACATAAAATTCAAACATTTTTCAAACGCGTTGAGGGGCCCTACAGCCTTTGCGTTACCAGCTGGAATCGTCAACCAGTCGCTCAAGAAGTGGACAAGATCCACATCTTATACGCGCGCAAGTTTTGCAGACCTGCTTTGGGAGTCGGTGTCTTTAAGCAATTTTGCTGCTCCGCTTCGATTGAACGTGTATTGGTGTATGTCAGGAGCGTATAAATATAAAAAGCGCAATCTTGATGGCATTCACGGTGACTTCTTGCTCAACTGCAACATTCGCTGCTAAAAACGTAATGCTGATCTTGCATTTATAGCTTCGAGATTTCACAAGCGTTTTTGCAAGAAAGTATTACGAGCAAATGGTGGTTTTCATCCAAAGTAGACGTTTCGAACTTTACTAAAAAAACTTTTAAAACTTGTCAATTAGGCTTAATGAAAATAGATTTTGTATTTGCCGGCTTAAATCTGAATATAGATATTGAGAAAAAACGCCAGAAAAATGCACGTGTTATGGATAATGCTTATAAAAACAAGGGGCAATAAATATTTCAATGCTGAGACTTGGATGTTGTTTTTCCCCTATCAAAATTTCTGGCTACGCGCCTGGTTATCTGATTGCAAAAAATGGAATTTACTGTATCTTTTCTCATTCCAAATAACCTTAATGAAACCAACTGGACAATGGAAAAGTGGCTACGCCGCCAACGGTGGCTGTACGCAGATTTGTGAAGCAGTCGGCTTCGTGTGAAGATTCTCCATCGTTTAGGAGGCGATATTTGAAAAAAGACTTTTCATTGTTTTTCTTTGGTTAATTTCGAAAATTTCTACATTAGCTGCAGTTGCAGACATATAAGAAACGATTTTCCATCTATATTTGGAGTCAGAAACATCAGATACTTCGCAGCACTGTAGCCTAATAACGCTTACTTGGATAAAATGCAAACTTATCATAAGTGGGCAATTTTACCATTACTGACACCAAAATAGTTTTTAAAACATTTGTTTCGTTCCTATAGCTACATTTTTAATATTGGCACGGCGTACTCGACTCCCATGCTTTCCTGCACAGGGGTGAATGAAACATCACTACAGCCTCTGTTATCGATAACCTTTTCAGCTTGACCAACCTCTTCCTGTTGCCGGATCCTCAACACTCGTTGCACCAAACTACGACTTTACAGAGGCAAGAACTCGAAATATTCTAGTGCAAAGCAGCATGATACCCTTATTTTGAAATACGTTCACCATGTCTGTTGATGCCGAGAGCCAAGAGATCGATAAGTTACTTAGGTAAAAATAGACGAAGGAGCTGTTCAGGTTACACCAACCGCTTCCAAGGACCTGTTAAAGATTTTTAAAATCGGTTTTCGTTGCTGTACGATTGTCTGTTAAAGCTACACAGGCAATATACAACTGAAAAGAGACAAGTGAAACGGTAAAATGTTAGAATCTTTAGCGCTTGAGCGAAGCGCATGGAATAGGACTTATAGTTCTGGGCAGGCCCGTAACCAGGGGGGCGAAGCCCCCTAGAAAAATTTTTCCCCCTGTGGAAAAATGCGTTGGACATGGTTTAAAATTATTGGACATAGTTCAAAAAATTTGGGCCCCTCTCAGAAAATTATTCGTCCTTCCTGGTGTCCCAAGCTGGTTACGGGCCTGGTTCTGGGTGATATAAAATCTAAAATATTTGTTTGACTTCCCAAAAATAGCAAATCTGTTCTTTTATACATTTACCAGATCGAAGGGTTTAACTCAGTGGTTCTGCCGGGGATTCCAATCTTCAGTATCTTCCTTCAACAGGTATCAATCCGCAAAAACGTTAACAGTAATAAGCTAATCGTATTCTAAAGCAAACGTACAAGGTTCAAATGCGTCTCTTTCGTTGAGGTCCCTTGGAAGCATTTTCCTTGACACAACCAAGCTGTTAAAAGCTGTTTAGCTTAAGTTACCCTCTGCTAGTATGTTGACACACACTTGTTAATAATTTTGCATGGGTTGGTTCAAACAGCCTGTCATTTTTGTACGACAGAGGCGTCAATTTGAAAATGTAAATTTGAGAAATGCTAATTTAGGATTTTCATGCAATCTATTTTTGTTTGTACTGGTTTACACCGGTTTAGACAAATGCTGTCCAAAGAACGTAAATGGATCGAGCTGGCATCAATAAAACGAGAACCTTTACCGACGTTTTCATCGGACTTTGAACCCTTATCCACACGCGTTTGCTCTCCATAAAAGATCGTGGGCAGAAAAAAGGTCGTACTTAACTTTGCAAAAATTGTCTGCTCATCTAAAATCGGTTATGTAAGCACGTGCGCTGCCGAACGTTCTCACGAGATGCCCTCAGGACAGTAGCAGCAACCCAAACAGCGTTGCAAATAAAACGGATGCTTGAAAAAAGTAAAATCAAGTGAGAGTGCAGAGAGAAGATTTACAGGGCGTGCATTGCTATTGGCTGCCACAGGATTAGGTTTGTCGTAGGTGAAATGGAGATATAATTAAGTCATGATCAGCTGTCAGTTTCAGCCAGTGAGTTTTTACCCCATTGGCCAGTTGAGGTGACAAGTGATACTATCCTTCAGTTAATAATCCGTCTGACTGTCGCCCACTGCTACTACGGTTCGTTGTTGCTTTTCTGCTTTTTCGTTCAAGACTGAAAAAAGTAGAGAGGATTGGCCTAATGATTGGTCGCTGTTGCAAACTGTCTTTAAGTTCTGTTCAAAAGAGATCAGATCAGTTACAAAGAAACTGTGTTTTAAGCCCAAACTGGCTCAGAGGCTTGTGCTCCTATTCGAAAGATTTTCCAAGTCGTGTTTTGCTGTCCACGAGCAAACTTGTGTGGCGTTGCGCAAGTCAGGATGATCTGCTTAGTAACTAAACATTGCTCCGGAATGACTCATTTTAGTGTGTGACTAAAAGAGCATAGACAATGCGTCGATCTGGCTTTTCACTGCCTATCCTGAAATTACAGTGTTTAAATTTGTTTAGAATTTCAGCTTGGCATGCATTTTACCTGATCAGAAAGTCAGCGTAGCTACGCAGTTTCTTGCGACATCCTTTTGTGATCTAAGTGATTCATACATCTGCTGCCTGTCGGTTTCCCTGGTTGACTTGCTCGTTGTGGCTGTGGTACAAAGTTAAATATTAACTACCTGTTTTGTCACCGCTACAACTGAAAGCAGCTGGGTAGGGGACTTATTCTCGAGTCAAATGTGAACCAAGCGACTACTACTACAGTTCAGCCATCTTTGTGTTTTCACTGATTGCTGGTTTACGTTCGCATTCGTCACAGAAGCGTCATAGCCGCGGGCACAATTAAATATCGCTGGGCAGGCTAACTTCTCAAAAGGTCAACAAGTAAACGAGAATGATGTTTATGGCATGGGCAGCACAGGTTAGAACAGTAGGCCTGATACACTTTTGCATCAGGCACTTTCATAAGTTGTTCATGCTGTAGAAATGTTGAGACGAGAACAGTCGAAGAGTGTAATATCGTCTGATGCAAGGTGTAGTTGGAGTATGCGAGATCTTTGATGCTCTAGCAAGTGCGCTAGCTAAAACAGCACCAAAAATGAAAAACAGCACCAATGTCAAGCGGCACATGTGCGATACGGAAAGGAGCTATTCAAAGTGTTTAATTAAACTTTCTTTCAAGCTTACGCTGCTGAACAACTTTGTTTCACGTGCACTGGCTTTTCTAAAAAGTTGAGGTTTATTCTGGTCAACAAATTCGGTGTAGTTTCTACTTATGAGAGGAATGATAAGATATTCAATAAAAAACAACAGCGCAGTTTTTATGGCTAAGATTGTGAAATAAGTCATTGCCCTCTCAGCTTTCGATTATATAGGATAAAAACATGTCTTCCTTTGATACATGGTCTCCGCTGTGTTGCTTCAACACTACGATATATACATTTTGCCCTTCTTATTGAAAAAATATTTGGACTTCTCGCTAAGAACTTCAATTTGATATCTTTGTTCTTCTTAGATTGAAAATCCATATCGCATAGTTTTGTGCGCTATAGAAATTAAAAGAATTTCCATACTAAACAACACAGAAGAGGAGTTACACTTGACACATAAGCACGAGCAGTATTGGAAGAGAGTGAGTACGGCACTGTCTCATCATCGTACAACAGTGCTACATAACGGGTGAAAAATAAGATTTCATAACACACCAAACTTCTGTAGTGATTCGACGGGCATTTTTGTTGGTTGTACCAGGCCTCCGGATACAAGGTTACGGGTATCTGTTTCAACGTGGACAAACACATAGTGTTTGTTAATGCACTTGAACGCAGGGAGAAGGTGCCTTGTAGTCCATAGGCAACACAGTGAAATCATTCCAGTAGTCTCTAAAATTGATTGCCATCTTTCTGCAAGATGATGCGCTTGTTAACTTCTCCAGAAAATTCAGTATGCACACCATAAGAATTTGGTGATTTTGATAAACGTACTAAATTCTTACTTACTGTTATTTGCAGCTGTTTTAAATTCACCGCCTTTTAGTTACAAATTGACGAAGTTCAGAAGGCTTTAAGGACCATTTGTTAAAGGAAAAACGCACATATTCCAACAGAACATTTTTTATGGGCCAAACTAAGCTGATCCGAGATTTTCCCAAGGTGCCAAGCAAATGGAGAGGGATGCCATTTTAGCATCCCAATTGCAGTGAAGGAATATAAGAGGGAAGTTACCCATTTCACGTACTTGGTTCCTGTATCATCTAACCAAGAGTTTCACCACTAACCTGGGCACGTTGCACCTGTTGAGACCAGTGACCTGACGTTCATGGGCAAGTACGTACATACTGAAATCTACATTTTTTACCTTTTCACACTCCTGTGTGGATGTTTTAACAGAACAGCGGCAGGACAAAAACGGTAGGATATTAGGCTCAAAGTTTCAAGACTTGTCCAAAAACATTGAAGATTCCGGGCTGCGTCTGTTTACTAAATATGGAGCAGTTTGTTTAAATAAATATGCACACAGATCTTTGCCGTTTACTATGAACCCGAAAGGTTCTCACCATTAGTGCAAATAGCGCAATACAGGACAAAAGGCAATGCTCAAGGGTTTGGTAGAATATTTTGCCTAGAGAAACAGGCCTGCTGTTACCGCATCATCGCTCATATCTTCATTCTTGTTTTTGTTGATGTGAACAAGCAGGCAACTGTATTCATGCACACTTTTCAAAGTGCTGAGACTTATTAAAACACTCGGCACAAAAATGTGGCGCGTGCACCTTCTGATGTCGAAGTATATTGCAGAGGTTTTTAATAGTTTCAAAATGCGTTTTCCTGACTAGCACCGAAAACAGAAAATATGTCAAATTTTCGCTCATAAATTGAATGCAGTTCGGTAGAGCTGCGTCTAGTTTTTACCTAATTCTTCGCATTCCATCTTTGAAACCAATCCGGACCTGAAAACCTTAAAAATTCAAAGAACCAATGTGTTTCGCTTGATGTTACTCTCAGCCATGCATTCACTGCTTTATGCACTTTTAAGGAACTTTCCGACCTAATCATGATGATTATCGTTATCAAAATCAGCAGAAACATGCTTAGCTAACCACGCAACGTTATAAAGTTAAACTTTTCACTAAATTTCTTATGTGAATAAAGTAGTTTGTTGTGAGGTTCATCTGCTTAATCTTTTCTTTAAATTCAATTTTTAACCGGCTGTAAGCAATGTTTTTCATTACAAAGGATAATAAAACTCATTTCGTCTTTACGAAATATTATTTTGTTTCTGCGCATTTCCAAAAAATGAAGCTTGTTCGTTAAACCGCAAAATTAAAAAGTTACCAAAGGCTTAAAATTTTTTTTATTGTGTCGGTAAATCTGTAAAAATGCTGTAGCGCTTAAATGCTTTCTTTCAAAACGAAATATCTATGGACATAAACAAGCCAAAATTACAATTACAAACTGAACCTTCTCTGGTGAAATATTCAAAATCATCATTGCTACTGTACGACAAACAAGTTTAAACTCATGAAAGACAAGCCATTTTGTGAAGATGTCAGAGTCTAATATAATCTTGAGAGTTGAAGATGGCAGGTAATTAAGTGTATATTTCAATGATTTTTTTCATCACAAGTACTGTAAGTTAGGTTTGTTCTGGCGTCTGTTACAATACTTGGTCTCTTGTAAATTCCAAACTGTTTGAGTTGAGAAACCGAGAGTTCTTCCCGTAAAGCGATTCGTTTGTTTTGTTACTCGTACGTGCACGACGAATTGTAGTGTGCACTGGGCGTTGGTTGGTTTCGAAAAACTGACGTGCATTGGAGGGTATTTTGCTTCTAAACTGCGATGTTTGCGTGATACAATCCGCAGGTGACTGATACAATCCTCAGGTGACTGCCCGATACAATCCGGTCGGTTTCTTCGTTCCACGATATTTTTATGGTTTCACGTTTTTTATCAAAAACACCATAGCCTTTTCCTAAAATTTGTTTTTGTGAGAATGAGTGCTAATGGAAAGTGAGACGTTAGTCAGGGAATATTCTCGTGCAGGCAAATTTTGTTCGGTCTTATGATCCCAAACAACCTGATGCGCAATCCTTTGCCCTTTAGAAACAAACTTACTTGTCCTCAGGCAAAAAATGTGGTGTACACACGTTCGTTTCGGGCACACAAAAAGGATTTTAGCTCCTTTTGTGTGTCTTTAGAGTTGACCTTTATGTTTAAATGGATGAAGGTAAATTATGTTGTTTTAAGTTTCCGAACAGCATTTTCAGGTTCAGTGCATGCACTTATCATCTAACCTGGTTTGTCAACAACTCTGCCTGTGCATCACTCCATAAAACAGGACTTTTGGACACTTATGTAGGTTTTTGCTATAAATCAATTGCTAAAGCAATTTATACTTTGATTTCATAGCAATAACAAAGTACATCTGAAACAATTTACAAATTTTCCTCCCACATTCTTCAAAAACAATTTTACAAGTTTTGGAAACCTGAAGCAAGAAATGTGCTAAAGGTGTAATACACGCGTTCATATTGAAACAGAGACGCTAGTATCTTATTATAGATGAACCTTATTAAAATACTACTACTATGGCCCATCCCGTCGTTGGCGACGATGAGCTCGGCACTTCTCTACTGTTTCTACGTATTTTGTAGGTGCAAACGAATATCCGTCGCTCAGAGAAGCAGGCCATTGGTTGCGATCGGCAGCAAGTGTTTCCCATGACTGTGGGGAGATGTGGAAGCCCGCCATGTCACGCTTGATGACGTCTTTGTAGCGCAGTTTGGGTCTTCCAGTTCTGCGAGGCGCGTTATAGAACACGCCGTAGAGGATATCCTTGGGCATGCAGTCATCTTCCATTCGATGGACGTGGCCCAACCAGCGCAGACGTCGATGCCTCATGATGGTGATGAGGTCATATGAGCCGGTGATATGCAGGATGGTAGAGTTAGGGACATGGTTACTACATGTGACACCAAGAATGGAGCGAAGGCATCTGAAGTGAAAAGCGTTGAGACGGTTTTCTTGATGGTTGAATGTGCACCACGTCTCGCTGCTGTATAGCAGGACACTCAGGACATACGCGGAATAGGCCCTGACCTTTAGTTTGATAGTGAGATGGTGATTGTTCCAAACCCGAGAACTTCTTCTTTAGAGCCAGTTCTTCAAACCACTGCTTGGCCGCACTTGATATCGGGACAAGTATTGAGCAGCCATTCAATTGTCTCATCGTCCAGAACCGTCAGGCCGTGCAGTCCATGAGGAGGTCGATGAATTGGACATTGGAGGACCACATGGCCGACGGTTTGTTCTTCTGCGCCACGCTCACAAGCCGCAGAGGAGGCCATACCCAATCTGCTCAAGCAGGAGTATAAACGGGCGCCTCGATCTGAAGCGCCGTGCATCTGCACTC
>JGI24021J15306_10011075_pt1 | contig 11214 bp, 7 predicted proteins | sample Ectturendosymbi1_FD_15306 | JGI IMG/M metagenome (IMG submission 15306)
TATACTGTTCACCAGGCTGTCTCCTCCTTCGAGGCCTCCCGCAAAGAGGACCTGAGAGAGAAACGCCGCAGGAGGAAGATCAGAGCAGCTTCAGCAGCTACATCAAAGCCGGGCCGGACCTTTGACTGCAGCCATTGCGGCCGGACTTTCTTGTCCCGTATTGGACTTGTTAGTCATCAGCGCGCCTGCACTCCGCGTGGACAGCCACCTTTATTTAATCTTCTTTAGCGAAGTTAAGCCAAGATGTGTGATATGCAATCAACAGTTTGTTGACCAAACAGTGAAAGAATTTTCCACAAGACGGTCAGCGCACCGTGCACTTGAAACAAACCAGATAATAGGAATGAAAAATACCAAGTGATCTTGTCGCCGCACTACTGAGTCTTCCATGACATGGTAACTAAACCACCACCTATCAAGCATACACTGTTAGTTTTGTAGAACAACCCTGTGAAGATGAACGACTTAACAAACGTAACGTACAAATTAACACCCAAAGTATGCTGACCTCCCTCGTGTGAAATAATTCATGTACCCCTTCACGTTGTTCATTGCTTTTTCCCATCGGGCTTTGCCCTTGCCCAGGTGTTCGGCGTTTTTCGCCACCCACGTAGTTACCGAAGTTTATACTTCCCTACCCAACTTTTACCATTTAATTGCAATATGAAGGCGCTCCCTAGAATCAAGGCGATACGGTGGCCGAGCCACAATACGTCTGTCAATCTTAAACGTTGGTCGCGTGTTCTACCAACACCCCGTTTTGAGTCCAGCGGCGTGATTCCAGCAATGTGGGTATGCTGCGTTGCTCAGTAGTTGGGGCCAGATAGTTTTCCAGTTTCAGTGAAAGCAGTTATTTGGCAACGACGTATTTCCAGCTTTTACTTGCTGCAGCTTGTGTTTTGGTTAATTCATTTTATTCTTGAGGTTGTTTGCTTTCTTTGCTCTTGCATTATCCTTTCAACTTTTTGCCTGTAAGCACTGCTTGCAGTTTTCAGGATTGGGGATGCGTGGTGTTACGTGAAGTCGATTTCCAATTACAGCAGGCGTGCACAACTTAGAAAACTCGAAGGGCCAAATTATCAACACAAAATGCCGTGGGCCGCAAAATCTAGTTCATTCTGATGTGGAGATTTCGTTGTAGTATGGAAGAAATCCTGGAACGACAATTACTTATTCGAGGTCGAGCCGTCGCAACATTTTCTACAATTGAGAATGCTCTCGTGGGCCGCAAGAAAATCTTTCGCGGGCGGTGTGTTGTGCAGGCCTGAATTACAGTAAAAAGTTGCCAATTGATTTAAAATCATTATTTTTGTGGAGAATAGTCAGTTGAATACAGGAATACAGATATGTGCATGTCTGAATCATCGCAAAGTGAAGAAAGAACTCAGTCGGCTGATTTCTCAAAAGCTTGCTTCAAATCTACAGGAAAAGCTTTCAATTGTTGCAAATAATTGCACACCACTCAGAACGAACAACGTTAAATCAGATATTTGAGAATATCACTGATAAACTAGGGTCTTGTTCCATGTAAAAAAGTTCAGGTTGTGAACTATTAGCTTGTAGTGACTTAAATATTCTGTTGGCCAAGAACATGTGAGATACAACTAATAAACATTTTTAGCCTATCCTACATTGCTTAGAATCGTTTNGTTTTTCTTCATTCACAAGGGAGACCTAAGCCATGGGAACCTAGCCGTTTTCAAAGGTGGCTCTCTTTGGATTTTTTAANTGGTGTGCTTTTTTTCTTTCTTCTATTATGTTAAAAATAAACCTCACTTTTANATTTACATTGTACTGTGATAGGTTCGGCTGCTTTTCATGTTTCGAATAAATTAACATTGAATTTTGTTTCGATCATATTATTGTCGATTCAACCTGACCTCTACTCAGCTCACGTTCATCATGTGGCCCCTTGAAAAAAAATTTTGCCCATCCTGTGGAAGAGCACTTTGTGAATAACTCTTACCATGTTTGATATACGCGTTAAAATTCCTGGTAAGCTTTGAAACAGTTGACTATAAAGTAATCAGTGACAATTGCACTATGCATGCTGGAAAGTTAAGGCTTGCGACAAACTGGTTTTACAGCATTTTTATGTTTTTGGTGTTGGCACCCAGTAGGCTGCTGGCAGCCATGCACAAACTGGATCAAGACGCAGCCAGCACCAAGAAACAAAAAACTGGAGATATGAAAAGTGTATCTTTTCCTGCTCGATCGATGGTTCCTTTCATTTCAGAGAAAATTTTGCCACAAACCAAATACGATTTTCTGGAATGGGTGCCCATCGGATGCATGGAACGCTGATTACTGTAAAAAAACGATCGAAATTTTGTAATACTTTTTTGCTTGAACTATACTGGAAAATTTCACTTCAACCGGGCAGCGCACCTACAACAAGCTCATTTCGCGACGGAATGACCGAATTTCATGTCACTAGACCAGTGGTACTAAATTTGTATGATGAAGCATTGCCGAGATCAAAAACTCTTCTGCTAAAGTGCCCTGAAACCTAGGCCATATAGGAGAAGGTTCCCAACGCTATTTTGGTGGAATGCAGCAGCCGTTTTGCCGCCAACTACAAAAGATCAGCTTTCCGTTTAACGAAGTTTACACACCACCGCTCAAATTAAATGAATGCAAAATTGCAGACAATGCAGTCATTTTGTGCAGGTGGTACACCATAAGTAATAGGTTGGCCAGTCACCTGGGTGGAGCTTTTACTCAAACATTGCGAAATTCCCGTTTACTGCGCGTCACTCACAGCATAAACGTTTTTCTGAAAATTTTCTCCTTGGGTTTCCCACCAGTCTTCTCACTGGACTTACCTGGCCGTGAACAACACGATGCAGCGACCCTTTTCAAAGTTTTGGCTGGAACACCCCTCGCATCCTGCCTCAAAAGATGAAGTGTTTTATGCAAATTATTGACATTGTCTAAGACTTCCCCTGAGTTTGGGTTGCGCCTGAACGTATTTTCGTCCATATTCGCTTTTCGCTGCCAACTTCCTGAGCAACGTTTGGTGTTTTCTGCTTTCATTGTTCGTGAAGGGTGACTCGGCGCCGCTGCGATTCAGTGAACATCCATCCGTTGTATTTCTCGTATCTTTAATTAGAGTCCTATTCAAGTTTGTCAACCTTGAAGCAATCTTCGGTATAAACAGAACTGTCTTCGCTATCGGCAGAAAGCATCAGTGTAGCTTTAAATGAAGCACTACAAACTGAATTTTCAAAGAATTAGTTTTAAGATCTACGGTTGATGAAAACAAGATACGGCAAAATAGCGTGACATGTCTTAGATAGCAATCGCCAGCAATTAATTTTTCAATATATGTGACAGTTTTTTGCCAGGGTCGAAAGTATGAATAGAAACAACCAGAAGACAGAGGTGATTGGTGGTTTTTGTTTCAACACAAAGTTTGTTTTACAAGTTACGAATAACTATCCAAGCCTGCAGTGAGCCCTCATCGATATCGTAAGGTGCAAACTTCACTTAAGTTTCGTTGCCTGGTTCGTCTACCGAAGATTGTCTACCGATCTTCTGCCTGGTTTACAGATGTCAGGTAACTATTCGGCACCAAAGCACTACAAGGGTGACGCAGCCGAATCTGATCGGAAGTGTTTTACTAGGAAGTCGATTTCGTGGCAGTGACGCATCCTCAGTCCAGTAATTTACTAGCAAAAGCTTACAGGTGAAATGATGAAAAAGGCCAAAGCAAGACTAAGAAAAAGCACACAGACGCAGTAACAAGCACACGCTATGCCCATAAAGCTGCCACCACCAGAGCCAAAACTCAACTAAAGCCAATTACATAGTGGCTGACAGCAGTGGCGTAGCCAGCACAAAAATTTGGGGGGGACCAACAAATTTTGGGGAGGCCAAAATGTTTGATTTTAGGCGAATAACACTATTTTGCTTAGAAAAATGCCTCTCAAAGCACAAAATGACTATATTTTCTAAATATTTGGGGGGCATGGCCCCTTTCGCCCCCTCCCTGGCTACGCCTGACAGCAAGCAGCCTTTGTGGATGAGTATCCCAAAGCAAGGGGCCGGCAGCTCACAGTAAGGAACTCCTGTCCAACGCTCCAGTGGCAGCTATCAGTTACAAAGCCCGTTTCAAGAATTAAGAGGTTTCGCTTGATTTAACATTACTTAAATTTAACTCTTGCTTCAGTACAATTCCAACACTTCTCAATCTGCGTAAGCAGAGTGGACCAGACCGCTACACAGGAATTACCTATTTTTTCGGAGGCGTGAAAACGGCTATTAATCCTCCTATCTTTAAATAGTTGTAACTTCTCTTCTGACAAAATACTAGAGAAGGAAATAACTAGCCAACGAAATCTATAGCGCCAACAGTCTTATTCAGAGCAACTTCTTCTAATACTGAATTCGTAAGGTTTATTCTTGCAACATGCTCTAAGTTAAATGTTATGGCTACGTATGTCAAAAATGAGTGCTGCTTAACAGAGAAGGACCAAGTATAAAATGGCCATATTCCTAAATCGACTAGCTTATGGTTACCACATCTGAAGAGGCAAAGTTCCTGACAGTCTCATTGGCTACTTTTCGCGACAAGCGCTTTTCGGCATTTTTCTGTATGTTCTTATAACTACCAATCCACCGCAAAACAGCATCACTATCAGAGAAAAAATATCACAGAATTGTTACACAATATGCTAGAAGCGGTACAATAAAAAAAAGACATGTTTTTCTCTACCAGTCCTGATTATTACATTTTTTTATTCATAATTAACTAACTGTCGAAATTCTGGAGATTGAGCATTTAAAAAAATTATTTTCGGAAACAAATTTTCACGTCCGAATCCCGGATATGTCCGGGAAATTCCGGACGTCCAGCAACCCAAACTAGCTACAAAAATCAGTGGCCATGCTACATTATACATCGCTTCGGTGGTGACAACGCCGCAGGTCGTGTTTAAAAAATCCTAAGCTTTTCCCAAGTTTCCCAGGTTCGGAAAAATGCATTCCTGACGCTCCGCCTTTTTCTTCCTGTGGTTTATATATATTCTATTTTTTACGTGTCTGGCTCAGATTCGAGTTCTGTGTTACAGGAGGGAGTAAAAAATCATGAGGTTTGAGGGCAAAAAGAGTAGTTAGAGAGCTTGCTGTTAAAAAAATTGTCAACATGTGTTGTCACCTCGGATTGTGACCCTATAGCAGGGGTTCACAACCTGCGGCCGAATGTGTCCTTCGATAAAAATTGATGCGGCCGTGCACATGATTATGTACTTTAAAATATAGAAGTTATGGTGGTGGTGCATTGTTAAAAACTCTTTGTCTGCTGTTTGAGTATACAGCACTTAGTAGACAGAAGGCCAAACAAATGTGTGGAAGCAGGGTAGGCTCAGTGTGTGAATGCAGAACAGAAGCAATGCAAAATATAAAATATCTTGAACTCACGGGCGGCCGTAATTCATAAAAGTAAACGTAATGCGGCCGGCAATAGCGAAAAGGTTGTGCAGCCCTGGTCTATAGCATAACTTTTTTGGCATTTTTCATTTTTGTAAAGTATCTCAATTGTTTGCGCTTTACCGTAACAATTTGCCAGTAATAAGATGTTAAAAAAGATCTTTGATCCATCTCGCTGCTGTGTAGTGCACTGGAAATTAAAAAAAATGTAAAACAGTTTCACACGTTACATTTAACACCACAGCTTAACACAAATTGTCGAAGCATCCATGCTTGTGTCGAGCAAGTTTGAAATTTTGTTGCGTCTGGCCAGTTGCATGTTATAATATTGCCTTTTTAGGTAAGTAAATAGTTTACAAACAGCGCGCACGTAGCTCCAGCAATTGACATTCACATCAAAAGTCTCAGTGATTAAACTTTCGACCAAGCAGTGAAATCAGAGATTGACTTTTACGTTGATACTCCCGAGGGTCAATGGTGTAGGCAAACTTTTTTGGATTATCTTAAATTCACAAATTTGACAGTGGACTGCATCCCCAGAAGGTGGAAGGATCGTTTGCGCAAGTTAAGTTAAATGTAAATATTGGTTTTGCTTAATCACTAAATCCGGACACGATCTGCGGGCTGGATTAAAAATGGACCGCATGCAACCCACAGATCATAGTTTTCCACGCCTGCTACGACGAAGAGAAAGCAGCTGTGCTGTAAAAATAGCAGTTAAATGAATTCATGATGTGATAATATTATTATTTACGTATTTGACTCAGACACATAGTCCATATCATAGGAGTTAGCAAAAAAACACAATAATAAGAAAAGGCTGAGTCATCTCATATCACAGGGAAGATGTTATTTGCAAAGAGCAGACAACACGGAATAGGAAGAAACCGTGCAACAACGCACCAACAACTACTGCATTCAGTCATCGTGCTACAGAAAGGTTACGTAGAAGGAAGAATCGAGGTTTTAAAAAGTATCAGGCATTTGATGTGAGCAGGTGAAAAAGTTAAATGAAAATGCACATCATTGAACGATTGCATACAAATTATTTTTAGCCAAGGCATCAATTGTTCTGACGACATAGGTAACTTGATGCTGACGAAAATCTACATTCATGCATTGCAGGCATACGGTAGCAGGTGTGTACTCGTTCTACAATTGACAGGCGTGCGATAGGCACTAAGCAAAGCAAGACCGTGAAAATTGTTTATCTACGTGTTGCAAAATATTGTAAGTATGAATAAACAGGCGCGACGTCAGATTCCGGTTGAGGGGGTTGGGGTAACAGCAGCGAAAGACTAACAAAAGTTCATCCCTCCTTCCTCAGTTGGTGGCCACCAACTGCGATTAATGGAACCCGGCACCCCCATTAGTGATGACCTGAGAATAGCAGACATTTAAGAAGCTCATTCGTAACAGCTTCAAGTTCTCCAGAGCTGAACGCACCATCAAACCTTCGAATATATCTGGAGCGGTCATTCGTAACCACACTGCAACGGGAAGCGTGAAAAGGAGTTTGCAGCGAAGCTGTGTTCGTGCGTCATCAAACATTCTGACGAAAACGAGCCCTGCAAGTAACTTGATATTCTGAGAAAAGGGGGTTTCGTCAATGCCCTATTTCTGGCTACCAAGACATTGGCAGATTGATTAGAGTGAATATGTGTAGACCGAGTACAGAGCATTCGTAGATAAAGTAGCAAGCCATAAAAATGTGGTTGTTCGAGAACGGCTTATCGCTGCTTTAGAAAGTTACTCATGCGAAATAGTGGCAAACCTTTTTCATCTACCATATCATGGGGCCACAGTCAGCTTCAAGGTAAACAATATGTGAAACAAACAATGGAATAAGATAAATAGAGAGATAGCAACGGCATAAACGAAAGCATCAGGAAAGGAAGTGAGCAAGAAATAACGAGAGTTAACATATTTTAGAGGCACCAACAGTTTCTGACTGTAATTTCACATTCCCATATATACTTGAGATATGCATTTACGATCACAAGATACCATTGCATGTTCCACAGGCAAACGATGAAAAAGCTGAAGCTGTAGTGAAAGTAAATGTCTTATAAATCGCCACAAAGAACTTCAAAATCAGCAATTTGCCAGTGTGAAGATTCTGAGGGAGCATTCTAAAGATACTGTATGGCGATAATGACCGGCGCACAAATCGGAGGGGCTAGCGGTGTAAAACCTTTCGATAACTACAAACGAACTAGGCAAATGTCGGTTAGCTTTCATGGCGATGAATGATTCCGGAGTAATGCCAACCGTGTTTCAGAAGGAAAAAATAAGTTACGAAGGCCACGTTAAGGCCAGTCGAAAAACGAAGCAAAATTTTAAAGAATAGCGTTTATCTATAGAAAAGCCAAGTACCGAAATTTTTAAATCTTTCTGTCAGGCGAAAAAACTGGTGACGTCCTTTTCCTTTTTAATTTTTTTAGGGAGAAATGGCGGAAGTTCCAAAGAACGTGTTTTTTTCCAACAGGTGAAGATGAAACCAACGACTATCGTCTGAAATGATTTTAGTGAAACGATAAAAGCAAACGGTTTCCGCCCCTCTGTAAAATGCCTTGGGGCAGACCTATAGAAAACTTGATTTTTTGAGTGAATTCTTTGCTTTCACCGATACCGATACTTAGCATTGACAGAAGAAGCGATGACCTGAAACGCTGGCTCGTTGAAACACGGTAAAGAGATTGTGACATACATGGTTCATGACTATCGACGTTTTGGTGAGTCAGATGACCACAAAAAGATTCCTGACTGAAACGACCAAAAAAAGCGAAAACGCCGATGGGTATGCACATTCCAGATTTATTGAAANCGATCAATATTTTTTCCAAAAAAATACTAGCATAAACCGAACCAACAANTTGCCTGAAAAGCGCGACTGTGCGGTTTAGCTTAACTGTAATGANATCCAGGACAAGATGATGTTCGAAACATGATCAACCAATTCCANTTTTTTGCTANTCCTGCGTAATAGAGCACCTCAACTTTGCAATCTAGTTGGCGCGATATCTACTTCTTTTTTATGATGCCATTCTCGGTCTGACCCAAAAATGCTGTTTTACGTTTGCATGCAAATGTCTCAAGCTATTTTTGTTCTCCTTGTGGCGTCACAATAAAAACGTTTTGAAAGGAACGTAACCAAACGCAGTCTGGTTTCAAAACCTCTCACACGGGGCCTATTTTGAGCACGTATCTTGTTACGTTGTGAGCAGTTGGTGAAAATACCTTTGGTTTCTGCCTGGCTGCATGTTACATCGGAAAATTTTCGATTCGTTCTATATCTACAAACTAAAAGTAAGGAGTTGTTTAGCTGAAACCAGGCTCACGTTTGAAAACCTTGCGATGAGAAACACTCGTTCAAAAAGCGTGGTATGAATTTGAGGAAAAAGGCCATGCCAAAACATGCGCTGTACTTTGTATTGCATATCAAACGCGTGCTGAGTAGCAGGGTGAAAACAGCCGTTGAATAGCGTAACCGAACTCATGCAGAAGCGGAAATTAATGCATCACTAGCGAAGCTACGAGACATCGACAGCGTCACTGCGCTGGTATTGGAGTGACAGTATTTCTTTCAACGGCAGGCAGATTGCACGCAAAAGCGAGGGTCAAGGTACTAGAAATGATCAAGCATTTTCTAGTTTGGAAAATGTTGATATTTAAACCTAGAACTATGGATTGGCTTTGAGAATTTGCTGGAAGTGTGACAGTGGGCCAAGCGGCGGTTGTTCTTTTGCCATTTTTAAGGTGTAGTTTTGCATACTTCAGATGGCTATTTATACCTGTAGTTGTCATCATTACTGTGACTTGCAATTATTGCATTTAGAAAGCCAAGAAATACATTATTTGCAGCTTTTAACTTTTAAATGATACTCATGGGATAATGTAGTACTGGTTATATCTTTTTTTGTGAAGAGAGAAGAAAAAAGATTGCGGATTGAAAATGTCTTATCAGATCCATTAAACACTTGCACTGTCATTATCCTTGTTCACCGCTACACCGCTGTGAACGATCGATAGAGTTAAAAAACAGTGTGCGAATCGCAAATTTGTGAAAAAATCGGCAGTTTGCATTTGTCTAATTTTTCGTCTTGACAAATAGAAAACTTAAAAGAAATCGGTGAAATATCTGACTAAATCTCTAAAAAACAATCAACTTGAAACGGGCTGCTCTATGAACTGCGAAAACCTTTGGTAAACAGGATAAGTTCAGTGTCAACGCAACTTGGAGTCAAAGGCCACCGTTTCATTTTCGGTCCAGCGTAGAAATTCAGATGCGACAATTGCAGTGGTGGTGCTGCCAGCACAATATTGTCCGTGAGTCATGTCAACGTTTATGCGTAAGCCGTCTGGCATCTAAAATCAGCTTATTATATGCGAACACTCACGTTGGCTCAACACGGTTTTGTCCTGGTCGCTTTTTTAAACGTAATTTGCCAACTCTGCACTGTTGATCCTTTTTACGCTACATTGCTTTCGACCTGCGCGTCACACACATCTTTCGAGTTAGACTGAAATGCTAGACGAGGTGTACTGCGCTCTATTGCATAGCAAGCGAAACAGACGAAATATATAGCTGAAGACGAGGTGTTGCTTTCAGCAAACAGAGATCTATCATTTTAGAAAGGAATACGTTTAGCGTTTTTAAGTTCCTGCAGGCTGCATGCACTTTTTTGTAGCAACAAGTTAGCAACAATCTGCGAAATCAAGCTCTCTCGCCTTGGACGGATTACCTTGCGTTTACAAGTCTGAATAAACAGATTAGAGGTGAAAACCAATCATTTTGAGATTAGCAATGCAAATGTAAAAGCGTTCTTTGCGAAAATACTGTAGCAAACACTTTTTCTTTGTGGAACTTCTTATATATTTGTTCTTTGATTATTTTTGAGAGGCAGGTGATGATGAATGAAACATCTGTGTCCGAGCGGATAAAAAATTTTCATATAGGTTGTTGTTTTAAACCTCATTCATCAGCGGTGAGTTTACAGAAGGAACGTGAAGGTAAATATTTCCGCCCGTTTTATCACGACCCATTAGATCTGAAATCAGATATTTTTTTCTAACTAATTTGGAATACCAACAACGCACAGACGGATTTTAGATGGAAAGTTAAGCGAAACTGAGGCAACAGAAATGGCGTACCGCTTCAGTTTTAATGATGGTGTGTGCTCGAAGTCACAGGAAAACGTCCCTCCTTGGGGCACTAACGTGTTGACGATGATTTTGTTTTTTTGGTGCCACACCCTGCAAAAGATCCCAGCCGTCTTTATTGTTGCAGAACATGTTTTTTGTAATAGTTCGGCCCCCACAACATTTTTGGCACTACACCGTTGTATAAAGGTTTTTAACTACAATTATTGATTGAAGTTCAGTCCCTTTTCGGTAATAATGCAGTATGGAAACAACACTATTTGAGGGTCAGAAAAGACCTTTACAAGGTCATCAATATCGCTATTACAAAGACTTTGCTTTAACATAGAATTTGTCGAGTGCACAAAAACCAACGAAAGTCTCCTTTCGATAGATGTGTACCTAAGTAACTTGCAGTGGGTGGCGCCCTATTTCATACGCTTAAAATCTTCGTTGACTCATTTAATGTATCGTTATATTTAGTTTCCAAAAAATCTATCACGTTTACCCAGTGGTGAAAGTAGAATAATTTTCTTACCGGAACGATCTAGTATTTATCAATACCTTCCCGAAATTTCAACCATAATTGTAAATAAACAATCAAGAACACGTCTACTTTTTGCCCACCCCCTATTGTGCATC
>JGI24021J15306_10011076_pt1 | contig 11214 bp, 9 predicted proteins | sample Ectturendosymbi1_FD_15306 | JGI IMG/M metagenome (IMG submission 15306)
GCACTCATCCGACAACGGCACCAACCTTTTCAACTGCGTCATGGAGTGGCCTGTCGAGGTTGCTCTTGTGTTGTTTTACGCGCTTCTTCCTTTCTAGACGATGACGGGTCGGAACTGACGTGCACAGTCAGCTTCGCCGGATCCAACATCAGAACTGCTCCCTTGCCTGTCGCTTCTGTGACGTCACCGTCACAAGAGGAACGTCATCCGGACGAAGCCGCAGCGGTGAGTCTTCGCTGATGACGACGTCCGTCCAGTCGCACCTTCCTGTTCCACAATGCCAGTTAATTTGAAGCTCCCGTTGAAACACCACCGCTTGCGAATTCGTTGTTCCGTGAGAAAACGTTTGTTCCTTTGCGGAGCTTCCGACCATACATCGCTGAATCTGTGCAGCGTCTTGCCAGTAAAGTTACCCTTAAAATTATTTGCCTAATAACATATGGTTATTCTCTTTTGCCTGGTATCAGACTGCAGCATGTTATATTTCGGTTTTACCACCGAGTATGCTCTCTAAGAAGTCGGCTGCGGTCTGGAGCTCTGTTGAAATCTTTCTTATTTTAATTTAGCAATATTTAATTTTTTCTCTAACTTTTCATTTTCAGGCGGAAGCAAAAAGTAAAAGTAAAGGGAAAGCTGGTAGAAGAAAGTCGATTGGGTTTGCCAGCAGGCCCTCCAGCCCTCCTCCAGGTTGGAAGTTTGATGGGATGGCTTTTTTAATATTGTTTTTTTAAACGCAATAAAAACTTAAAATCAATGCCGACTGGTTCACAAACGTGATTTATGTTTGTAGCAAGAAGATATGTACGGAGAATTTGCATCTGAAGCTTTCACAAACGCTTTCTTAGCTGCTGTTATGCTATTGGCAACATAGAAGTTTACTGCCGGGATGGTCTTATGCGGTTAAATTGCCTAAATCTGTACGGTTTTTGTCAACCACATCAAAAATTATGGAAAATGCTTCCATCTGAATGAAACAGCATTCAGGAAATAGTTTGTTTGCAGTTAATCTTTCTGTTGCATTGTCTGTTTCACGTTTTTTTCTGGAAAAAGCTGTGATGGCTAGAGTTGCCAAAGTTATTAATGTTTTTCCAAAACATTTGCTTCCGAATGATAATGCAATAGGTTTGCTGTTCCTTGCAGCTAGACACTATTTATTGCTTTACATACATAGTAACTGTCACTCATTTCATATGGCGTGATGGTTGTTTTTGCATTTTTGTCTTTGTATGTCACACTGCTCTTTGCTTTTTGTTATTGGTAATTTGCATGTTGTGTGGTTAAAAACAATGCCCTGAGGAAGCCAACTCGGAATGGGTGGGCAAAATGTCAGCTTAAAATAAAATAAAGTAATCGCCAGAAGAACGAACCTACCTGCTTGCTTTTAGACTGTTGAAATGTTTTATGCGATATTTTTGCAGTTTGCTTTGTGGCTTTATGTGCAGTACTTTCGAGATTTATTCAAAAATTACGACATTTTCTTGATAATATGTCGTTTGCTATGCGAGGCTCAAAATATGCTAACTGAAAAGTATCGTATATTTTATTCGAAAAAAAGTCTCCCTTTGTATTTGAAAAATGTCGTAGTTTTTTATTTGAAAATTGAATGTCGGGCTTTTTCAGACATGAACGTGCCCGTAACTTTAAGGTTGTAGCTTTGCCATATTACAGCTCACATGAATCAGGTGTTTGTCATGGCGGGGCACTGTATTTTGTCGCAAAGATGTTCCGAAGCGCTCGCGACGCCATTTCCCTTTTTGCTTTTTTTTTGAGCAGCCATGTCAAGCCCGTCCAAGAGTATGCTGAAGTCGAAGCCGAGTGGCATTTTGAAAAAAGCCAAGACCGAAGAAGACGAGAGCGAGGATCAAGACAAGTCGGATCGAGAAAAAATCGACCGAGATAAGTACGAAGAGGTTGTCTTCGATGTCCCGGTTGGAGGAAAGGAACCCGTGAGAAGATCTTTTTTCTATTCTTTTGCGCGGTTTTGTTTAACCGTATTTTTCAAATTTAATTTCTGTTATTGATGTTAGGTTCGTATTGCACTGCATCAAGGAGAACAAAGCAAAATGGTAGCCATGGCGACGATCACGTGGGACGACTTACAGAGCAAGGTACAGGATAGTGGTTTTTGTTAGATCCTGCTATTTTCTAAATAACAGACAAATAGATTCGAGCTTCATTTTCCTGCTTTGACCAAAGAGTAGACCTTGTAAGATTTCTGCGACGACAAATTCCATGTAGTTTCGAATTACACACTGACAATGATATTTGCTCCTAACTCTTGGTTCACGTCGGTCGAGTCGTTTCTTTCGCGCGCGTCGCCCCGATCGGTGTGAACCGTAATCCACAGTGCGGCGCGAATAGCAACGACGATAATGACGTCGCGTTTTAACTCGTTGCAGGAAGTCTTCGAGAAAGTGGAAGCGCACGATCACAACGAAGAGACCGAAGAGAAGGATGGAAAAGTCAATGAAGAGCTGACAAATTACGAACTCACCATCACACCACTGCAAGGAATTAAACTTGGGATCGGTAAAAGTGTTGGTTTTGCACGAGGTGCAGGCTTTTAAACTGTTAGACAGCTACGGCGTCGCTTTCATAAGCTTTGCTACCACTTTAAGGTGATGCTAATGTGCAATATTTTCGTTTTTATATTATTGTCTTTGCCATTGCAAGGGTAACAGAGAGATGCTTTTTCTTGATTCACGAGGTGTCGGCCAAGTTTCACCCTCACTTTAAAAGCTGTTCTTTTTGTCTTCCTCTAAAAATCTCATCTTCGTCATAAGGCCTTGCGTTGCACCTTTTCGTTCAAGCACTTTTTATTGATCTAATGTGAGAAGATTAGCACTTCCATTCTACTTGTCTTTGTACGAACGCAGGTGGCCACAGCCCAGGAGTGCTTGGTCAACTGCCGCTTCTGTTTTACTGGATCAAACGGGAAAAGCCGCGACTGTTGGACGCCGATGTCAACACTGCTGGCGTAAGAGAGCTGATTTTGGAATTGACAGGTTCGTCTCATTCGTCGGTTGCGTGGAGCGCGTTCGGAAAGTGATTTTAACTTTACAAAAATGTTTCTTCTTGATTCGTCACTCCAGCTGTCCATGTCAAGAGGTTTTGGCAAACGTGTGAATTTTTCGCCGACAGGAAAATTTGTTATGGTTTGTTAGAAAATTTGTTAGGCGCAAAGAACAAGGCTTTTTGTCATAAATGTCATTTCTTGATGAAGCCTTTGGTATGTCAATGGCCGCCTAGCGGTAATGACCGTAGTAGTACCTTCTGAAGGTGGAGAATTTGGGCAAATCAAGCACAAGCCCTGTTCTAGCGATCTGACCTTCCGGCATACTTGTTTTATTGAGAACAAGAATCTTTCCCATACCTATACGAACACAAGTGCAAAATAGGAAGTTTGTTTGAAAATTGGGATTGGGCATTAACAATAACTTCACTTTTATTTCCAGGTGTGGATATTGATAACGTCACAAAGGAAGAGCTGATTCACATGCTCGGAAGAGAGTACCATGATGTGTCAACTTCAGCCATGTCTTTTGTTTCATCCTCTTCCAACAAGTCGGTATGTCGCAGTTTAATTATAATCTACTTTCTACTGCATATAAAATATTTAAACATTCTGTCAAAATTATAGGTTTCATGACAGTGAAGACGGAATCAACTAAGCTTTTAAGTTTTAGCGGAACTACTTTCTACCTTTAAAATTGTACAAGAATAACTATTTTATAGTGTTTCTGTTTTGTTATCTGCGACTGTGTTTGCTCGACCACAACCCCTTTAGACTGTTTCCTTTAAAAAAAAAAATTTGTGTGTGTGTGGTTTTTTTATTTATATTTTTTTGTAAATAAGCGAAACCACGGCCCGCATTTAATTTGCATGGTAATTTTTTGCGGTAAAAAAAGTGAACTGATAGTTCTCTTGCCTTGTCAATAAAATAACTTTATTCTAACAACAGAAGTTCCTGTTTCGTATCTTTGATTTTGCGGAAGCAACATCCTTAGCAGCATTTGCGAATCATTTGCTTCTTTCGCTACAACTTCAGCTGACTTGGCAGCTCGCAAATCTGTGCATCGGTTGTGGCTGGCCGCTTGTCGACTGCAAATTGTTTTCCTTCAAACACCAGGGCTACATTCCTGTTGAAGAACTGGAAGCGATTCGCGAGCGCCACGACGTGGAAGTGAAGAATATTCAGGATGAGTATGAAGCGAAACTGCAGGAGCTGTTGATGGAAGTCGGCAGGCTGCAGGCCTCGCAACAGGTTTGTCGAAATTGTTTTTGACTGAAACGAGGCGATGCAAGGCCATTATAGAAGTATGCGACCTGCTCTGCGATTGCTGGAAAAGTAATTTGATCACTGATGAAACGCCAACAACCGGCTGATATGAAGTTTTGATTTGTGAACCATCTGTTTGGTTTGAACATATTCTGGTTTAATGACGGAGTTTTGCTTTGGCTGTTCCCATCAGATTAACTTACTTTGGCTGTTCCCGTCATCTTCACTTACACCAACAGGAAGCTAATTTTTTGTTGTGCAGCAGCTACCCTTGTGTCATCGCGAAGACGTCTTTGTGCTTTTTTTTCGGAGTTTTTTCACAATCCCTAGAACGTAATATCTCACGTTTAATCTAAAACGAGCACTTGCTTTGTGGTTTGTCCACAGGCGCCGGGAATGGTGAAGTCCGGTGCAGGAGTGACTTTTGCTGACAGCTCCGCATTCCCAGGTCAACCGCTGTTGCCAGGTGACTTAATTCAACAAATAATGACCGTTCCCGGTGAAATTTTTTCGATACTTTTCTCAGATTGTTTTGCGTGCACGGCGAGATTATCACGCAGCGTCTTGGTTTTTCTATGCTTTTCGTCAGTTGGAATGCATCTTTCAACTTTTAATTGTTTTTGCATTTTAATCAAAAATAGCAAACCTAGTATAACTACATGAATATTAGCTGATAATGGCTACTCAGAAGTCGAAATATACACTCTGGTAAGATCGTAATGTCTGATTCTTGGCTGTGGCTGTGAATGTATTCCTTCTGATATATAATGCCCTAGTAATTTTGAAGAAGTTCAGTGTAAGGCTTTGCTTCTCTTTCCAGACATACGTCAAGGCGAAGCCAGACCGCAATCCGCTGAAGGGCGCTGGAAAGCACCGAAGATACCCCAGCTACCTGACTGGGGGGCTCATTTACCTAAAAATGTAAGAACGAGCGTTTTATGTGCGAAACCATTGAATTGCCGCATAAATCATTAAGAGAATCTAATTGCTTGTAATTTCGTTATTGAGACAATACTTGTAGTTTTTAATTTTGTTCTGACCCCAAATTTCGGGTTGAACAACTCATTGAATTGAGCAGAACATAATGCAACATTTTCAATGCGATACTTTCCTGAAAACTTTCTTCTTTCAACCGTTGTTAGCATAAGTCGCAAACCGTTTTCTCACTGTTGGCGGCCTAACGTCGATTTGACAGCATCAGACGGCCTTTGTGACACGAAAGGTCTGCGTTAGCGATTTGCCGGCTTGGCCAGACTGCTGCAAGGACGGTTTCATGCGGCGATACACGGGGGCGCGTGTAAAACTCGATGTACACCCCTATTTGCGTTCACTCGTCTGGCTGATTGTGCACTAGGGGTGGCTCACAAAGTCGCATGTTCCAGAAATTGTTTCCTACTTGGCCCAACAAGTTTGTTGAGGTATTCGCATTCGAATGAAAATGTAACACTAAACGATCTGTTGTATGTCAATGCTTAAGACCCTGTGTAAAGCAGAACACATTTCTTTGTGATTTCGAACAGCGTGCATGTCATAAAGCTTTAGTTGGCTGCTATTTATTTCATAACCTTTCGTCAGTTGTGCGTGCTGTTCAGGAATTGCTCCCAATAGGCCCATTCTGGCATCTACGACCCTCCTCGTCAGCGCCGAGCCTGCCTTTTACTTTTTTTCAGTTTTAATGCCGGAGGAGGAAATGTACAGATTTCTTCTTGACTTGAAGGGCCTGATAGCGAGGGTTATTATGAAGCTTGAAGCTTCCGGAATTTTCGGAGCATTTATCAAAATATCAAGCGACGAAGTCGGTTCCAACACACTCACTGTTCAGTCGTTGTTCAGGTTTGGGTGCGCATGAGATTGTTGACGGAGGAAATGCTGCACAAACGCCAACAACTCGATGCCAGGATTCGCCATCAGATCGCGTCGAATATTGAGAAGAAACTGGCTTCGCAGTACAAGTAAGTGGGTGCGCAGTTATTTGTTGAACTGTGCTTAAGCGTTTTAGCGCTGTTGTCGGCTTGCGGCTGAATAGGGGCTTTAAATTTGTGTTAAATTTTTAGCATGTCTAGTCATTTCGTGCTTTGAGAAGTGGTCTCCCAAACACTAAGACTGTTGCTCGCCGAAAGTCAAGCATTTTAGTCTCCCAAATTTTGGACTGGCTACGCCACTGCCACGCAGTAGCGCATTTCATAACAGGGCACGTCATTGCAGAAATTTTTAAAGCGGTTTAGCCGATGAGAAGAAAACGTGTTAGCGTCACGTTATTTCTACTCGTGGACAAAAAGAAAGCGTTGGTTTTGTGAAAATCCTGAGGTGCGAACTTGTCTTTTATGCGATTACTCGCTAGGTTGCAGCGTGGAGACGGCGCCATTCGCGGACCACTTCAGGACGTTAGTCTTCCGGCGATTTTCATGCCCTCTCGTGTCGGCTCCGTGTTCAACCCGCGAGCGAGGTTGTACTTTCACCCAGCGGGAACGTCGGGGGAGCTCCGACTGACGCAACCCCCCTCCATTTTCCAGCTGCCTCCGCTGCCTGAGAAGGCTGTATCCTTCTGCTGGTTTGTTGCCTCTTTATTGCGTAGCTCACTCCCCATTAATGCCTCGATTTTTTTCAATGTCAAAATTAAATTTTGGCAAGTAACGCGTGAATTTGCTGCAGATTGTTGGCGCGAACAGTATAGCCACAAATATCGAATACATTGTTTTATTCAACATTTTAGCTCAGCAGGCTCATGCCTAAGCTGAAACGTTGGATGAAACAATGTATTCGATGTTTGCGACTATACTGTTTGCAATGAAAATTAAAATGTTATGCGTTTATTAGTTAATTCATTTTATGGCCAGGGTCGTCTTGCAATCAATATCTACGGCATGGGCGCGTTATAATCAGAGAGGTGAAGAGCAATAAAACTTCCTCGGCAAACCTTTTATTCACCGGAATTACCACAAACCGCCCCCCCCCTGGTTTCCCCGTCACCATCAACGCCTTAGGTGGCAGACATCGAAAGCTTATAACGAAAATATTGTTTGAAGATTTGGGTGAGGCGGACTTGCGAACTTTTATTGGTACGAAACCACAGCTTATGATGTTTTTCAAAACTATGTTTTAAATTTTGATTAAAGACAAGCAAGCCAAGTATTGAAGCAGCCATGTCCAACCCGCGTGCCGCTTGCGACCCAGTCGAAGGTTTTGTGCGATCCACTTGAATGTTTGCTGTAGTACAAGTAACTCATATACTGACAACCTCTCCTTGTTTTGTTGGCATTTTGAGGTCCTCAGTGCAACATTAGCAATTCCGTACTGCGTGCTGGGAGATTTCCATGTGTCCACTGACACTTTGGCCCAAAACTTTTTACTAGTTTTCTGATTTCTACCATTGTTCCATTGGAACTAAACTTGTCCATGAAATCAAGCTTACAGAGTGGTTTAAATGTGCTAAAAAGTGGTTAAATAACATTGCAACTGAGATTCGAACGCTTTCAGTACATTACCGTAAACTAAATGTAGTTTGCTAAGATCAAAGTAAGTCATTGAATGTGCGGCCCTGGTTAAGATAGTGACATAATTTTTGACTTTGTAAGCAATTTCTGTTGGACATAGCTGTATTGAAGCAAGCAGATTGAAAAAAAACATGTTCCCAACTTTGCATCTTGTGGAAACCTTTTTCTACGAAAGAACTAATTTCAAGAATTTTAACACCGTTTGCCAACCAACCTTGATTGTCTCATTGTTCACTGATGTGCTTTTTCTGGAAAAGCGCATGTCAACCGTGTTGAAATAAAAGGGAGTACCGCTTGCTTCAGTTTTCAGCTCAAAGGCGCGGAAATTGAAGTAAATTCAGTATAACGTGAAGCGCTTTTGTAATCAATCAATCAATCAATCAATAAATAAACAAATAGGTTTTACAAATATCGCGCTAGATGTTTGTCGTACAGTTGCAAAATTTGCTTTCAAGCACATGTTGATATTTTTATCAAAAAGTTTGATGAAATTTTGAGCTTGTTTCCTTGACAACACCAATTCAGAAAATGTCGGTTGTAAACCTCTTTGAGTTAAGCAAAAATTTTCAAACTCCGCCTTCTTCTGATTGGTTGACTCGAATCGCTTCAGCGCCGTCACGCGGATCTCGAGCCACCACGGCCGGGTCCCGCATCACTCCCCACACACCCGCCCCAACCGCCAATGTTTGATCAGCAATATCTGCTGCGTGACGTTTGCTGTTCCGCCTCAGTGCACGGGCGGTTATTGAAGACCGTGGAAGAGAAGGAAAGTGTTGGAGCCATGGCTTGAGTAAAATCAAACTTGTTTGTTTTTAGAGATGGCCATTTGAAAGGCTAATGCGTTGCTGTGATGAATTAATTTTTCATCTTGTTGAACTACAATCACTTTGGTAGCCTCATCTGCAATTGCGTTTTTTTCTCTGCGAGTTCCACGAATGGATTTCGCTCACTTCGCCAGACGAGAAGGGCTTTTCCAGTGCAAACCAAAAACCAAAGATCCATCATTGATCTGATTTTTTATTTTCGTTCACAGCGTCCACGTAGCGACAACCGTTGCAGCCTGTTGAAATAAAAACATGTAGCCTAATAGCGCGTGTACAGCGAACTGTGCTTCTCAGCCCTTTGTTGAAGCTGCGTGGTGCAGGTCTCCTGTTTGTTCGTCCACCGCTGAGCAACACGTCACGTGATATCTTGTCTGAAAACGCGCCCGTTCCAGTTTTGTTAGCGGCTGCATTGTTACACTGTGATCGTGACTCTTTTTCAACTTGTTTAATAAACGTTTTTCTTTTGTGCGAATCGAGATCTCGATCAGGGTTTTGACAGCAAGCGAGGTGCCAATGTTGAAAAAAAAGCATTACTGGGTGGCTACTCTCCAACAATCAAAAAAACTTCCAAAAATAGCAAAAAATGTAAAAATTGATCAACCTGTTTCGATATTTTTTAATATCCGTTTTCCTGCTCAGCAAGAATTAACGAATGAAAGGCGGTAGGTTACACTTAGACAAGGGCTTCCCCACTTTTGCCTGACCGTGTACCCCTTCCCTATGTCGAAAGATGAGCATGTACCCTTAAAATTTCTTATGACAAAATAGTTTATCATGACTAATCATAGAAATACTTAGGTATACATGCTTGGAAGTAAATAATATAGAAATCTATTTTTCCCTTCTATTGCTAACCTTAAATGTACCCGGATTGGTAACCCCTGATTTCGATCACAACATTTGTATTGCACACGTAAACATCGCTGGGGCAGCGATAGCTCAGGGACGAGACGCCGTGGCGCTGCTTGGGCACGAATGTTCACCTCAACCCCTCCGACAAGAAGCAAATTTCAGGCCGCTGTCAACAGCCGTCATCCAAACAATACAAGAAAAACGTTCTGGTTATGTGGCGTATTCAAAATGAAGAGGCGTTCAGTACATGGTAGTGGTTTATTCGTGCATTTTTGTGACTCAAAACACGAATGCAGCAAGAGAAAAAACAGCATCAAAGAGCAAAAATTAAACTTATGTTGATGAAAATATAAAATATCGTAGTCTTAACGTTTGGCAAATTGATAATTGTGTTCTAAACCATACCTCTAACATGTTTGAATCACAAAGAGTTGGCGAAGGACCATATGGTCCAAGCTCTCAGCCTGTCCTGTTGCTAGCACAAATCAATTTTTGATTGAAGACGCTTTACAAGTACTAGAAGAAAAGTAACAAAATGCATCGAATCAACGTCAGATAAAATAAGTAAACAAGACAATGACTAAAAGTAGGAGAAAAGCATGTCTGTGTACACTGGTGTGGGGTGAGCAATTGTAGAGGTGGAAGATATAAGAAAAACAGGGGCATCAAAAAAATATTACAGAAAAGTGGCAAGTGTGAACGAAAATTAACAGGTATTTTGGCAAGGTAGAAGGGTGTTTTTATATTGTTTTCTAAATGAATAAGGCGAAAGAGATTTCAAATTCTCAGGAATATCAGACCAAATTTTGGGACCAATATACTTTATGAAAGCTGATCCAGAGACGTTTTCGTTCTTGGTAAATGATATGTTTGCAAAGACAGTGGCGTAACGAGGGGGTGGGGCAAGGGGGAACATCTGCCCTCGGGCGCAGCACTTTGGGGGCGCCAAATTGAGGTCGGAATGTTGCGTACTAATTACGAAATATCAAATGTCAGCGGATGCTAACAATTATAATTTACAAAATGTCGAATGTCATGGCGAAATCTCATCGAGATCATGAAGGTTCGCAAAGCGAGCAATTATGAACCTTAGTTACGTTTCAAGGCGAAATTTCTGTCGCCAGCAATAAGCGCCCGCTTGTGGTTTGACTCACAGCTGCGTCACAACGCTTTCAGAAAACCAGAGCTGCGAATTGTTCGACTTATCATTTTATAGTTGCTTCACAATGAGACGGTAATCCAGGTTTCACAGTACATGCAGAGTGCTATATTGCGCATGCTTTTAGAGCAGCGATAAAACTTACACAATGTTGTTACCAGGGTTGTGCAGAGGGGGGATGAATGAGGCGACGGACCTGGACATCTAAGGTAGTGGGTCATCCAAAGTAAAATTACAAAAAGTGCATTTTATCAACATCTTGTGACTAGACCAGGGGTGAAAAATTTTCTGTGAATGTTAGCAGCGCGCAGCAATTTTTAGTAGCGCACACATATAAGCTTTGCCATACAGCATTCATATGCATAAAGTATAAAAGGTAAAAAAACGTTCGCGCACTCCATGTTTTTCGTCGCGCGGTGCGGGTTCACAACCCGATTTTCGCGCCCCTGAACTAATCGCTTCTTATTTTCAACTAAAACGTGCCGCATGGATCTAATGGGAACAGTCCCGTCGCCACGGGGGGGCTTTGGTGGGCTTAGCCCCTCCAAACAAAGCTCCAAGTCCCCCCAAATTGAAACGTGAAGCACTATAAATAAGTGGAGTTTT
>JGI24021J15306_10011079_pt1 | contig 11214 bp, 8 predicted proteins | sample Ectturendosymbi1_FD_15306 | JGI IMG/M metagenome (IMG submission 15306)
ACGAATCAAATCGACTCCCAAGCGGAAGGCGCGTTCGCTTTTCATGGCGCCTGGAATGTGCAGTACATGCCGCACTCGGTGGCAGGAAACCGATACGACAGCTCCGTCGCAGCTAAGAAGCCGCACACCCAAGAAACACAAGGAGATAACGAACGTTTGGAACGCCATTGCTGTGGTAAAGGACCGTGTCGAGCGAAATCGAGAAAAACGACGGCAGGTATTTCCAATGCATCTAAAACCATATTGCGCAACGTGACAGATCTGCAACGTCGGCGGGGGTTGAGGAGGTGACCGCAACAAGGGGAAGAGGAAAGGGAAGATTTTCGTATTAGAACGACCCCAAGGGTTGCAACATCGCAAGGCACTTCGGTGCAACAGCTGGCTGCTTTTTTCGCGGCCAGTCATGCTGCGCTAAATTTACATCTTACGTTCAGACAGAGACGAAGTCAAAGCACTTTTCAAGGTAGGAGGGTCCTGGTAACAAAAGGTCATCACCCCGCGCTACGATACGGGCGCCTGGAAAGCGGCACTCGACAAACAAGAGCGAGAAAACAGTAAACAAAGAAGTGAGCAGGTTGTGATTAGCACTGAAGATGGAGGGGGTCGTTCCAGCGGTGTCAGGCATCCGTGGCGCAACGTGCGTGTTCAGCGATGAGCGCGCACACGTCACATTTCCTTCCAGTTGCTCTGAAAAATAACAGTTTGTGAAAAGTAGCGGTCGAAAAAAATACAAGTCGCGCGAAATCCTTCCTGACTCTTTCCAACACCTCGCAGGCTGACCAGCCTGCGCACCGCAACAACAGTACCAGTCGGATGTTAGCGCAAGCTTTCAATATTTTTGTTGATCCGCACATCAACCAGGGCACAAGCGTCAATATATAGTGACGCAACAATCACCGCGTGTGGCGTAACAATCAATCAGCTGACCAAACCCCGGCAAGTTGGGTATTCAGTTGCAAAGTGCTGATAAGAAGGTAGGCGTTCAAAGTAGAAGAAAACTGCGCGGTGTTAGTTGATACAGAATAAGAAAACCTTTGCATCAGTCTTTGACTGTGCGCTTTGGGTGATTTTGAAGTAGGCAGCTAAAACTTGGCGAAACATCACAAGCATTTCTGTGTTTCCAAAATATTGCGCGGCGTGTTTTTTTCAAACTCCGTGGCGCAGAGTCTCCGCGACGCCCGAAGTAACCTTGACGACGCTCGAACAATAGCAAAGTAAATTTGACTTGCACAACGCTCGCATCGGTCAAAACACAGTGCATCACTGAGTCTATACCGATCAGAATGAACTCAAAGCGCATGTTGACAGAGATATGGTCCCAACCTTCGCATTGGTCCGTTTTCACAACGTTCATGGAAACAGGCACAATAATACTGGATTGTGACATATTTGCGAAGTGGTGTTTGCCTGCCTTGCACGAAAGGTTGATCGGTTGCCGCTACTTAGTAACCGAGGTTTGAAGCAGTTCTCCCCGTTTCGGTTTGGTTCAGCGGTCCGCTAGTTTTGCAATAGCGGTCCGCTAGTTTTGCAATAGCGGTCCGTTAGTTTTTGCAGTTTTGCGATAAATACCAACCGTCACCAACGGCTACAAGTGGGAGTTCGCAAAAAGGATAAACGCTAAAACTTCTCGCAACCGGCGTAAACCTACTGTCTAAAAAAATCGCGAAACATGTTTGCAGGGGCCGCATAACAAACAACAGGCAGGTCCCAGCAATAAGTAGCAGTTGGGAGCGAGCGGCGGTGCTTGTTTGATAAAACGGGGCTTTATGCTATTACGCAACCCGACGATCAACCGCCGATACGTGGAACTTAAATGACGGACTGATCATTGAGGCGTTAGGGATCGAAGGTCTACTGCGACTGAAGCAAGCTGATGCAGCCGATCGAAGACTTAACGCGCCGGTCGACGCAGACGCCCAAAGCAAAGAAACGTCCGGACTTGAGCAAACTGTTCCTATGTCGAACCTAAGAAAGGGGGTGTTTGCCGATCTTTTTCTTATCGGCGCGATAGGTGGGGGGTGATTGTTTGCGAGCGTCACCGTCAGCAAACGGAGGTGGACGGCTCGCGCGACGTGTACCCCTAAAACAATCGAACCCGGCCGCGAGTCCCGTGACCGCGATGCAGGTAACGAGGCAACGCCGGTCGGTCGCGGTCCTAAGTTTTGGAGAAAAGAATGTTTGTCAGTTTTTTTCGGAAATAGGGAATTACCAGAACGTGTTTGTTCGTCATCAGTCGCGCTGGGAAACTACAGCATGCACCAGGGGCAAGCGGCTCAAATAAAGACGCCTCCACTTTCTGCGTTGCTGCTGCTGGCCAACGCGCGAGCATGTGATCCAACCGCTTGTGCTGAAGCAGGTGGCCACAGTCACGTCTTTCTCTGATCGCCAGACGTGTGTGTTACACCGCGCGGCGAAAAAACAAAAATCAATAAAATCCCATGGAAACACAACGAAAATCTTCAGAAATTCATGTTCTCTGCGGTTCGTTTGAGATCTGTGCATACCCATTTAGCCCACGAGCTTAAATAAACGTCCCTATGTCGCTGTGGAACATTCGCCATTGTGCGATCCCATTAGCGGCGAGGACAGACGAAAAAGCCGTTCTGCTGGTGCTCCTACAGCAAGCAATTAGGTACATCTTCAAACCCTGTCACGATGGTAGATTCGCACAGAATCGACATTGTGACGTGACAATCGCATGACCTGGCAACACTCACAATAGCAAGACCACCCGTTAATCGAAAACGACCTTTGCTTCGAGATCTATCGGAGTGTCACCGATACCTGCTGCTGGGGCACGGGGTTAGGTTTCGTGGGGTTCGCCGATCCGTGTCGCCAAATACTTAACGCAGCAACAACTCACCGTGAGCGTGTTGAGTTGCGTCGAGAAGGCGTTGATCTCTCTCGCGGCGCTCTCGTCCAACTGCGACGAACATCGGCGCAGTGTTACTGCCAGTCACGCGCCTCCAGTGCGGTTACGTGGCCGCATGACTGTCCGCGGTCTTGACTTACTCACTTGCTGATCGATGGATAGATAACACACCGGTGTTTGCGAAAGAGAAGCGCGAACGCCTTGGGGGTTTTTCAGAAAATAACTGGCATACCGGCGGGGTGATTAAGTCAGGGAACGGGTTGGGTTTCAAGCATTTGAATTGCATAAACGCGTTGCCCGCGTCAACGGGCAAACATGAGAGACTCGGATTATGCGGCTTCGTTTGTGTGCAGCGAATACTTTACCGATGACACCTTTATCGTTGAATGCCAAACGGGAACTAAAACTACAGCAGGGCTTGTTCGACTTCAACTTACGACGTGCACAAACAATCCATCGGCGAATGCCACGGCGGAATAACACATTACGGCATTCGCCGGCACGCGCCGCTGCAGTTCGAGGTAGTTTTCCATTCGCGCGAAAGTGGTTTTTCGTCGATTCGTTCGCTCAAGAGGCCAAAAAACATGTTTTAAAGAACCAACTTCTGACAAGCAATTGATTCCATTTAAGCATTAGATTTGGTTTTAAATTTAGTTAGTCAAAGAGAGAACTCGTAATATATTAATGTCTCCAATGCAGGTGTTCATAACTTGGGGTTCGTGAATTTGGTGTGGGGGATCCGTGGATGCGATTTCAAGTTTGCTCCAACATTTTAAAAGGGTCAATAGGCTGTGCANATATTTCGATTACTACCGCGATGATTAAAACATAATTTCGAATATGTCATGCAAAGTTTCTTCTTGAGGGGTCNCTAACCTTCATCAGTATGTACTACTAGGGGATCCGTGACCCACAAATATTTAAGAAACGCTGCTTCAAAGCATTAGGTGAAGGGCTTCTCTGCACAGAGAGAGAATAACTTCCTCTCGAAATAACAAAGTTTCATGAATTTTCAGCTAAGCGACAAAAACGCACGTGTAGATAGATTGTAGGCAACCGTTAAAATCGCAAGAAGTCTGACGCTGAACCTCAGCGATGACGTAGCAAATCACCCATCAGCAACTCGGGCAGACTCGACTAACGATCACGGCAACAGGGAACAAGCATACACGCACCACGACCACCTCCACGTTGTCCGAACTCGACGCGCTGACGTCATCGCCGTCGCCCGCGGTGCCCGGCGTTGGCCGAGCATCCTTGCCCGCCCGGAACTGCATCTTGCGTTCGAGTTCGGTGCGGTGCGACTGCATGGTCTTCGATTTGGCGCAGGACGGGATCGGGCAAACGTACTCGCCGCTGCTGAACTCGCGCACCGCGTGGGCCGCGGATGAGCCGCGCAGACGACCGAAGCCTCCGAACGAACGACGCCCGACCTGCGGGAAAGCAACGGTCGCGCTTGTTCGTCTTTGAATCCAAAGCAGCCCTGCGCACAGCTCATCTGTTCGCAGTGACAGATCGACGAGCCCAGGAATTGCTAGAAATTTTATTTTGTATGGCGTTGTTGATTGCTCTTTATAACTAGAGGTTTGTGCAAGGTCTGGTATCATTTGACCCGGTGTTTTTTCCGTTCTGGAGTCCCTGCAGTTCTTCCACACACAGTGCGCCGGGTAAGACCCGGCTACAGCACCAGTGTACTAGGTCTTGGTAAGACCNGGCCGAGAGTCGAACTCCAGACCTATATGCCATCACCGAATCGGACGCACTCACCACTAGNCCACGGGCTGGTAAAAATTGCTGAAGTTGAANTGATTTCAGCTGGAAAAAGTGATGCCAGTAAANCTCTTTTAAGTTCGTGATTATATTTGCCGCAGACTCATGTTGCATACATACCACAACAGTTATAAGCCCTAGCGAAGAATTATAATTCGTTCGACCAAATGACGTCATTTTTGACTTCCTGGGTTAAGACTTTTTTGCAGCAAGGCCCTCGAACTCGATTCATTAAAAAAAAATTCCACGTGCGCTCGATATTGGGACGTGACGCGTCACCAGGTCACAGGGTCAAACACGAAGATCGACAGCGTTCGGCCGAAGCAAAAGGGAACAGAAAACAGGAAAGTACCACCGCGAAAATCGTCCAGTTGTATTTATTACTTTTTCAAGTTGTTGCGAATAACACGCCAAGTGGAAGTCTTCGTCGCATCGCTGTCGCAAGGACTCATTAACTGTGACTGACTGCTGGAGAAAACTAGAAATCACGACAAAACATGTAGCACCGGAAAAAGTATGCGACACCATTGAAAGTACGAAAAATCACGCACCACAACGAAGTAGTGAAACATACGCAACGAAACAAACGTTCAATTGCTCACCTTGTACTTGACTGTCGTGCTGATAGGCTGATAGCCCGGCTCGTGCGAACGCACTTGCTTCGCTTTTGCGCTCTCCTCCGGAAGGAGTTCTTGCAGTTTTGCAGCCAGATGGCGGCGTAGCAGGCTCTTGCTCTGCGGTATGTTTAAAAGCGCGGAAAGAGTCTCGGCGGTGAAGAATGGTTCCAGAACCTGGGAAACATCCGCGACAGATAAGGAGGAAGCCTAAAGTCGCAGAATATGTCCATTTAGTTCGAGTGAAGCGTCCCNACTGTGGCATAACAAATGGCGGTATGCGAACGAATACAGCGACCGCAATCCAATAACACCGCTGTTTTCAATTGGTTTTTATCTTTTCCAGCAACCGATTGGAGTCAATACCCATGAAGGAGTTTGATTATGACGCACGTGAGTACATTGGACTGTTCCACACGAGTGGCTGCGTAAAGTCCGCCCCTGAGCCGCGTAGACTGTGCCTTAGAAAGCAGTCCAGCGTGGAATTGAAACGCAACAAAAGCAACAGCGCGTCACAAACGACATTTGTTTACGTCAAGGTCATTCTGCGTGACGGCGGCTGCTATGCAAATATCTGTAAAATTTTGCGGCGATTATACGACAAGGCGTGTACCAAGGAAAGCTGCACGCATCCTGATGCATGAACAAATATTGAGGACGCGCACTGCGCGAGATGCTACCGTTTCTTTCTGTCAACGCTTATTTACGAGTTCGCTTCACGTCTGTGAAAGACAACTATTTTTGTGACGTGGACGAGCGTCACAAAGGCAACTGTTTTTGAGACGTGGATGAAAGCCACTCGCCGCTTGAAAAACGCCGAAGCCTATATGAAACCAACGTCAAAAGAAATCCAAACGAAACTATTGAAATGCTACACAACCAGCGGCTTGGCGTGGTTGCTGAGCAACCGTTTGCGGTTTTTACGACCGCGCCGCTGAAGGAATCGTAGAGGAAGCGGTGGCCGATTGCGTGTTTGCGATGCCGCTATTGTATGAGCTGGCTAACAAAGGTTGAGAACTTGGCGTTTCAGCGGTTGCGTCGATATATCGCGTGGTTCTGTGCAATGCTGGAACAGGTGTGGAAAAATAACTTGTTAAACATCTCCGCACGCTCAGTGCCGAGGAACCTGCGCGGCGTCGTTCGCCTTCCCTAAATTTGCGATTGACCTTTATTCAGTAGCATTCTAACCTAGGGTGGGCATCGCGCTGACCACCTAGGCCAGTGGCTCTTAACCTTTTTTACATATTTTACCCTTTTATTAAACAAGACTACCAGATTTACCCCCGATACACTCACTGATGCTCGTTTATTAAAAAGACGAATGTAACAAACTCGTACAGTTTAGAATGATTTATAAAAATTTACATTTGTTGCAATTTATGGTTCAGCAAATTTACCACCTTGGAAGATGAAATTTACACCCAGGGGTAAATTTGCCCCAGGTTACGAACCACTGACCTAGACCGTCCATTGTGATGAATTGACTTATCGCTCTTGTAGTAAAAGTACTTGCAACTTATAAGAAAACACTGCCGAACGGGTTAGACCAGTGGTTCCCAAATTGGGGTAAATTACCCACTGGAGGTAATATGCGATTCTTCGAGGGTAGCGCGGAACCAAAACCACAATGTTAGTCTGTATTATGAGCGATCACTGCGAAATATAAGACATAATTGCCAGTTTGATTTGGGTAACAGCTCGAACAAGTTTGGGAACCACTGAGTTAGGACTTCATGTTCATGCAATCCAGGAAGAAACAACAACCCAACCTGGTATCAANTACANTGTGGAACTGCATTATTCAGTAAAAATTCCNAGCAGAAGTAGCGAGCAGACAGAATCACAATGTTTGCTTTTCAATGAAACAGATATGNAGATCGACCATGAAGCTGATGAAAAACCGTTAACACAAACCGTTTGCTGAGATGTTGGTTAGAACACTGACCCCTNCAAGCTTATTTTTGCGAAACANCCGGTTGCACGAATAAGCATTACAAGAAAAAACATAAAAANGCTCATCANGTTAACGCGGTGTTTACCGCAAACAGCAGATCGGATGTCGCATTGANGTACACCACTCGCGCCGAGTCTTCATCACATCATCAATCTGGTAGCGACTAGGCCAAGGGCCGGCGAACNCACGGCCTGCCAAGCAAAATCATCCGACCATCAGCTCCTTTACCACGTGTAAGATCTGTATAGCCCGCTTAGCGGCGTTATATTTTATGAATGTGCCCTTGTTGCAACTTCTTCTATTGCATACTTATGAGGAGCTGTTTATGATCCAACTCATTGTGCTATAAATGTAGCGATTGAGCTCTCACACCAACCATCCTACGCATTTGCAAGAAGAAAAAGATGAATGCTTGGAAAACTCTAACGTGCGAGCTACTCACCAGCACAGCACCGTGCACTCCACTGCCGCGAAGATTCGGGGCGTACTCAGCAAGGTCGGCCGAGCGCAGCCATTCCATAACGCGGTGACTGGTCCACAGACTGACGTCTTCTGATTGCTGCAGAAACGCTGGAGTTAAGCCGGTCATACCACTAGAGATGGACTCAAGCAAGTAATTACTTCCTTGACAACCTTTACTAATTACTTAAGTAATTTTGTCATTACTTGATAGTTCAAGTAATTTGCTTTTAGAAAAGTTAGGATTTAAGCCACGTCTGTCGCTGTAAAAAGGTTACGGGCCCCTCAAGAAGAAACGTTGCAATAAATATTATGAATTAGGTCTTAATCGTCGTAGAAGTAATCAGAATGTCCACAAAGCCGGGTAACACTGTAAACCACATTCACGAACGTCTTACACCGAATTGACGTGCCCCTAGGGGTTTACGGGTCCCAGCGTAAGAACCCCTGCTTACCACGAAACATGACACCAAAGCATTCGACTGGGTTTATAACGTGCAGCTGTACACGATGTTCTGCATAAACGTCAAACTAATTATTATCGCTTGCCTGGACGTCGAGCGGTCTGCGGCGCAGTCTCGTCGAATCGAACTCGCACTTGCGCAGGACTTCTATCGCGCGGCGAAAGCTGACCAGGTGGAAGAGGTTGGTTATTTTCAGCTTTTGCGCGTCGGCGACGGTCAGGTGGTGCAGAACAAGGCCGTCCACGCATGCTTCGTGGAAGCTGTCTGGCGAAATAGAAAAGGCCATTCGAGACAGTGCCTTGTTGGCTGTTTATCAGTCGAAAAGGCGAAAGGGGAAATGTTTGTGAACGAAGTCATGTTTGCTTTTAACTTTTGAAGCGAAGCAGGAACAAATCAGTTTATTAAAGTCGACTTGCCCGACACCTAAAAAATGCGCAGAAACGCGAAAAAAATCGAGTAGGTAATTTTGATAAAAATAACTCGCGATATGATTCTCATTCACTGGAAACCACAAAAAGAATTCGAACACCAAATCATGGAAGAAAGATTTCGCCTGAAACAATATTTCTGCGAACTTCAGCTTTTCAAAGAAACTGTTCCAGCCAATTGCGCCTCATGATGGTTCGCAGGCCGACACGCACCCCCAGGTCTAACACAAAATAATGCGCCAAATTACTTCAATCCCACGTAAGGATTAACGACAGTGCAATTACACTCACCATAGAAAAATGTTCGCCATCATACATTGAGACGAGTGCTCACTTTTGTGATCAACCCTGAACCTGATTTTGTTTGCGAAACAAAGTGATGAGCAATGAGGAAACCGAAATGACCTCTGCATTTTTAGGAGTTCAGGGTTTTTCCGCAAATGAGTGGCAGCGCCAGCAGATGAGACAGGTATGCGGGCCAAAATGGATCGGTTTTCTCGCTTGAGGTCAATGAGCGGAACATTGCTAACTCACTGTGCTCAGACAAGGCCGGCGAAGACTGCGAACGAAAGCGGCTGAAGTTTTTGCTTGCTTGGTCAAGCAGGGTATCGTTGTTTCACGAACTCAGCGGACATGCTTTCATTGCCCACGTCTAGTTCAGCTGCCTTGTCCAGGCATGCATGGACAACCTGCTCTCGCAAGCGACGCCGACATTCCATCCGTCATTCTCACCATACCGAGCAAGCTCAGCTGTGCTGGTCGGAATGTCCGGCATCGTTGAACTTGAACCAAGCCCAACCACGAACAAAGCATTGTTTGCATTTTCTGCACAGGGTTGCGCGACTGATCTAGTTGTTGGCAACCTTCTGCATTGACTCCACATGAATAGACACGAAAAAGGCACAACAGCGAAAAATACGTTCAACACGCTGAGACACCGATTTTATTTTTCTTCTAAGGATGGACAGGCACTGACAACAAAAACGTGGATGACGGAAAACAAAGCGGAGGACTCCGTTCGGAAGCGATCGGCCAAACTCTGCGAAGATATTGCGCCGCTCGTGACATTTGCCTGTGGACCAACTAAAGGTAACAAGGTGGAGTTGGCAAACCATAAAATATGCTTGTCCGGGCGTTGACCGTCGGTCAAGATTTATGGCAGGACCAACACTTACGCCATAAATCATTTTTGCTTTTATGTGGAACGCAAGACAGGCAGAAATATGTCGCCAACCGAGAAGAATATCAGACAAATGATGTAAAAACGATAACTCGCAACTCTTATCCAAATGGAAGTGCGTCTATGAAGCAACGGCCCGTGTCATCAAACGGAAAACTTATTCAGCTTTTCAGACAGTTGGTGGTGAGCTTACTGCCGATCGTCCAAGTGAAAATCCGAGGTGTGCGATCCTGCCAAGCAAACACATTGCGCCCCTGTGTGTGCTTTGTGCAGGACGTGCGCATACCGCACGATGGCGTTTTAGGATTGAAGCCCTTTTAAGTACGCTAACTCGCGGGCAGACGGACAGTGATTAACCAGCCTGCTCTTCGCAGCGTTTGTTACGACCCGTTCTCGGTCGAGGTGACCTTGTTGAGTTAAAAAATGTTAAGTCTGTGCCTGGACTTAAATTACTTTGTTGATCGTATTGAAGACAATGAACGAAAGGCGAACAAGCACATGGTTAAACTTTACGTGTAACTGCAATACCAAAAAAGTTTTTCGCACAGGTTATGCTTATTTTTTTATTAAATTTTGCAAGTAGCTATAAGCTTTCTAGTATCTGATCTTTTGCCAATAAAATGAAAAAAAGGCGGCATGAGGACTAATTCTCCCATCACCGTCACTGGTCGCCGGCAATGCGACCTGATTCGGATCAAGGTAATTCGAAGCGTTTGGATATTTCTAATTATACTAAGCGAGAATTAGAACGCCAATAGGTGGAGGAAAAAATTAACTCCGAATNTGGACCAAATCTGGCCGCTTCGGTGAAAGAAAACCCAGCACAACTTGTTAAGATTTTTCGCACTCTCGTCTCATGCATTTAAACAACTGTTTGCTGTTCGTGGTTTTGTCGCTTGGATCAAAACAAAATCGTGGATATTAACCTCTGCTCACCCTTCTGAAAGATAGCGCCTTACAAAAAAATGTCCCAAGATGCATAGGTAAATTCGAAAAAGCTCTCAGATAGTTCGTTCTGCTGACTAAAGTTTTGGGAAACATCGCATGCAGACCCACAATCCGCTCTTTCCTCTGCATGATTGTCTTGAGATGACGACCCTACAGAGGCACTCTTAAAAACAAGTTGGACGTTCTAAACACAACGCAACTCATTTCCACAATACACCATTTGCACACATGCAGGTGAACAACGATTTCTGATATAATGACCACCAACGTACAGGAAGCATCGAAAATATACACATCTTTTCGTGCAAGCGTGTCTGACTTCATCCACAGAGACAACCCGCAACCATCGCACGGCTATTAACGTTTGTCGTTGATTTATGTACAGGGGTGGTTTTTGAACCGGGATAAATGGATGCCTCACGATGGCAAATGGCTTGCTTCACAGTAAAAAAGGTTATATATTTGAGATTTTCAGCTGTGACTTTTTGTCCAGTTTCTGAAAACAAACACACACACACGCACACG
>JGI24021J15306_10011081_pt1 | contig 11213 bp, 10 predicted proteins | sample Ectturendosymbi1_FD_15306 | JGI IMG/M metagenome (IMG submission 15306)
ACCGAGATGTATGTTCCTGGTTTACAAACTAAGCATTCTGCTTCCCATTCATTTCTACCTTTCCGGAAACATGGATGTATTGCCGTCATCTCGTCAGCAAATTTACATTTTCGCTTAGCCATTTTTAACAGAAAAAAATACAAAGTTTAATCTTTAGCATTAAATATTTCTTACTGTGGAATCATTGCGGTCAGACTTCATCAAATGCATTATTTCAAAATCCCGGACACTGAAGCACTTTTTAACATTTTTCCCTGACGCATAATTGGCCACTAAAATCCCGGACATGTCCGGGAAAAACCTGACGTATGGCAACCCTAGTCTAGTGCAGTGGTTCTCAAAGTGGGCGGAATCGCCCCGTAGCGGCTATTTTGAGGGGCAAGGGGTCAAAATAACACAAAGGGGGCGAAAACACTCAACCACTACCACTAATCGATCATTCGGTTAACTTTAGTTAACGATCATTTAAGTTAACTACGGCTGTGACCTTAATGCTCTCAAAGCATAGAAATCGCTTGTTGATTCATAAGCGAGGTGATCTACGACTGTACTTCACTAAACAGTATTTCGAAGCTTTGTGAAGACCGTCAAGCACATCCATAACGCTGAACTGGGGACATGGCATGTGTCGATTTCTTTAAAAAAATTATTTAAAATACTTTCTTGTGTTTGCTTTGTCAGGCTTGGGGGCCGACAACGATGTGTCAAGAGTGTAAAGGGGGCGATGGAACAAAAAAGTTTGAGAAACGCTGGTCTAGACGAGCTTTGTGCGATCGTAAATGACTATGCAAGGAGGCTATTGCTGTAATTGAGGTGATATGTAAATGGCTGCACTTCCTCAAAGGACGCCTTTTCACTACCATCACAGATCAGGAACCAGTTTCATTCATGTTCGCACAAACGAACCTTGGTAAAATTAAAAATGCTAAAATTGTCTGGTGGCGTTTGGAAGTCGGTCAACTGCATTACGACATTCGCCATCAACCCGGTGTTTATAACATTGCACCTGATGCTTAGTCTCTTTCGTGTGCTCTTGCACTCTGTGCTGTATACCTCTCTGCCAATTGCATGAATCACTCGGCCATCCTGGATATGCTCGATTTTACCACTTTATTCGACAACGCAATTTGCCTTACTCCAGCTAGGAGACGAAAACTGTCTGTCGATCTGCCGAATCGACAGACAANTTGCGCTGAAATTGAGCCACGTTTAGATTTAGTCTAGATTTCAAAGGCCTGATGAGGGGAGCGTGCCCTTACCTCCTCGNCGCTGTAGATGAATACTCGTGTTTTCCTTCTGTTTTTCTTTGTAACAATATGAAGTCGAATGCTGTTGTTGCTTGTCTGTCTTCTGTATTTTTCGTCTGTGGTTTCCTAGCTACTTTCACAGCCACCAGGGCTCCTTATCAGTCAGGAGACGTTGGCTTAGATCTCCGCTAGAGGCATTTCTTTGAGCTCCTCAAAGGCCTACCACCCTACCAGAAACAGCTATTGCGAATGGTTCAACCACACCATTTGGCAAACTATTCAATTATTTTTGCATGGACATGGTCTTCCTGAATAGAAAGGTGTTAGCAGAGGCTCTTCACGCCATCCGATCGCTTGTCTTCCTGGCTACAAATGAAACGCCCCACGAGAAACTGTTTCTCTTTCCTCGGAGAGCCATGAATGGTGTATTGCACTATCTTCATGACTGTTGACGCCTAGAACCTTGTTGCTGCGTCAACATGTGCGAAATAAGGGCATTCCTTTTGCGATCCAGTGGAGCTTGCGGAAGGACACCCCATATATTTTGTTGTGCGTTAACCGGATGGCAGGAAAAGCTTTGTATCTACTTCCAATCTGACTCCGTATCCTCCCTCTCACGTTGAAAGCGAAGACATACCCAACACCGACTCCACAGTGCGGAGTCCACCCTTCCAGAACCTGAGGTTGTGGGCGGCGACGAGATCGAGGTGTAGCAGTGGACGAAGCTGTACAAGGTGAAGAAGTGGAGAATGACGAGGACCATGTTCCGGAGACAACTGAGAGCGAACCGGCTTTGCCGTATCGGTCTACCCGTAGACGCCAAGCCCCTGATCGTTATGGTTTTAATGTCGCTTAACTCTGAACGGGAGAGATTGTGGAGATGTGTGTTGCTACTTCGCCACTTTACTTGCGTAATCGTTGAAACGCTGATACCTGCCCCAAGAAGCTCGGGGCAGTTGGCGTGCGTATATTCCAGTGAGGGTCAAACGGGCCTTTCTCTTCTCAGTGATTACAATGCAGTGCTGCTGTCGTTGTTACCGGACTTATTGCTCTTTGTTTCCGCACCCGGTAGTTGTGATTCTTGTTGACTAAAGCCTAGTGTTTGAGAGTCGCGTTGTGTGTCACAAGTAGTCCCCACACAATGTTGAGTTTTCACCAGATTGATGCTCACAGTGCAGCGCAGAAAACACTGTTTGCAAAGACAAGGCACTTGCACAGGTTTCACATTAGCTGTTTGCAATCAAGACGCCAGACCACTTCTATAAACATTGATGGTGGACTTCATGTTATTTGAAAGATCTTGTGAAATACTACAAAAATCAAGAGTCTGCACACTGCAATTTACCTGACTAGAACAAAAGAAATATATTTTATATTTTAATAAGATAGGACGGACAATGCGTAGTGTTACGTGAAATCCATTTCCTATTAAAAATTTGCGATTGATTCCTTGCTTTCACCTGTGGAGTGAAGTTACTTGAATACAGATATGTGCAAGTTTGAGTCATCGCAAAAAAATGAAAGCAGAGACTAGTCGGCTGATTCCTCGAAAGCCTATAGAAAACCTAGAACTTTTATTGGTCTGACATGGTTCGATAACTAAATACAGTGCACAGTTTTCTTCACCTGCAGCATTTCATACTGAAATAGCACTAAGCCAATGCGTTCAGTTGCTCTACAAACTTGAAGGAAATAACCTGATTCTGGTGTAAACCCTCCACTGAAAACAGACCAATGCATTGTGCAACCTTGGAAACCAGTGAAGTAAGTACTGTTCAACATCAACCTACACACTGTCTGACATGAAAAATTATCTGGTGTTTATCAGCTGTCAAGAAACAACTATGGTATAAGTCATTGTGATAAAAAGAATGAGTCAGACAATGACAAAAAATAAAAGCAATTCATGCTTTCTGCATGACAATCAGCACAGATTAAAATATAGACAATTGACACTATAAATAACTTACCTTTCACATACTTAATCAATTCCCGGGCCATATTAAGGATTTCTGTTGAGTTTATTTCATCATACTTGCCTACAACTGTTTTCAGAACGTTTAGAAGTTCTCCCAGTCGTTCATGAGCAAGTACTTTCATGCTTCTCTCTAGGACAATAGCAAAAGCAAAGTTTTTCTGTTATTCAAATGCAGAGCCGTGATGGACAGTTTTGAAGCAGTATAGAGTGAAACTCATTAATGTCAATGAATATGACAAACAGTCAGATGAACAGATTTCTGTTACTGCAAACAACATGTTTGTTGGAGTTCATGCAACTTTTCCACTTCAGGATGGAAACAGGAATTAGAAATTGTTCTGTAAAAATGCCAGATAAAAGTTCAACTGCATCACATCACATTAATGGGAATGCTTAAGTAAACTTGCGACACATGAAAAGCTTGCCTGTTTGGAAGCAGGACAATGTCAGTGTAAGCTATACTATGTGTGAAGAACACAAATGAATAAACAGCACATAAAATTGTACTTTTTGCGTGAATGAATAGTGCAACGATGTATGAATAAACATTGCACAATTCATACAGCAAGTATCATTTTCACACAACCCTAATCTGATAACTACCATGGGTACATTCTCATTTACTTAAAAAAGGTCAACAGTGGCTTGATAATGCAGGCAACATAATTCTTAACCTAAAACAGCTTAGGCAGGCAGCTAATGACAATCAACACAGCCAAGTACTGTTACCTTAAAACAGAAAGGTTTATCTTCATGAAGAACTAATCATATGATACTACTGTGTCAATACATTTTTAGTCTTAAATTTTTGAAACTACAATCAGCAATTCAAAAGCTTTTTAAAAAATTTGCAAATGCCACATTTGTCCAATTTTCAGTTCAACCTGTCTCAAGTACATATGGGTCAAAATAGAAAATAATATAGCCCATCATAAAAGAAAATGTGATACAAATATTTCTGTTTATCACATTACAAGGACAAAGACTGAGTAGGACAGTGCCTCACACGCAGTTGAATTGAATGCAAAAACATGAAAACATGTTAAACTTGAAAAGAAAAGCTCATTATGGAAGTGAATATTGTGCAGTAGCTGCTTAATCAATTCCAACCGTTTATATCTTGTTTTACTTAACTGTTGAAACCTTATAATGTATTAGCTTAATGAACAATAAACCAATTCTTGATGACTTGTTGGGTTTAAGAAAACACGTGCATTATACACAGCTTAGCCTTAAAGCAACTTAATAAAGCAAGACTAAATAATTGCTGAAATGCTCATTTTTCTAGATATACAGTATGCAGACCATGTTAAGAAAAAGGGCTAAAATTTCAGCAGCTTTTCACTATTTTGTTGGCATAGCATGCCAAGGAACAAACAGTTCTACTAGGAGCTATCCTGACTTGTCAGTATTTGGCCGTGATCCCAATCATACGTCAAAAAAATGTTGTTAAAGCAGTCTAGTTCTCACAATTTGGAATGATGTCAATCTCATAAAAAAAACTTCAGAATTACACACAACAGCACTAAAGGAACAACACCTCTTTCATCCAGAAAAACAGCTTTTAAGGCTGTAAGGGCTTCAGAAAATTTACGAAGATCTTTGGTCAATTGAAAAACACCTTCCTGACTCATCAACCTTGCATCACTTCCTGAATTTTGATTAGTGTCCCAGCTTGGATCAAAAGATGAAACACTTCCACCTAAAAATAAGTATATATAACCTGATAAGCAATGACACAAAAGTGTAAAATAAAGTTTTGAAATAGAAGGAATGCTTAGACATGAGTACTACTGCGCAAAAAATATTAGCCAATGGCCCTATTCAAATATTTGCAGTTGAGAACCTCATTTTGAAGATGGATGTGTCACATTGTACAGATAGTGTGCAGACTTTCAGTCCTGAATGATAAGAAAAACCCAATTGTTATGATAAAATCAGCACAGATGTTACAGAGCGGTCATTCCATGTCAAGTGAACTGCAAAACTAGGATTTTTCATCTGACCCTCACCAAAATTCATGAACAAAGTTGAAATTTTGGAATCGGATCTGTATTTCCAAAATAATGAGCATTTGATGCTTTTGATAAATATTCAGCAAAAAATTTGTTAGAATTTTTCTGTTGAAACTTTACCTGATTGTCACTCCTACATCTCTGAATATTTTAATTCAATATTTTGCAGTAAAGTGCAAGGTTCCATGCTTAACAAAACAAGATAGACAGTTTTTCACTAGTGGCCTTGGAACGCTAGTTAATCACTGTGGTAGGGCAGCATGTTTTTCATGTGCATTCAAGAATGACAATATTTTAATACAGTTCTCAAGCTTGCTCAAGCCCTTCAAAAGCTTTTTGGAAATACTAAAAACATTTGAAAAAAGTACAAAAAGGCTAAGTTCTCATGACTGATAGTGTGGCTTTTAAATTTAAAACAAGGAAATAATATTTAATTTGCATATATGTTAAATGATCAATTGGAAGAGTAGCCTACATTATGTGCCCATACAAAATTTGGATTTTTTTGGCCAAAACTTTGGCAACAGAAATGCTAGAAATTTGATCAAGGTCTCTAAAGACTCGTATTGTAGCCTAGAATTCATTACAACTTTGAGCCACAAAATCAGCTCATTTGGATTGGCTGATGATGTCATCAAAATAACTGCAAAACGCACCCCAATCATGACATCATCAACCAAAAACCCCCAACCCAAAACTTAAAAACTTTTTCTTTATTCTAAATTACAAGATTTCACGAGATTTTAGAGCAACGGTGCACAACCTGCAGCCATATGGTTGCATGCGGCTTTCGATAATGAACTTTGCCGCCGTCCACATGTAATTTAAAATATAAGATTTGGCAGCCATGCTGGCATATATTGAAGCAAAACAAACGCAAGAAAATCAGTCGACACGATGTGTAACAATCTGGAGGGTGATGTCACAAGGAGTTATAGAATGAATACTCAATTTATGTTTGAATGTGTTCTGTGTTGGTTGGCACTTGGCAGTAATGGCTAATCATAGCAGTAAGTGTGCATTGTGCATGTTGTTGACTGTAGCACTAGCAGTAATAATAAAATGATAGATCAAAATTAACGCCTAATTTAAGCTTGTTGTTATAGCAACCAGATTTGAGACCGTTGGTTTTCTTTGAATAGAATGCTCATATTTATTCTGCTTCAAGTAAGTGATTTCGGTTGAATGCTGTTTATTACAGCGCTAGTCTATCATAAATTGTATAAAACTTGTAAACAATGCTTCATGTTGCTAAAACAGAAAAGAACAGTGGCAGAAGAGAAAAGGGTACTTAATTCCAAATGGGAAATAGATTACTTCATGATTGAGACAGCAGCACATACCATGATGTGTCTAATATGCAGTCAAGTTGTGAAAACTGTCAAAGGAGATGATGCAAAGCAGCATTTTCATCATCATATGTCAGATGCTTAAAGTGCGAAATTAAAAGTTGAGTCAAGGAAGATCTGTTTAGACAATTTGAAAAAATAGTCTTACGACAGCAGACATCCTGCCTCTCTACATTCATTAAGTCTACTAATAATCGCTACAAAGCTTCCTATAGAGTGGCATATCATCTTGGTGTAGCGGGAAAGCCTTATTCCGATGGGGAACTTGTAGTGCCTTCATCCTGGTAAAGGAACTGACTATTCATCAATTGCTCTCTTGCGTGTTACGATACAACACCAGCAAGATGATATCGCAAAGCAGTAAGCCCTCTCTCTGCAGACAATGGTTAACAAGGAAGCAAGTTTATCTTATCTGGCTGTCGATGAATCAACTGACATCAATGACCCAGTGCAACTACTATGTCTTCATTCGTTCTCTATCTTCAAGCTTTGAGTTGTGTGAGGATCTTCTTTTCATGGAAACTCTTGATACTCACACCCATGGAAAAGACATTTTTATTGCAGTTAACACCTTGAGAGCTGGTGCACGATATATTCATACCTGGAAATCGGCCTAAAACCAGCAGTTTTCAGTTGCCTTACCAACCCCATAGCTCCTGTGACGATTGTGATAGAGAGCTGTTCAAACCCTTAAAAAATTGGGCAAGTCTTCTAGTCTGCAATGAAAAAAATTTTTGGTTGGGAATTGCCTATTTTTTTGTGAATGATGTCATAGTGAGGTAGGTTTTTGGCCATTTTGGCTCATGTTACTTGGCCTAGGGCTCAACCACCAGACCAAAGTATTACGCTGAGGTTTTCATTGGAAACTAGGCTGAAGTCGTCTTTTGAGCCTTTGATCGACTTTCTAGCGTTTATGATTCTGATCTAAAATAAACAAAATAATATAACTAATTGTCTAATTATGGGATTAATTAAATCTTTTGTTTACTTTAGATCACAACTTTTGAACCCGACACTCCAGCAGGTCATCTAAAGTACCAAAAGACTCGGATTTTAGCCTAGCCAGAGTTACGGTCATGCAAAGCCACATGCGATCCGGCTATCTTGGCGTGAAATCCTCAAAGCAGGCCAGGCACGAAAGTGGTAAGACTACTTGCATGCGCAAGGGATTAGATCTGAAAAATCTTTGGGGCATTTGCACAGATGGTGCATGGGTCGGTTTTGTGGCAAAATTTTCAGAATATGTAGCAAAGGAATGTGATAATAAGTAGCTCATCAACCTTCACTGTATAATTCACCAGGAAGCATTGTGTTCCAAATCTGTTGTTTTAAGCGCAATTTTGAAGGACGTGAATTGCATCATCTTGTTCATTCGTGCAAATGCTCTTCATCACCAGCAATTTCGAGAACTTTTGCAATCATGTGAAATGTCTGCTGAGGACATTCTATACCACACTGTAGTTTGTTGGTTGTCTTAGGGAGAAACGTCTTGAAGCGTTCTGCAGTTGCACAAGGGAATAGTAGAATACTATTCCATAAAAAAACAAGGAGTGCCCTTAAGAAACAAGGACTTCCCAACATCTCTGGCATTTCTGGAGGATTTTCTGACCCTTGTTAACAATCTGAATTAATGTCTGCAAGGAAAAGCAACAACAATGTGTCTCATGAACAAAAAAGTACAGGATTTCCTTGACAAATGTTGTCTTCTCAGAAGTCATCTCCAGCCCAGCAGTGTAATTTTTTCCATTTTCCACAACTGACAGCTTTTACAGACAGAAAAGAAACACAGGTTGACGATATGCCAATCATCCTATTTTCTAGTGTTTTTGATGCAGTGTTGCAAGATTTTGCTGATCGTTTGAGATTTTGAGAGGATTTCAGCAACATTAAAACTCGCTGCTTTTCAACATCTAGTGGAAACTGAAAGCACTCCATTGCATCTTCAAATGGAACTGGTGGAGTTGAAGAATAATGAGCAACTTGAAGAAGTTAAAAACTAAGAAAATCTGCTGGACACATGGCAGAGTGCAGTTGAATATCCAATATTACAAGTACTGGCAAGAAAAACTCTAGTTCTTTTTGGAAGCACTTACACGTGTGATGCAGCGTTTTCAAGAATGAAGTACCTGAATAACAAGTACCAAACCTGATCGTTAGATGCAATCTGGAGTATAGAACCAAGGCTGGTATCCAGCAAGTCACCGGACTTTGCAAATTTATCTGCCAACAAGCAAGATCAAGGGAGTCATTAATTGCTATGATGCTTTGCAAACTTTTCTTTTAATAAATACGTTAAAATGTTTGACATTTCATTATACTTTCAGGCACAAGTAAATGACATATACTGGATAAAATCTATTCTTTAATTAAACATATCTCATAAATATAACTCGAACCTATTGGCAGCTGTACTTCATATAAATAAAGGTAATACAACCGGCAATAGCAAAAGGTTGCACACCCCTGCTTTAGAGGGTTTGAATAGCTCTCTAGCTCAATCTGCTGGCAAGTTATGACTGGCCAAAGTTTGCCCCGAGAGGGCAAATCATACTCATTGTGTAATTTTCTATTTTTGTCAAAAATTTGTTTTTTGAGTCATAATTTTGGCTTTAGTTATGCTAGAAAGCCAATCAAGGGCTCTAAAGATGCAGATTTTAGTTTTGTTTCCAACAAAACTTGAGCCAAAAAAATGGCTGGTGGGGTTGGCACCCAGGGCCAGGTAATCTCGGCCAAAAAGCAAAAACACCCCCTACTTGTTACATTACCCACAAAGAATCCCAAACCCAAAATAAAAAAATTTTTCTTAATCTGAACTAAAAGACTTGCCGAATCTTTCGAGAGTTTGAACAATTCTCTAGTTCAATTGGCTGGCATTTTGGAGTTGCAAAGTTTAGTCAAAAAGTTGCCAGCAGGGGGACGTAAGCCTAAGTTACACTGGGAAGAGACGGGAAGCAGCCAGACATGAGCGGAATTGACGAGGCATGGTTGTTATTTTTACAGTCTACATTTTCCAGCAGCGTTTTCATGCATCAGTGACGTAATGACTGCTTTAGCACCAGTTGCTGCAACTCTTCTTAGAAGATCGAGGTAGATCAGGATGCTCTTGAAATGATAATTCATTGGCGGCATTACTTGAATGTAGCGCTGATGAAAAGAAGAAAACGTGCAAAACGTCGATTTCGGAAATACTGGATCATCCCATTTTGCAGAAAAGGGTTTAATGAATTCTATGATTTAATTAGTTTTTAATTAATTGCACCTGTTGGAAATAACTTTCAAGCATTTTAGAAATGGTACTATTAACATTTATTTTACTTCCAACAATCAAACTACTGACATGTGTTCATAGTACTAGCCAGAAAGCTATGTGTATGCAAACATTCTGTAAAATGTAAAATTGAACTTTGGAATTAGTTTCTTGTGGAATCATTTCTGCCTCATGAAAGTGCTTTGCTATAACATGACATACTATCACTTCCAGTACAGAGACATGTGTTAAAAGTTACCTAACACACAGTTTACAGAAAATCTGACATGTTTTCTCATACCAGCCTACATATCACAGATAACAAAGAAACAAACTGATGAACACTACAACAGTAAATGCAGATTCCAAAACCTTCCTGAAGTAGTAAACTTCAAAACGAAATCATTTAAAGATGATGCTGTATTCAAACGTAGTATGCCTACAGAACTGCATTGCTTCTTTGGTACAAGTATAGTTTTGTGGCCTAGACTAGGCTAGCCAGGTAATATGTGATATTCACTGGAAAATGAAATGGACAATAATTCTGAAAAAGTGTCCTTAACACTTTCACAGCCGGGTTAATTCAAACGGTTTGCGCAAAAACAGCTGGATCGCATGTGGCTTTGCGTGGGAATTTCTCCGATCCGGTTAGCGATACAGACCCGATCAAAAGTTCAAAAGACTCGTCAAGTCTTGTCGTTTGCACTTGAAAAAAATGTTTTTGGTTGGGAGGTTGTGGATTTTTTGTGAGTGACATCATAAGTGAAGGACTTTTAGGCCACCTTGGCCCAGTTTACCTGGCCCTGGGCCCAAACCTTTAGATGGTAGTATTTCGCTGAAGTTTTTATTGGAAACTAGGCTACAATCTGAGTCTTTTGATACTTTGGATGACCTGCTAAGGTTTCGGGTTAAAAACTTATGATCTAAAGTAATAAAAATATTTGACTAATTACCTAATTAGATAATTAATTAATTTGTTTATTTTAGATCATAACTTTTGAACCAGAAACGCTAGAAAGTCAATCAAAGGCTCAAACGACTCGGACTCGAGCCTAGTTTCCAATGAAAACTTCAGCGAAATACTTTGGCCTAGTGGTTGGGCCCTAGGCCAGGTAACATGAACCAAAATGATCCAAAAACTACTTCACTTATGACATCATTCACAAAAAATCTGCAACCCCCAACCAAAAAATCTTTTTTCGAGTGCAGACTAGAAGACTGGCCGATCCGTTTGAGGATTTGAACAGCTCTCTAGTGGAATCAGCGGAGGAGCTATGGCGTTGATATAGTGGACACATTAGTGCTTTAATGTTTTGTGCATTCTTACTGCGTAATTCCCAGTAATATTCTATTCGTGATTCAACGCGATGTACTTGT
>JGI24021J15306_10011082_pt1 | contig 11211 bp, 11 predicted proteins | sample Ectturendosymbi1_FD_15306 | JGI IMG/M metagenome (IMG submission 15306)
TAGCTGCGCTCGTGGGCGGAGCCTAGCATGACCGAGCCCGACCGCTAGTGTGCGCGCAAGCAGGTTACGACAACCATTTTGACTGTATGAAGTTGCTGCCGAGGCTTGAGAGATAGAAATCAGATTGCGGCGATTTGCGCATTTCTGCTGTTCGTTTAACCGCTGTGAAGCGACCTACTCGCGATCGCAATCAATCAAGCTGTCTTGACTCAGGGCTTTGCGATTGTCGCGTGTCGGTCAAACTGATCCTTTCGGACCCATCTACGTCAATGTGTTGTTGGAGGTGTCTGCTAGAATGGGAGTAGACTTAATCCATTGCGTTAAAACCCTGTACACGTGAACCGGCTGATGGACATGCGCGTTGTGCTGAGGTTTATCTACGCAGTGGGGCGCAGTGAAAGAAACTTGCTTTGCGCATGGACGGATCAAGTGGTCAACTGGTTCTGCCTTGACGGACTTGCTCAAACCATTTGTACTCATAAAAATTGCTATGGCTTCAAGGTAGTTATTTTTTTTACATCGATCGGTTTCAAAGTCGATTTTTTAATTCTTCACCTTTCGGCATGATGCGTCGCTTAAGCCGGAACTCAGTGAAACGCTAAAAATTTACGTGACGTTGGCTGTTTTCATGAAAGCTTGCCCGCGTCTAATGTCAAGCGTTGTTCTTCCGAGCATTCGCCAGGATCTTTCGTGCGCGCTCCGGACAAGTCTCAGCTTTCAGCAAAACCTGCAAGCTTCTTCAGCAGGGCTGAAAAAGTCCCAGAAAACATATCGGGCAAGGCTATTTACGTTTCGCGTCAGGCGGTGCAATGTTTTACTTTCAACCGGATTGTCTTGTTCTATAAGTGCATGCCTTTTATCGCGACGCGCCGTCGGCGGTGTATATTAAAGCTGTTTTCAGAAGTTCGGTGACAGAATCTATTCCACCGCGTTCCACAAATGCTGGCAATATATTGTTTTGTCTTGGGTGGAAAAAGTACTGTCTTCTGTTCGCTTATCGAGCTGATGAAAGTAGAAATATCTTCCGGCACCAAATATCTTCACTTGCGAGTGCGGATGTAAATTCTGCCGTGGAATAGTGTTACGCCCGCAGTGGCCGTTGTCGTCCCGGGATTTAGAAACATCGCGCTCCCCCATTTTTGCGAAGAACTATTTTGTTGGTCTTCATAAACAATAACAACTAACAATCGGTGAGTATATTCTATAAACGACTTTTATTCTGCTATTAATTTTTATTCTTTTCTGTGTTCTTAAACTCTCCACCTGATAGGATTGCAAAGACACGACTCGTAAGCCTTTTGTCAGTACCTGTGAGGCGTTTCGTGTCGTGTCATCACAACTTTCCGACGTGTTTGGATTTACGCCGGTGTGAATTCAAAGGCTGTTGGTACCTGTCACGGCGTGGTGAAGTTGAAGTGCTTCTCATTTGATGGATGCCTCACACTTCGCCGAAATCATCTGTTCCTGTTCAGATTGTGCACGGCCTGCTACCTATTTTCGCTCGGCTGCGTTTGTAGGCTTTCCATTATATCAATCGATGCCAGTACGGTTTGCGGCGTTTCTTGCAAGTTTTTAACAGTTTCTTCAGACATGGGGGTGCGTCGTGGTTGTACTTCAAAAGCACTCACAAAGAAGTGCCGCGGATGTTTGAACCGCTTATTTGGAAATTGTGATGAGCCTGAACTCCATAATGCCTTCATGGCACAGGCGCGCTGTCACTTTAACTCGTTGCTTTTGCGCCATTAGTAATACTGTACTAACAATTTTTGGCACTGACAACTCCACGTGCATTTATTAACTGTGCAGTGTCTCAGCCCAAAAACAGAAGCTTTTTTTCTAGTCGCTTCAGTGATAGCAAAAGATTGTAAGCGGAATCGCTTTTGAGTATTTTGTTAACGCGCAGTCCACAGAGGAAACATGAAACCTGTAAAACGTATTTACGCCCACCTTCATTTATCTGCACTGGTTTTACTGTGATGTGCGAAATTGGCGGACCCTGTCGATAAGCGCTGAGAAACGATGGAGTAAGTGGAACCAACAGCAACAGTCACTGTTATCGTTTGTATTGCCACATCATACAAAGGTATTATTTGCGCAGATTTTGTGGTGGCAGTCGTGCTGATATGTTTTGTCCTCTTAGTTACTGTGTTGGCGCCAGAGACTCACGGGTTGCGTTACATATACCTTCATTATAAAGCTATTGTATCTTGGCAACGCAAGTAGTTGAGTCACAGACGGGATGGAATGTAAAACTGCTTTGAAGAGTTCCAATGCTTGTGAAAGTCCCCCTAGCAACGGCGATACAAGATTCAAGCTGAGATATTTCATGTGAATGAAGACATATCCTGCAGAGCGTGCCACTTTTCACACATGTTACCGTCTCAGCTGCATTTTGTGGGCGAGATTCCTTATTTATTGGTGCGTTTCAAGACGTATAAGATTTAGGTTGCTTGAAAAAGTTTTTATTATTTCGGGACGTCGCCAGAATCAGAACATTTGATAAATTTTCGTTTTTTAGATCTACCGCTGTGATGTTTGCTAAAACAGCAGTTCTGGTATAGTTTAGAATTCGTTCTTAATTCGTTGCCAAAGTATGGCTTTAGGATGAAACTTATCTACGGTTTTTGTCGTTGCGGCACCAACAGGCTTTTACGTGTTGAAGGTGTATTGCAGTGCTATAGTTCCCATTTGGTCTGGTGGCAAAAGCTCCAACTTGAACTGGTAGTATTGCGACGTTAATATTTATTAATCTTATTCCAAATAGGATCTGTGGGGTTACTTCGTTAGCTGCTTTGAAGATGTGTTTTAACTTCAAAGCAAGATTGCCCTCGTAAGGGATTTAAGTCTTTCGGAATTTTGTCGGGTGTAGGGAATCCCTACGGCATTTTTTTATAACTTGTAGGTCATACATGGTGGTCCAAAAATATTATATCCATGTTTGATTGATGAAGTAGCACTTTGTATTAAAAGGAATAATTTGCAATTTTTTTTTTACAGGCCTGTTTTATAGAATGTAAGTTTTGTGTGGTGTACGTTTTTTCCTCATACACCATCATTTTGCGATCGCAGCTCAATAGTTTATAATGTGATCGATTCAAGCTCCTTGGTGCTGAATCACTGTCTGCCAGCACATTGAAGTTCGTGATGACCCCGCCCAACATCTTTTAGGGAATCATTCTGATACCCGTTCGAATGTTATTCTTGAGCGCATAAATAGTTTGGAGATTGTTAGCATAGACCTTGTCTTTTAGGCATCCCCACAAAAAATAATTCAAGAGGGGACAGGTCTGGAGAATATGGAGGTCAAGGATGTTCCGTACGATAGAAAATGAGCCTGTCTCCAGGGAAGTAACGGTGGAGGTGTTCGAGCAATGCGATGTTGCTCCACCTTGCTGGTAAATCACAGTATCCAATGTCCACTCCTCGCTTCCACCTCAGTGCCGGGATAAATTTTATGAATTTTCTTATTAGTTCAATGTATCGCTCTGTGTTCATAGTAACCAGACATCCTTTAGCATCCTCGAACAATATGGCCCGACAATGCAACAACGACCCAACACGTACCAAACAGTCACTTTCTCCACACTAACTAGCTATATTGATGCTCGTGAGGCTGAGCCTCAGCCCAAAAGCGCATATTCTGTTTGTCCACGTGAGCACCAAGGTGAGAATTTACCACGTTATTGAAAAAATGAAGCCCAAGAAGTGAGGGTGGTCCTTGAATCGCTTACTGGTGGTTTGCGCAAAGACACGTTTCTCAGCCTCATTTGCATCGGTCTGAAGTTGTATCTCATACGGAAACAGGTGTAGATCCTGGTGCATTCTGCGCATACTAAACTCCTTGAAAGATGTGTCTCCTGGGCAAACGTGTTGCGGATTTCCTTAGAGACTGCCCTTAAGCATTGTTTCACAGTGTGGATGTGATTTTCTGTCCTGACTGACCGTGGCCGACCACTGCGACCTTTAATGTTATCCTGTACACTTCCTGTCTGCGTGAATTTGTCCAAGAGGCGCTTTATTGTGAGTCTGGTTCGAACGTTTCTCCCTGGCATTTCCCTGTGAAATTTGACAACTGCTCTCGTCGCAAAATAGGCCCATACAACCTTGATCCTATCCTGCACGGAATATCTTACGGCTTGATCCATTGAAGCTGGGAAATACAACTTTGGAGTTCTAACTATGATTTACCTGGAAAACAAAAGCCTGGTTAATTTGATATGAAATGATAGTGATAATAAAATGGATACAATTTATGAACCACCCTGCATTTGTGAAACAATGTAGTTTGTAGGAAAATTTTAAATTGGCATAATATGTCAAATTTCATCTTTCCAATTGACTTTTGGTCTCTTATGTGTCTACCACTCTACCAGATGGTTGTGGACAACCTTAACCTCAACTTTTTGACGCGTTTTCACAAGCTTACCAGGAAGGTCCATTCACGCAAGCTTGCCTGATGCGTGAATGTGTCTGTCGGGCCGCCCGCAGTTGGTAGTAAATGGTTGCTGATTAAAGACACGGATTTCATTTCAGAAAGTCGTCAGAAACTTTTCACTGCTGTCCTGCCTGACTTCAAGGAAAAGAAAACTTAGAAGGGCAGATGTCGTTCTGTTTAAGTAATGCCCAATGGACACCAAGCACGTTTCTAAATGTAATATTGTTTTGACAGATGAGCTGTTGAGGTCTTCACAACTGTGTTCCCCTTTCAGAAGACTGTTGTTTCAGTGTGAGGTCTTAATCTGTCAATTTCATCATGCCGAGAGATACACTTGGAAATACAGACCACAACAGTACGGAAAAGAAGTTTCTCTAAGAAAAATATCTTAGGAATCGTCTTGCAATAACTGTGCGCAAGGCAATTGCTAAAATTGTTGATAAGTTGCCACTTGATTTGAACGTCATGCCCACATTAGCACACCTTTAGTGATATTGATTGTCGAATGGTATAAAAGCCGAATGGTATAAAAGCTAGAAAGACTTATGTAGATGAGGTTTCGCAGCTGTCTAGCAGATCGTAACCATTTAGACTAGGAAGAAAAGTGTAATAGTCAAGGAAAAATATTTGAAAAAATTTGTTTCGCTATAATACGTCTCGTTTTGCATTCTTTTCTTATTCAAGACCAAGTTTTTTACAATCCACAAATTTGTGCATGGCAGGTGTTTTTGTACATAATTGCTACCAGGTTGATATCCAAGTAATAAAACCATTCTTTGGGTTTAAAATTTGAGCTACAACTAAAAATGTACCAAGTTAAAAAACAAATCAGTAACACGCTGTCGTTTTTCCCTGAACATGTGCCTGTGGCCAAGGACAATGCCAGAATATAACGTTTAGAAACTAATTTTATCAAACGCTAATTTTTAGAGTCTTATTTCATAATTGAAAATCAAAGCCGCATTAACGATAAAAACAGTTTTCCACTCATTCCAAGAAATTTATTTTAGAATATTGCTATCAAATTTTTAACCAGAAGATCAGTTTTATAGCTTGATTGTGTTTTCAGTAAGAAGCAAATTTTCCACCTTCAAATATTAAGTTCTATTCTTGAATGTTATTAGCTTGTATGTTTATACAGTGCGAGTGTCAGCAATTTATAAACCTCGTGTTATAATACTTGCAGTGCATGCTCTGTGTTGCGATCCATAAAATTTGTGTTTTTACATTTTTAGGAACATCTGCCTTTAAAGTTTCTTCACTTTCACTCGTAGTTTGTGCTAAAAAAATCTTGCTGTGAGAATGAACGTTGGAAACTTTGTGGATGTGAACTGTGAGAACATTTTGGATTGTGGATGAACAGAACAGTGGCTTGTTACTCACGAAAAATGTGTAGTTACATGTAGGTTAGAGGTGGCCACGGATCTGGAGTGCCGGAGCCGATCTGCGTTTCTCTTCCGGATCCGGAGTCACTTGTCATTTTCGTCAGTAGCAGGAGTCTGTGTAGTCTTTATACATATGTCATTTCTTAAGTAAAAGCACCGATTCTCTAATTTGAAAATTTTTCGGATCCGGATTCAAAAATTTTGAAGCAGGAGCGGAGTCGGAGTCTGAAAATGCGACTCCGGCCACCTTTGATGTAGGCAGGGAGTTGTGAAATGTAAATGAAAAAACAAACTTTGAGTAGCAACACTGCTCCAAACTGTTGTTGAGTAAAGGCGGAACAAAAGTGACTGCTACATTTGTTGATCACCAGGCAGACTGTTTTCGGTTCTTCATCTTCTGACTTTCTGTTCAGCAGCGAAATGAAACTGCAAGCGTCTGACTTCGACGCAGTTGCACAAAATTGCTCTCGATTCTCGTGTCCAACGAAACCATTCGTTTCCTTCAAAACAGTTGTAAAACTTCTGATGCAGGTTGCTGGGCATTCAAACGTGGCATATCCAACTTAAACATTATTTTTCTCACGCTGAGTTGAAAGCTTCGCAAGTTCTATATTCCAACACGCAAGGAAATTTGCTATGGACGTTGGCAACCGTTGCGCAGTATTTCTCGGGTGGTTTTATCACCCTAAAGCGAGTTGTTGAATAATTAACTCGATTGCAAAACGGCGGATTGTTATCCACGCCAGTTACTCATCTTCAGCAATACTCGTAAAACGTGTCGTGCTGTTCTGGGGCGATGTCTTTCTTGGTTTGCTGCAGCAAAGTTCGCCTTTGACCGTGGTGGTCAAAGTTCGCCTTTGACTCACTTTGACCGTGGTGACGTTGCTTGTGATTGCCGTCGAGTCGACATCGAGCACCGGAAAAATGTGTGGTCGTTGCTTTTCGAAAAATGGCTCGTGAATTCATCCGAATTAACGTGCGCGAGTCAGAGACGAGCGGATTGTCATATTTTACGATCCAGATCCAGTCCTTAACTTTTAAGACTCATAGCATAGTCGAAAATTTGTTTAATGCAAAGTCCAAGTCCAAATAAAGTGCAAAAGATTAACAAAATGCAACTTTTTAACAAAAAATGCCGCATATCTTTTCCATTATCTCAGTCTTAATCCGGTCCCTAAATTTTTGAAACGATTTACAGTCCGTATCCAAATCGAACAAAATTCGTTATTGTCCGGATCCAGTCCAATGCTCATCTCTGGCCGGAGTAGCGTCGGCCACGCGCTGATGGAATAACCTCCCCGCGGATCGCGTGCACATGTGCCATCAATTTTTGTTTTGTGCCGGGCCAACCACGCACTGTAGCATGTCTTCAAAGGGTTCTTTGCTGTATATGCACCCGACGATCACTTACCAGCAACTCTCAAGTCTTTGATCTGGTAATGTGTGATACTAACGTTCTCTTCTTTGAACTCAACTCTCCTCTGACCTCGAAATCTGGTCATTGCTTTTGATCCAGAGTAAGTCGGCGTAATCGCGCACTGTCATCAGATTACAAAATATTTATCAACCACTTCCAAGAAAAGAAAAAAACTTTTGCAACAGTCGCTTGTGTATCGTGTTGTTCTAAATTTTCACACGGCAAAAGAACGATGATTAAGAAAACTGCGTTGTGTTGTTGGAGGCGATCTATTTCGCTCATCTTCGCAAGCCCTGCCATGCCTCTTGCTTCCAGGAAAGTCCGTCCCTTCGGTGAGTGCTGCAGTGTTGCTTGTCCAGGTGACAGTCGGAAACGCTGCGTGCTATGACTTCCCGTTATCCTTTCCTGCCCGGCAGCCGTGCTGCGCGCTCGCGCTGGCCGTTGTGCTGCGCACGGATTTGCCTAAGTTTTAGCTGACCCTTGACGAAAAACGTTGTTCGCGCTTTCGAATCGGCGATTCGTCGTTTGTCTTGTCGAATGCGCGCGCAGGCTTGTGAGTCCGCAGTATGCGCCGATTACACTGGTTTGATCGAGTATTACCGTAAAGAGGTGAAAGAAGGGTGTGACTGCTCGTTAGAAACAATTTTGCTGAAACATGAGCCTAAAATGTTATTTTTATAAACGCTTCGCCGAGACTACCACTTCCCTGCCACGCATGCTGGCAGCGAGAGTGATATCAAAGTCACACTCTCCATGTGCTTTAGATTCCTGGGAAGGGCGGTTGACAGGTGTCCTCTGAAACTGCCAGCGTGTGAACCCGTCCAGTATTTTCTTTCGGTGCGCGGCGGACAAAGTTGAGTAATTTGCAGGTCACGAGCGGGCTTGGTAACTTTTCTGAAGAATGTGACGATGTTAAATTAGCCCTGTTGAGTGACTCTGCCTCGTGAGCTAGCTGAGAAATCTTTTGAGCAAGCAGAGTATTCGATCCGATTGTCACATCACGAACTTTGGACGATGAAAAACTTCTCCGGTATCGAATTCAGATTTTCGGTTCTTGGGATCCTGACAGCGTAAAAACCTTTTGTGCGCTATGCAACTGATACATGTAGTGTCTCGCTTCGAGCTTTAACACAGTAGAAAGTCATCGATTGGTTTGGTTTGCTTGTGAAAAAAAGTTGGTTAATGAAACTGACAATACATCCATTAGACCAAAATCAGCAGCATGTTACTAACGCAGCTTCTCTAGATTCCGCCTCACTGGCCGTTAACCTCATTGCTGCAAAGTACCGTTAAAATTTAAGGTGCTTAGTCGTTTTGGGAAGCGTTTATTAGCCGCCAAGCATTGAACGGATAACGTGGGTTAAGATTTCTACGAATTTGCGTGTATCGAAATTAACTTTCTAGTGCTACAACAGTGAAGTTTTATTCCTAAGAACAGCCTCTCCCACCTTGTTCCCAGAGTTCGGTAACTTATCAGACCGAGTACGTAGGGGTCGCGTGCGGTCGTGGTCATGGGTTTCACACTATTGACGTACGGATGTGGAGAGGGCGCGGGTTTAGTATTATATTTTTTGCTGATAGTGGTCAGAAACGGTTTCCACTTCGAAATGGGGTGGGTGCGTTGGAAAAAATGCAGCCTGCGCCAAAGTCTGATTCGCATACGAACATTGCAACAACTGCGCATAATAAAGGCAGCTGCACTTGGCTCGAAATCAGTCAAAAGTTCGCACGTCACTCCCACACCACTTCGAAAACTTTCAAAATATGCTGAACAGCTGTTCTACCGGAAATGGAAGAGGAGGCTTTGCCGCGACACATGACGCGCCAATGTTGAGCAACAAAACCAAAAATTCCCAAGGTCATTTACAGGTTGCCTGGGCAAAGATGACAGCAGGTCTTTGTTTTCAATCTAAGAGCTGCGTTGCGTGGTTGTGACAGCTCTTTCCAAAAGCACGGTCGTTCATACATCTCGCTTTGGTAATTTCAGCATTTTTGGCTGGAAGCATGTTGTTCGATTGACATTGTTGTTGCGTCGAATGGGAAGGTTACAGTTCTTGTGTGCAGTAACGGGATGGTTGACTTTTTTGAAGAGATCTTTTGTGTGTATTCGCATGTACAGCGTGGAAAACCATGATGGTTGCGTATGTGCAGGCTTAGAAGTAATTCTTAAGCTTAACTGGTATTGATATCAGTGCATTGTTGGTGCAAAGAACATGAGTGCGGTGGACGCGAAAGCAGTGGCGCCACTGCGACGAAGTCGCCGTGCCGCGAGTTTGACTGCTCAAGTCCTGTGGAATATACAGATTGAAGATGATGCAAAAGTCGAGCAACAAAGGTATGAGAGCTCGAAGACTTGCCGTCAGTAACGCTTGTTAATTCGGGAGAAAGTTCTGCTTTTTGTGATCGTCCATTTTCATTTTTAAGGTTGCGTTTTGCTGTGTGCTGTTTTGATTTGAAATAAAGTGCGAAATTTCACTCTTTCGGAGAGGCAAGATGCTTTTGATCAAGGAAAGTTGCAGTTGAACTTACTAGTATATCGCCCCACGCACCGAAACACTTTGCGAGCACTGAAAACTAGGAGCACAACAGCATAACTGAGAAAGATTCGGGGTTAAGATTTATCTACAGTAATTACCGCCTATAGAGTCAAAAGCATGTGATTTTATGAAATGAAGGCAGTTGAAAGTGTTCCACTTTCGGGGCACCGAAAATGTGCTGAGTACTGGACTGTTTTCGCGATTTTTCCGTTTTTCGCCACTTGCTCAAAACACGTTGTAATTGAAGCACTTCAGTAACATAATCGTTTTTTCTCTTCTCCATCTATGTGCCTACGCCTACGAACTTTCCATTGGAAAAAGGTTGTGATCAGTACTCAAAGCGAAACATATTCGGTTAGAAACGTATTGGTACGTAGGCTCGTGCCTACTTCCGTATAGACCCATTACCTTATAGGTAAGTAACCTCATACCGAAAGTGTTGGGTGAAAACTATTGAGACCAAGCTAAATATGACTGGCCTGCGCAGATCTCTTAAAGACATTTGTCGCGTTGCACTTTGCCATTGTTTTTGTTACGCGATCGGCATTGAAAAGCTAATTATATTCCATTGCTCTAGGCATGGTTAAATGTTTCTGAACAATAAAGACGCTACCAAGGCTAAATCCGTTAGGGTGAACCAACCTTGAGTGCCTTGTAACCTTAAGAGGTTCGCAGTCACGCTGACGGCCACAAGAAGTGTATTTTTGCTTATTTGCTTGAAAAAAACAAGGCCGACAACGAAGTCTTGTTTGACTATTTTGCATGCGGCATCTTCTTTAAACAAGAGCTTTCATTTGTCTTGAACTGCGCGTGTGCTTTCACTTAAGACATGTTTTTCGCGTTGTTGACGACTCAGGTCAAAGTCACCCACACTCGATGTTTGCGCATCTGCGCCGCCGAAGACGCGAAAACGCAACGCGAACGACGCAAGGCAAAGAAATTCCGAGAGCGGGAATGTCGCAGCGAAAGTCGGCAAAAAAACAAGGACATCGACCGACAACAAGTGGACCACTAATAATAACAACGCACCTTTCGCGAAGGTGAAACCGTTTCAGGCGAGTGGCAAGCGCACGGGACAGAAGCTCACGGCGTCGGTGGCCCCGCTTATCAAGCCGGCGACACTAAACCCTGGCGTAGGAGCCGTGCCCAAGGCCAGCGTGATGACGCACACCAGTCCCATTCTGTTGCTGCCAGTCGCGCTTCAGCCGACTCCTGGACCCGGTCACGTGACAGCGGGATCGCTGCCGTTGTGGACCTTGCCGGCTTCGCCAAGCCTGATCAGCTGTTTCGGTCTGAACAAGTCCATCGAACAAAACATGAACCTAAGCGGACATGCGTGGCAGACTGCCACGGTCGGCACCGCGTCCGCGCTGTCGACGAACACCAGCCGCACCTGCCGTGACGACCGCGGTTTCACAACCGTGGTATCACCTGCGC
>JGI24021J15306_10011083_pt1 | contig 11211 bp, 5 predicted proteins | sample Ectturendosymbi1_FD_15306 | JGI IMG/M metagenome (IMG submission 15306)
AGTCTAGTTTCCAATGAAAACTTCAGCGAAACACTTTGGCCTAGCAGTTGGGTCCTAGGCCAGGCAACATGAGCCAAAATGACTCTAAAACTATTTCACTTATGACGTCACTCACAAAAAATCCGCACTCCCCAACCAAAAAATTTTTTTCGAGTGTAATCTACTAGGCTGGCCGATCCGTTTGAGCCATTAAACAGCTCTCTAGCGCAATCGGCGGAGGAGCTAGGGTGTTGGTAAGGCAACTGAAATTGCTGGTTTTAGGCCGAAATCAAAGTACGAATATATCGTACCCCGGCTCTCAAAGTGTTAAACACTAACACCAAACCAGGGGTTCCCAGCCTTTGTCTGACCTTGTAACCTTCAGCATTCCAACAGATGAGCATGTACCCCTTCAGCATGCCGACAGATGAGCATGTACCGTTTCAGCATTTCAACAGATGAACACGTACCCCTAAAATTTATATGACAAAATATATTTATCATGATTAAGCATAGATATATTTAACAATTAGCATATAATGGTTTTTGAAAGTAATATTCACTGATCTATGTATAAATATTTGGAAATAAAAGATATGCAAATATATATTAATCTTCTATTGTTAACCTCAAATTCACCCCTTCAGACAGGCAAATGTACCCCTAGGTGTACATGTATCCCAGGTTGGGAACCTTTGCACTAAACCATAACCCTAAACGTCAATCCTAACCCTAATCCAAAACTCTAACCTGAAATCTAAACCCATGTCTACTTTTTGAAAGCTTTTAAGAATGTACAACAATAATGGGTTCCAAAGTTTCAACATACAATTGATGTACTTGTTTGCGAACAGTCTGACTGTCGACATGATAGCCTGCAAGCCTACATAACTGCAGTCGGTCGCTGTTTCCTGTGGCGTATGCGAATGCTCAATGCTTTTGTTCATCGTTATTCTATTCTGATTCTACATTGAACCATTTTAACGTTATGTGTTTCTGACTTCATGCTCAAGTGTATTGGGGTTTTTGTTGTATATCTGAATATAATCAAAAGAAGCAGTCAACTTAGAGTACTACTGCCAAGTTATTAGTGCACAAAGTGGTGAGAGCCTTTTAATTTGCCTTGCTTCAGCTTGGCAAGTTCAAGACGTCAGGCTGCTTAAAGTTGGGAGATTGACCTGCGCCCCTGCAGCAACTAGGTTGACCCCTCAACAAGTAGGGATCTCTGTGAAATCCTGTAACCTCAGACCCTACACAATCTTGTGGGAGAATCGCTTATGCACTATAAAAAAAAAACAATGTAACCATGGTGTGAAACTGGCAACCCAGCAGCACAAGTCTTTTCCCACTTGACCATATTGACGATGGTGTGAACATTTCCAATTCAGTTTTATATCTGTCACAAAACCGGATAAGTATATGGTTTTTTAGTCCTTCGAAACTGGATACGGTCATTTAGACACTACCTTCAACCATCAGGTTTGGCTAATGGCAAAATAGCCCCAGCAGTGCTTTTGCTGCTGATGGCAAAATAGACACTGTCTTGAAACTATGTGGGAATACTGAAACAAATGTGTTTGCATGACAAATTCATGGATTTTCAAGTAGCCTGAAGTTAGTCGCTGGCGACGCCAAATATGAAAGTTACCATTGTTGCATGAAGCAGTGAAACATAAACGAAATAGGCTTGTTAAGATATTGATAGGAGGTGAAGCTATGTAGCATGTCAAAACTGCCAAATATAAGAGGTATTACAGTTAGGCTAAGAAGAAATGCTAAATGTAAGATGTAGGCTATTGCTAATTGTATAGTTGTACAGTACATCAAAATTGTCAAATATGAGAATTAGCTGAATATAAATTGCAAACACAAGGTTTTTTAAAGCAACATGTCAAAACTGCTCAGTGGAAAAAAGTAGCTGAGCCAAAATGCCAAATATAAGAGGTTTAAGAATGTTTCATGTTGAAGCTGCCAAATACAAAAGTAGCTGCAGAAGAATTGCTGAATATAAGAGGTATTGTAATCTTAAAAATCCCTCATTCTCTTCCAATATGTGTTATGCTTCTGTGTGATGATGTCTAAATGTAACAGATATTGTTAGAGATTTGCTTAGCAGAGTTGCGCGCAATCGCAATCAAGTGACACAGTAAATTGAGGTGAAGATGGATTGACAAGCGTAGTGGTGCATGTTATGAGTTCTGATTTGCATGCATGTTTATTATAAGTGTTTTTTGGTATAATCAACTATTTGGATAATTGCTTAGGAAACTACATGGACACTTTTCAAAATTTAAGTATGCAATCAAAATTGTTAAGTGGACTTACTGCAACTGTGCAGTTGCTCTCACTGTAATGGCTACATTGCACATGATAGCATGACATGTGGTTTCTGTGATGCTTCATTAGGAATTTATCTGTCTTTCATTCAAAGCTAAAATGTGAGTTGTTCTTTACATACTTCATAGGTTATAAGTAAGTATGCTGAAATGTTAGCATAGACACATCAACACATTCGCTGCCAGTGTACGAGATACTCNTACTGTGAAATCATGTATTGAGTCACTANTTTTGCATCNCTTTGCAACTCCATGACTTGTCAGTCAGTTGTGCTAGANAGCTGTTCAAACCCTCAAAAGACTTGGCAAGTCTTNTAGTTTGCAATGAAAAAAATAATTTAAGTTTTGGGTTTCACTTTTGTTGTGGGTGACGTCAAAAGTGGGCTAGCTTNAGGCCTTTTTAACTAGGGTTGTTAGGCCCTGGGCTCCAACCACAAAAGGGACATATTTCGCTCAATTTTTAGTGGAAACTAGGCTAAAATCTGAGTCTCTTGAGCCTTTGATTGTCTTTGTAGGGTTTCTGATGCAAAAGTTAGGGTAAAATACCCGAAATTTGGATAAAATAATGTTTTTAGATATTTTACACAAATTCAGGTCATTTTACTCAACCAGACACCTTAGAAAGGCAATCAAAGACTCAAAAGACTCAGATTTTAGCCTAGTTTCCACTAAAAACTTAGCAAAATACTCCCTCTTGCAGTTGGAGTCCAGGACCCGATAAACTTGGCCAAAATGGCTTAAAGCTACCTCACTTTTGATGTCACCCACAAAAACCCAAAACTAAAATTTTTTTTTCATTGCAAGCTAAAAGACTTGCTGACTCTTCTCAGGGTTTGAACAGCTCTTTAGAACAATTGACTGGCGAGTTATGGAGTTACAAAGACTTAAAGCAAAAACGCCCAGCTCCAAAGGGGTTAAGCTGATGTATGTTGCTAAAATCTTCATGTAGATTCAGATACAACTACCTTACAGATGCTTGTGAATTTTTCGTTAGTTATATTTTTTATGTTTTTGTAGCTACTTGTGATGTGCCACAGGGAGTGCTAGTTGCTTTATTTCTGCAAAACTCTCAAAGGTCTGAAGCCCAGTACCATTCCAACTGTATGCAACATTGACATGCAAGATCTTCAGTCTAAAATATCGCAGTATGTTTGTTGTGCTAATGAAGCGGTCAAATTCAAGTTGATTAAAGATGAAGATGACCTTACTTCTGATAAAGGTTTTTTCCATCCAGATATGTCTCATCAAATCTTTGGAGAGCGGGAGCAACTGTTTGGATACAAGGGCTTGAAAGTTGTGTTGGCATATCTTGCTGGTTCACTGGACGTTTGTGTTAAGGTTTCCTACACAGACAAGATTGACCCAGAACTAGCTGAAGGGGTTGAACCTGATGATATTTTGCCTCGGCTGAAGGATGTGCTTCCAAAAACTTTTTTTACCAACATTGATCAGTTTTCATCACTGTTACTGAAGAAAGCTGACTTCCATCCACATGGTGTCTTGATTTCATCATACTCAAAAGAAAGTGGTGGTGGTCAGAAAACATATGAAATTTACAAGCCTGATGTAACTTGCCCAGGATATCAGGAATATCATGAAAAAATGGAAAGTTTTATACTTTGGTTTATTGATGCTGCTTCTTTCATAGATGTAGATGATGACAAGTGGGATTTCTTTACTGTATTTGAAAAAGTAAATGTTGGAGGTGCTTCCTTCTACTTGTTTGTAGGTTATGCAACATGCTATAGGTTTTATGCCTATCCTGACAAATGTCGTCCTCGGGTTAGCCAAGTTCTAATTTTACCACCATATCAGAAACAAGGTCATTGTACTAACCTCCTCTCTGCCATTTATCGGCATTATGTTAGTGATGTGAATGTGGTAGATATAACAGCAGAAGACCCATCAGATAATTTTCAACGTGTGCGAGACTTTCTTGATTCCAAGAATTGTGCTGGTTTGCCAGAGTTTTCTGATGTGTCACTCAAAAAGCCTTTTTCAAAAGATATGGCTCAAGCTGCTCAGAAACGCTTTAAAATCAACAAGAGACAAGCTCGAAGAGTTTATGAAATACTGCGACTGAAAAATACAAACAAGAATGATGAAAAAGAATTCAAAGAGTACCGCTTGTGTGTTAAGCAAAGACTTTATGCTCCTATGAAAAATGACTCGATACACCGAAAAGCCAAATTCCTGCCACCTGGACTTTGCCCATCAGCTGAAGAACAACAAAGTATTTTGCAAAAGGAATTTGAAAAGTGCTTAACCGAGTATGAGAAAGTTGTACAAAGACTTGAGTACTTGTAATAGAATGAATTCTAAACTAAAACTGCTAATTGCCTGGGCGAAAACAAAAAGTCATGAGGGTTGTTTTTAAAGTAATATGTAAATCACACTTGGAGCATTTGCATGTTTATTTTCAAGCCCTGTCACATTTGATACTGTTCTCAAGCATGCTTCTTGAAAGCCTACTGCCAGTCTTGTATACCAGTGTTTGTGATTGTGCTGTGCGTATATTTGGAATTATGATCATTCATACAATAACACTTGCATTGCTAGGTTAGATATCCATGATGATGAATCTAATACAATGTAAAATGTATGTTGTTGGCAGTGAACTTTATGTTGCATTTTCATAGTGTCTGTATGTCTTCATTAGTCTAATAATGTATAAGTGGTTGGATTAAAAGTTAAATTTATAGGGCTGTAAATGTCATAAGAGTAATGCTTAAAATCTTACCCTAAAAATGATATTGGTGTGGTTTTTGATGCTGTTTATACTGCTTTTTTATGTNTTTATTTTTAGTGNATTGTTCTATTCGATTCTGCATCATGGACTTGTGAATATGTCATGTGCACATTGGTTTTGCCTTTGTTTCTGATGTGGTAAATGTGATTGCATTNGAACTTATGCAGCGCATTGTAACATTTANTATTTTGATTGTAATGTACTGTAGGATAGGTATGCTGTCATTAAGTTGATTTTCTTTTTTANAATTTCACACTCATCAAATGCAGTATAGATGTCTTCTAACAACACCACAGATCGCTTATGTGAGTATCTGTTTTTTAAAGCCTTGACATAAAAATTGTTTGAGTTGTAGCTTCAGGTATGCTTCAAAATTTTTGTCGAATCAAATATGTTTGCTGCTGCCAGAATAATTGACCGTTTTGGACGAACTTTGTTTTTTCACCTACATTTCCGTTTTCAACCTAGAAGCAAGCTATTGCTTATGCCTTTGGTTCTGTTTTTTTTCAGTCAGACAGAATTTTTTTAAATGACTGAAAAAAAGTAAGTCAATTTGTTCATAATATCCGAAAAGTAGGCTAGTGAATACGGTTTCAACGAGATTTAATACTGTTAATGGGACAGATCACCGAAATGTCTCAGCGAAAAAAAACAAGTTTATCTTCGCATGGGTTGGTGAAAAATTTACGTTTTTCATCTTTTTCAGTATGGCAACATCCATTTGTGAACATCTTCAAACAGTTCCGTGTGAACGACTGGAAAAAGTCCACCAAGGAAGGAGATGTAACATCAGTGATGGACAAACTTTTGAAATGCACTGTGTACAAAATAATAGGTAGTGTACTGCAGCTTGTGCGCTGATTCTTTATCGCAGCGCATCAATGGATTGCAGGCGACAGCAAATCGATTCTGCGTGAAGGGACGGCGAAAGTATAATAAATTTTCTAAAATTGTGGCGTTGGTGGTTATTTAGAAGAATTAATCGGAAAAAGTTTTTAATCAAGATTATAGATGCACCACAGTTTCTAAACAGTGTTTCAAAACTAAAATACTCAATTTTTCTAAAGCGATGGCCAGCAGGACAAGAGTTTTTTCACTTTGAAGATACACGGCAGTAGACGGAAACATAAGAGTTATGCTCCGGAAGCGTGTGGAATACCGGGGTACAGTTACATATATAAACAACGTAATACGCATGTCAGCTGTAAGAACAGCATGCAGATATAAATATGCGGACTTAATAAAAAAACGCCAAAAGTGTGATTATTGGATGCAGGTAAACGCGATAAGGATTTGTAAGCAAGGTTGTAATAAGGCAAAAAAAACTTTTAGAGACAAGTTGCTCTGTCACGTTGTATTTTCTGGTATTCAAAGACTGCACAACGTCGCGTGTTGATAGTTCACGGAGTAAAGTAATATTTTGATCGACAAAACGAAAGCGTTATTAGTTTATTTTTTCCATAATTGAAGAAACAAACCAAATTGCTTTTTCTACAAATAACGTTGCCGTCGTGTGCCTTGGCAAAAACATACCAGTGACAGACATAAAGTTAACTGAGTTTCTGGGACAATTCTTGTTGTAATACTCTCTTATTACTTGCTTTCAGGTTCAATTCCGGCTGGAAATTACATACAATTTCCAAGGACCACCTCGCAATCGCTTGGACTCACTGGCAGATATCTGTATCTTCTATTTAAGGTAGCATTTTTGTGGTAATGCACAAATTAGTTTTTTTGGCCCGGAGAATCTTATACAGTAGAATAATGGATAGATCCTTCATAGCCTCATCAGCAAAACAGGGTGCAGCCACAGCTGGTATATCATTACGTGTTGGGGGTCAGCGGTCACAAGCTTGATGTTTGAAATAACTCGCACATCTTGTTTTGCTCACTTGTTGGGTCAAGTTTTGTTGAAAACGTTTTACTGCAAGTACCGCGAGCTTACGTGCTTCATAGATTTTTTGTGAGCTGTACCTTTTAGAGGTAGATATTGAAAATGGCGTATGTTACTCAACTTCCTGTCAGTTTGGGAATAGGCGTTATGGAAGAAAGCGTCTTATGCTTTCGACAAATGTGAAAAACACTTGGGTCTAACAGGAATCGTGATTCCAAAAACGAAATACTTCTAACAAGCTCTTACTGGCTTACCGCATCCTATTTTTATTACATTCTCGCTTTGGCAAACCTGAGTGTTATGTCACTTTTCGCGCAAGTTCTGCCTGCAGCGTTGAACAAATAGCACAAGTTCACACCACACTTTCAGTCCGATGACGAACTTCTTAATTACTCTTTTCCAGTGCAGGAATACATGAAGACCTCGGGCAGTACGCTATCAGTACGCAGTGCCACGTTTTGCCGATACTTCTCATCAGCACCGGCCGTTGCTTACATTTGACTGAACCAATCTTTTTTGCTTTCTTTCACAGCCTATTCCAACCAAATACTTCGTGGTGCACATTGACGCCGTAACTGAGGACGGTCTGGTTGTCAGAATATCTTTCTCTAACCTTTTCAAAGAATTCAAGTCGTCTTCAACCTGGCTCCAGTTCCCTTTTGCTTGTCAAGCCGCAAAAGGTAATTGCGTTTCTATACTTGACTTTTTCCGCTTTGCGAATGTACACAGACCTGCGACACATTTGTACGTGAGCTATAGCAACACTTGTATGTATTAGTTGACTGCGGACTGACTTACTTGTTCCTTTTTGGTGCCTAGCAGAAAAAAACGATGCAAATCAGAAAAACGCCCTGCGTCTGTGATGCACTTATGCAATTGTTGTGATGTCACAATGGTATTTCACCCTTATGATTTTTTATTGTAAATTAGGTTTATGAAACCTATTTTTATTGAGGTTGTCACGATTTCATTGTCAACAATAGCACGAACCGTTAGCAACTGACTGCAGCAATATCGGCAAACTTTTATCATTTAGCAAAAGAAAAACAGCTATTTTGAAGCACACGTGTCTGCCGCAGCATGAAGCAACGCTTGGCCTTATGATATTTGGAAATTTACCCCAAAACCTGCTTACATCGAACCACATATTTAGTAAACTCGCGCCTGTTACTTCATTGGTTCTGAAAAGTTTCGCGAATGAATTCGCTGTTTAATAAGAGGACATTTATGACGAGATGCTTTACTAAAATTTTTAATTCTTTCTCTTCCCAATTTTGTTGCAAGATTGTTTGCAAGCAAGTTTAGTGGAAATGTTACTTAATGCTGAACAGCTATCACAGAGTCAAACCCATAGCAGGTGTAGTCGTGGCAAGGTGCGCTGACGTTTTGACAGGTTGCAAATATGGATTCAACGCCGTTGTGCCATTCAGCTCGAAAATAGTGGTGAACTTTTCAAAATCCTAACATTGTTCTAGAAAATATAAAATGAGATCGGGTAGAAGTGATAACAACTGATCTGTTGGGTGATTTTGCAGTGTTCACCAATGTTATGGTTGAGTCAAAAGGTAACTATTATTATTTTCAACGACGTTTTTGTAACTTCCTATAAACTTCACTTTATATTGGGCTTACGTTCACAAAGCGTTCCAAAATCAGTTCAACCTTTGGCACTTTTTTCAACAAGATCGTGTCCTTAAGTAAAGATTTTGGTTTTCAGGTGGCATCACTTGTTAATATCAACCGTTACAAGATAAATATCTAAATATTCGGAAAAACAGCAAACTAGTTTAACAACAGCTTTATCACTCGACTCCTGGTTGGAAGTACACATTGAACATTGTCGTAAGCACGATGTGTTCACACATTCGTACTTGCATGCGGGTAACCAAATCATTTGATACGTTGCACTTAACTCTGCACAGGAAGTGTGGAACACTTCACGTCCGTAGGTGCCCGGTCGGACTTCGTTGGACCAGCGCCCTTGTCTCAAAGATGGACGATGCTCGTGCTCGACTTACAGTATATTTTGTCGATCTACATCAACAAGTGAGCAACCCAACATCTGATACGACCAGGCTGTTTTCTTCCATCCAATACGCCGCGATAGAACGGTGAAACTGTTCTCTATTGCTCTTAATAAAATAAACAGCTGTCCAATGGTTCATTGCCTGCAATCAAAGATTTATCGAGTGACTCAACTTCGTGGACTAATGCCCACAACGATTCACGGACTAACACAGTTCGCGTGAACTGACGGTGACGCTATTTACATTTCCACGTTCACGTTTTTCTTTTCATCAGGAAGTACTCGCACCTGAAGAGCATTCGCTTGTGCTCGAACATGCTCGTGAAGAATTGTTTCACCTCTGACATTTCATACGATCCTCGCCTCTCCGTCAGACAAGCCAGGGAGCTCGGCATCAGGTCGGTCGACGAAAACTTCGCCCCTCTACCCCGGGAAATGGGTTTCTTTCTGCCAAAAGGAAAGGTGGGCGCTTTATTTATGGGTTTTCATTCAGTGCAATCTTTCTGCTTGTGGAGCAGATGGTGACGGAAGTTCGGACGTGTTTGATATTACCAAAAAGTTGCGGACTGCACACGTTCCATATGCACATGATTTAGTTAAGAATTAGTCTCAGCTTGAATCGATGTCTTCTCGTGAAATGGAGCTGCGACAGGCACTGCAGTAGAGAACCCCTTTTCGTAACAATCAACCGCGTCGCCAAAAATAGTCGCGGCAGGTTGCTTAAAATTTTTTAAATTTTCTTACAAGCAATAGTTTCATATTAAGGGCGCTGGAATAGTAAGCATTTTTGTCTGTTTCATACGGAAGCAGGTTTTAATCCAACTGCACCAACAGCAAAAAAACGTTTGTTGAAGAGCTTGTGATCGCAGTCAGTTGGTCGTGCTCTTATGTCACCCCAAACAATGTAACAATTGGTCTTTGCTTTTTAACGGCTACTTGCTTGGTTGAATAAATGCTGGGCGGTGTCGTATCAGTAACCAGCAGGCCCGAACACCACCTTTCGATGCCATGCCGTTCGTCAGCTTTTGCGTTGGTCGTAACTGAGGGCGGAAAGTATGCAGTGGTGGCAGTGTACGGTGGTGGCTTACGTTTGCTACAAGCTTCCTTGTGTTTTTCAAGGAATGGGATGACCTGTACGACATCGTACGCTTCCCCCTTCCCAAACAAATGTCGTCCTCCCCCCGAGCTACGCCCCTGCTCCCTTTCGATTCGATCCAACGCGACGATGAAGAAAACACAAGCCCAGTCCTGGCCAGCCGGCCCCATTCCCGCCTTGGAACCATCCGTAGCCCAAAGAGGGGCAAGGTACTGTCACAGCAAGCACACAGGCTTGTCGTGATCTCGCGAATGTTTTTTGATTTGACGCAGAGCAAGCACGCATGAGTGCATTTGCAGTTTGTTTGCGCATCAGTGGTTACGACAGCATTTCACATCCTTGCATATAAAGCATTTTTAACTAACTGCAACTGTCCTTAGCCGAAATCTTAACTTACTATTTCTTATAGAAGCCGTTTCACTTATTACTTTTTCGTATTTTGTCCCTTAAGGCACGAACTGTTGACGTTAGCAAGAAGACTGGTATATTCTCCTCTGCTCAAGCCAACATGGCTGTAACTACCACTGTTCCTGAAAAGCCGAAGTCGAAACTACAAGTCACCAAAGACCTCCCGCCCGTCGGCGTGTCGCTTTTCGATACAACGCGAGCAAGGTACTCTGATCGATAATAATTTCCCGCAAGTTTTTTTGCTTTGTTGTTAGTGATATAACTTTACAAGAATTGCACGGTTTTCTTGTTTCGAACTTTAGGCCTCCATTTGAGTTTTTCTAACGACTTACTTTCTTTTTTTCAGAAGTTAACTTGATTTTGCTGAAAACCTTATCCGGGTGTGTTGTAACGGGGCTGGTGTGAAGTTCAACCTCAGTGTAATTTCATCACTTGACGAGATTAAAGAACTGGCGTCTTACCATACGCATATTATTGGCGTCCACTCAGTAGTAAATTGCCCCATTCTAGTAGAGCGGGAGCCCAGAGGGTCCAAGTTAGCTGGAAAGGTAACCAATTTCTAATGGTACCACGTCATCTGGTATGGCTTCCTGTGCAAGGAACTGGTTGTCTACCGTGTCACACCTGGTGGGTGTGGTAATGGGGGTGATTAACGGTACCCCCAAAATTGAGTTAGTTCAGCTGGAAAGGTAACCATTTGAAACCTGTTGCAAAATGCCCAGC
>JGI24021J15306_10011084_pt1 | contig 11211 bp, 4 predicted proteins | sample Ectturendosymbi1_FD_15306 | JGI IMG/M metagenome (IMG submission 15306)
ACTNCAGTGAAATTTTCAAAATTAACTCCAGCCTGATGATGCATTGTTATGAAATAATTCCGTCCTGAAAGGCTTGACTTTGCTTTAACCCGTGGCTTGGGCGGCGGCAATTTTCGACTGTGGAGGGGCGGCACTTCCCCATGCCGGGGCCCTTCATATACCGGTATGTATCTCCAAACAACTGCGTCTCAATCTCTATTAATCACGGTTTACCATATGCTTGCAAGTTTTTTTTGTTATCTTGGCTGCCTTGTTTGCAACTAACAAAACGATTGCAAGGATTTTCCTATTTTTGTAATCATGGAGAAGAGAATCATTGTGAAAATTTTGAGTCTTAGTGACGTTGCAATCAACTTTGGTGTGGATATTAGTTTACATGCAAGAAGATCTTTGAAGTTACTCTATAAAACAACTCTACTGCAATGTTGGGCCAAACAAATTATGGCACGCTTGGCTCATACTGCATATGCAATAAGCTTAAATCAAACAAATCTACGAAATAAAGCTGTTTTTACCAACTCACGTACATAACACCATCAGACAAGTTACGTAGGTGCAGGCAGGTGAACGTAGACATTGTGGTTTTGTACTGAAAAAATAGCACCAGAACCACCAAAAATGACTACAAGTTGACTGTAATCAATTGGCCGAAGTCCAAATGTACTTGACTATATAGTCTAGCTGTGCTGTGCTTTCACCATCTTGCAATTAAACCGAAAGGCTTGCACAAACTTTTACATTTATTTCTAAAGTAATGTTTTTCCCGAAATCATATTTGGTTAAGGTAATTGGAAGCGTCATTAAGGTGATGAAAGGCAATCAAACCTATTTTTTGAATGTTCCCAAGCTCATCACAGCAAGATCCATCAATAGCGAGTAGCATTTTTCTATCGTTTTTGATTTTACGTTTTTCTTTTTTTAGCCTGACTCTGAATTTAGGTGCAGTGGCTTTCTGAAACAAACTACAAAATTGGAAATGATGAAGCAACCAACTGCTATTATCTCGTCTTCATCTGCCATGAACTTTAGAAAGCATTACTTGGCATTAAAGTGCTGTACTTCACAGGCAAGTGACGGATCAATGTTGGCTTTAACTTGACGGAGTATCAATTATTTCACGACACTTAAAAATCCCTTCAACATTTGAAGTTGGAAAGTCCTTTACTCAAAAAGCAATAAAGATAACTACAGCCTTAAGGTAAATAAAACTTCTACTTGGAATAAACTGCCTGAGTGCCGGTCGTGGGTTTCGTAATTTCCAACCTCTGAGCCACGGCTATTGGTTGTCCCTGTGCAATTTGCTTTTGATCATGTCTCAACAAATCCGCTATCGTACTGCTCATGTTACTGCTTTTGAGTAGTCAGGCTGCACACTAAAGATTTATTGTTAAGGAAGCAAAGACTTGACGTCACATTGAGCGCATTTGACAATAGTTTCCGCAACTGAATAGAACAGGATCGCTTACACCACCTAACGAAAGGACAAGAAGCGTATTTTTGGCGCAGGGCGTGCAAATAACCAACCTGCTGTGGCACCCTAAAATCCCAGTCACTCATTCATGAATTTTTATGTTTGCAATGGCTGGCTTACATCCCGGCATCAGTACACTGCGTTTTTTTCTTTTGTCAAACGCTTCACATTTTTGTTATGGAAGAAGACAAATAGCAAATAGTGCCACATTCATAAGTGCATTCCAAACCGCTGTATTGAAGTAAAACCTGAGAGAACCAACTTTGTCAAAAGTGTTTGCTCTGGATCCTTTAAATTTTCGGGTAATGACTAGAAAAAACGATTTATCTGTAGCTCCGATCCTCTAGTTACACTAAATAACAGCAAATTTTCAAAATTTCCGACCACTTTAGCGAAAAATGTATACGCACATTTTACCTTTAAAAAATAAACATCTAATGGACCAACAAGTCTGGCACCATTTTCTCCATTGGAAATGCGTCTGATTTATCTCCATCAGGATTTATCTAGTTTCATTCCACACCAGAAACGAACACACAAAATACAAATATTTCTCCAACCCTTCTACATCAAATTGGTTATACCAGACAAACCTTCATAGAGCATATCTTTGTCACAGATTGCGATTAACAACAGTGATGCTGCAAAGCGTCTGCACAGTTGAAATAAACGCTTGTGTGTGTCGCAAAACATGCAACGCTTCGTTATTCTTTTTGTAAACTGCACACAGGTAAACAATGATATTCAACAGGTCTGCAGGGCACTAGTCTATCATAATAGGCTCACTGTCATAAGATTAAGGAGCATCACCCTGATTGTGCTTTGGACCTCGTCAGAGGAACGATGCAGTCGCTGAAAGTGTTCGACGGTACTTTTATAACTCACCGTACACTTTTGGTTTGATGCTTGAGTTATCAGACCTGGGCCACAGTGCTAAAACTCAACGGCATATTTTGGCAACTCCAGCATATCATCAACTCGCAAGAAAACGTGTTTGTCTTATTCGTCTCAGACAACTGTGTTTGTTTTGCTTGTTGATGTTTTCCTCCTTGCTTTTGAAAAAGAGCATTTCGGTGTAGGAATTGTTGGAAGAATTTTCAGAAAATTGCAGGATGTAGACCTTGTAGGCTACATCAGTTATACTCAGCAAATAGCTTTGTTTTTCGATTTGTTTTCTACAGCAAATATTCCTTCGAGACAACTCATAATCTGACCAAGTTTGAGGACTGAAAGCAGCCTACACGTGAACTATTTCAATTGCTCCAATCAACGATTGGACATCTTAGGCGTGGGCATCTTAGGTAACAATCTTAACTCGTTGAAACTGTTGAAGTCAAGCTTGATGCAGCTTTCAAGAAAATAACCTTCATTGGAAAAATATCTTGAAAAGAAAATACTAAGTTTTGCTTGCAAAATTCAAAATTACGGATAAATTTCGCAGTAAACAGTACTGCTTTTTATTTCATGGTTTGCCAATATTTGATAAATGGTGTATGCTGCATAATCAGTGCGCGTTGTAGGAAGCCCTAAACTACACAAACGTGAAGTTACAAAATCAAAACCCACAGATTAGCGATTTAAAGCGTCTATTGTTTTCTTTGCACGAATCAATGTTGCTGTCCGACAGTGGCTGTATCAACTGTGCACCACCTGTTATAGTAAAACTTCTTTACCGCATTTGAAAGGAGCAACACACTCGCCGCGTAGCCTACACTAGAATATGCCAAGTTAGGAAATAGTAAATCAAAAGAACTAAAATTTTTATTTAATTCTTAGCAGTAATCACTTCAATAAATTGCTTGCAAACAATCAAAACTTTTGTATTATCTTTGACCGTCCCGGTGTCAAGCGAAATTTCTGACCTCTGCGAAATTTCTAACCTGTTCTTGTTTTTCAGCTATTTTACTTCTCAGAATAAAGAAATAAATCCTGGCAATTACTTTTTTGATGTGTGTTGTGTAAATTAAAACATTTTGGCTAGATGTCAGGAACCCACAACAAGCTATAGCACGGGAATAACTTTAACCACTGAAAATTTTCGGACTTAGTCGTTGACCTCATTTATGTTTCCTTTTCTTACCCTAACCCAAATCATAACCCGACACACTTACCTAAACACAAATCCCTAAGCCCTAATAATCAGTATTATCAGCGCATTTGGTATGTAGAATATTACTCTGCGCATGCGTACATGGTGTGAAGTCAGAAATTTCGCTTGACACCGGGATGCTTCGACAAACTTCAAGAATCCCGGAATTTACATTTTCTGAACAACTAATATAAGACAATTGCTGTGAGAGCAATCGTTGGGAAAAAATATTTTCCTACTGTTTCCACTGTTCCTACAGTAGTTCTGCGCTCATTCACTGCAACAAACTTTCGGAGCAACGACTGCTGCGTTATGACGTTATTCTGTGTTTCTGAGTCTGGAGTGTGCAAGTTTTTTTGTACAGTTTGTACAAACCGATACGCTTTAATTAAGCGCTTAATCACAAACTGCCCGTGCGCAGCCAATCACTAGCACGCTTTTGAGTTTTATTTATGCCTTCGTGCTGACGTCAGGAGGTTACCTTGCATTCTAGAAAAATGATGTAGTCTCAAGGTTGTCCTGTTTCTCAAAATTGTGCGTGTTTGTGCATTACCATTATCGTGCGTTTTGCTAATCACGCATCAGTGGATTTTGAGAATGTAAGCAGTGGCGAAGATTCTTTGGTTGGTGTAAAGTGCAGTTAGACCCTTTAAATAATTTTGTTCCATTTCAGCTACGTCTAGGCGTTTTTGCAACATGAGAATGTTTTTGATTGTGAACTACGCAGTTATGAGTTTGACGCGAAAATACACGTGTCCAGATTTTTTCAACAGTCATTGTCTCCAGCTCAGATGTTGAAACTTTTCGTAGCTTACTCGGCTAATGCACAAAAATTAAACATGTTTGGTTTACTGTACCATGAGGAAGAATCTTGAACAAAAAAATTATTGGAAGAAATCTCCGTGAAATACTCTCTTGGATGGTTACGTACGCAAGTACAGCGCGAACGACAACCTTCAAAACAAATGAAAAGCAGGTAGAATCCGAAACCAATCTGCAGTTTTGAACCGGGGTATGCTTCAAGAAATACACGAAATTAATGGCAGGATGACTACCTTCTCGAAAACACAATGGTTTCGGAGCACAGCAAACATCTTTATTTTTAAAAAAGAAAGTGTTGATTCGTGTTTTACCGCCCTGCTGATCATTTGCTGTAATTTGATGGCGGTAAATGGAGTTGATTTAAAACACTGAGCTTGCTGCGTTCATCCGCGATTATTTCTAGGACCTTCCGAGACTTCGTCTGAGATACAGTTGTCACTTTTCCAGAATTTTCCAAGTCCATCCTTTCAAGACTCTTTCCAAGATATTATTATAATTGTACAGTGATGAATAACAACAAGTATGAGTTATTTTCCTTTTTTTATTGCCATGTTTCACTCAGGCTTAAGGTCTATATTACATTAGACAAGGGTAGGAAAATGCTTATAAAACGCCATTGTACTTTCTCAAGTATAAAATAGGTGTGAAACTGCTCAAGCGTTTTGCTTTACGTCGGAATATCCACTCTATTCAATCACAAACCACATGTCGTCGTCCAGGGTTTTACCAAATCCAAAAAAATGTTAACCATTTTCAGATTTTCGAAGGTAAGTCATTAAAAAACCTAGGTTGTTTTGCGGACCGGCAAAAATCTACGTGGATCGGCGGTTGGGAACCACTGGTTTAGACAGAGCTACGGTTTTATCCAGAACGTCAGTAAGGCCCATTTTTTTTAAATTGAAAAAAAATTATATTTCAGCATTGACGTTAGGTGTTTTAAGTACACACGCGACTTGTCTCATCCGTTTTCATCTACATCTTTTATTAGCCTATGTGCAAATGGCACTATTGCCGCAAATCTATTGCTGCTGAGTAGCTTGCTTTCCTCACCAGTTCTGATTGGCAGGTCTCCATCACTCACCATCGCTGAAACATGCTCTGAACAGCAAAACACAGCGAACCGTCGAACATTTCGCTCGTGTTACAGTTATTTCATTTGTCGATGCTTTTGTTTTCAGCAGCTGCTGAGTGCTGACTTTGCGAAACGTTTATAACTTGATAAAACGCCAAGGCAACAATAAATTAATGGTACCTGCCATTTAAGCTCCCTGCTTTATTTCAGCCATCAATTTCATTCTTCATAAATAATAAGCGTTGCTGGAAAGCCAAAATGAGAGTGGTAATGGAATCACATTGTAAACGTATACGAAAAACTCTCACAATGGCCGCAGAACGAGGAAAAGAGCAACAAAACTATACTTGTCGAAAAATAATGCAAAGAAGTTTGTTGGATTGTCCTGCAAATATTTGCTGAAACGCAGCACTATGGTAAATATTTCTCATGTGAAACTGTCGCGACACAATGCTCAATGTAGCATTTATATTTGGTTCTCGGTGCTCTAAAGGTGTTCACATGGTGAAAATGAGAGTAAATCACATGTTCAACAGGGTTATTAAAATCATCAACGTGTGTTAATCGTATATGCACAATCGTTACTTGTCGTTCGACTAAACGATTACACGCAATTTACTGAAAATTTCCGTGCTTTTTCCAGACTTCGTTAGTGTTCTCGTAATGCTCACAAGTTTGTTTACGAGGTAACAGGTGCGCAGATACGCTGCCGCTTGGAAATGTTCTGAACTAGAAGCGCGTAAGTTAGTTAGGATTGTAGAAATACCCGGAAACAATTTCATCGCAGAACACAAGTTTGCAATCTGGATGACGCAACGCGTCTTAAAGCTACAAGCACTTCAAACATGTCATCTTATCGTTCAAGTCTGTTTCATTTCAAAGCAGCCAGTCGTGAAGTAAATAATTGCAAATTACTAAGAATCTTGATGATAAGTAAGCGTGCCAGGCACACTTTTTGTGTTGGGTTTCGTCTCAAAACCTTTGCATTTAGCGAGTATAGAGTCTCCAGTTTGACCAGTTAGTGCCTTTTCAGCACATTTGCAACAAAAAGGGACTTTTTCAGTGATTTAGTGACGAAACAATGGAAATACAATTGTTACAACAGACGCAGTCTGCAGACACTTTTGCTGCAGTTGAGCATTACAAGCTTAAAGACATGACTCAGCAGCAAAAGATACCTCTAACGCAAACCTCTGTAAAAAATAGCAGTCTGACGAAGTGCTTTTGACGTTGTGGAAGACATGATTTTGAAAAGTTCTTTGTATTGAAAAAGTACCGTTTGTTTATTTACGACCGTTTGTCTTATTCCTCGTTGCACAACAGTCCAGACACTGACCCCGAATCACATCGAAACACACAGTCGGTTATCGCGGACGAAGTCTTTAGTCAACGTAGATGCGAAAAGATTCGTTTAGCAAAATGCGTGGAGATCTTGTGCCGGAGGAACTAAAATCTGCATCTTCCTTTTCCTCGCTTCTCTTTGCATCAACAGTGGAAGCACTACCGATAGTCCCCATACCTCCTGATGATTTGCTCGCTTAATATAACCTACGTTTTTGAGTTGCCAATTTTATTTATTATACACTTGAGTGATCACAGGCAGCCTGTAATTAGTACGCTGAAAAATGTTTAATTTCAGCAATTGACGAAAGTTGTAAAAATTTCCTATTGCCTGTTTTCTTTTTGTCGCAATTCCCAACATCATTATTTTATGTAAACTGCTCATGCTCACGTAGACTGCTGTGTCGTCAATATGGTTCGATGATGGGCGTGTTTGTAAGATTTGACGTCATAGCTATCGATAAGGTGATGCTAGGTGCCAATTATGGTATAGTTTTGCTAACTGGTAATGACTCAAGCAGTTGGTGGGTTTACGAGGAACAGATTGGAATGTCAAGCTATCCTTTTTAATAGAAAGCTGATTTAAAGCAGAGTGCCAAAGAGGCGTTATGCCACAGCGACATACAAGATTTTTTATCATCATTTTTATAGTGACGATATGAGTGACGATATGCATTAACGGAATTTTTAAATAATTTATGAGAGATGGAAGTAACTACAACGTTTTTAAGGGTATTCAAAACAAATATAGATGAAGAAATGTTAAATTGGCATATAAATTTTGAAAGGGCCTCATCACAAAATAATTTGCTCACCCTGAAGTAAAAGCTTGCTTGGTTATGCTTGGTTTTATAAGTATAAATTCTGTGGAGCATCAGTTGTGAGCAATGAGAAACATGCTTTAGAACAATACATGCATTAGGCCTTATCAGACAAGCATGCTTGAGCGATTGTTCTGATTTGCGTGAAGTTTCTGTAACCCAAGGGCCTCAAACTCAAAATGCTCTGGGGGCCGCATTATGACTACTCGAGGGTCGCATTATGACGCTGACGCAACAGTGGCGGTACCTGAACCTTAATAGAAACAGCTTTTACATCTATTTACCTACGTAAGTGTCGGGAGTTCCATCAAATCAATTCCAACCGTCTCTAAGTTCGTTTGAACGGACCTTGTTTACTCGCTGGCCGAGCACTTTTAAACACTGAATAAACTAAATAACTTAAAATGTTAGATATTTCAAAATTCCGAAAAAGCATAGCGGGCCGCACAAAATGGCCTTGAGGGCCACATGTGGCCCACGGGCCGTGTGTTTGAGACCACTGCTGTAACCACATGTAAGTTCTCTGCGCTACAGCATCTATCGTAGGAATTCAAAGGAAGAAGCAACAGCGTAGGCCGTAGAATAAGATTTTATTTCACAAATGTTTCTGAGGTTTGAATGAAGTTGAATTTTAAGCAAGAGCTTTGAATCTTTGTTTAATTGTTTAAACCTGGTTAAAAGAACAAAGAATCTAATAGAATTGTGTCCCGGTGGAGGTTTCTTTACAAACACAGCATGGTGGTGCATCAAAAACTACTTCATTCATAGTTTTTACTCAAACGGGCTTAGAACGGACAAACGGCTTCTTTTTGCAAACCTTGCCTGCAATCGATCCGCACATATTGCAAAATTGATCCAAGATTGATCCGAGAAATCGATCTGTGCACACATAATGTGTTTAAATCGATCCAAGAGCAAAAATATGTTTCATCAGAAAAAGTTGATCCACGTATAGCGCCATCAAACGATCATGTAACCTGCAACGGACTATCGTAATGCTGTGTGTACAGGCATGAAACATCGCAATGTGGTACAATTTCTTGTCTGGCTCTGAAAACGCCTCCGCAAGCTATAGTCTGTTGGGCGTAGAAAAGGCTTTTTTTCTTCGAAAAGAACCTAACGGTGAAAAAGGGGAAAAGCACTGAGGATTGTACCACACGGTCTGTCCTCAGCAAGTACGACGATATTTTAAAACCAAGCGTAAAGCTGGAAAAACACAAAAACACCTGTTTTCATGATCACTGTTAAATGTCTGTTTCTTCTCAGGCAGCGTTGCTTTTTGGGCAGACTAGTGAGTTTTATATCAACTGCTAATGTGGTGGTTTTTGCGAGAATGTTAGGTTTATTTTATAGACGCGGTATCCTGAGAGTTAACAGAAGCGAGAGGATGACGTAGCGCGGTTGTGGAAAGTTCTCGCTCAGCTGCACGAGGCGAGCGCGGACGTTTGTTTACAGAAAACAGCTGAGTTTTTGATCCAATCACCAAACGCTGATTGCAGTCAAGCAAGTCATAATAGCTGCGTTGTTGCAGAACAAGCGTTTGTTGTTGTTGCGTGGGCGACAAGTATTAGGAGAGATTGAAATTCATTGTACACCTGAAAATCAAACTTTTTTGGTGCTGCGAAAATATTGGCACGCCAAGCCAAACCTGCAATCGATTCCATCAGGTGTTTCCATAGGCAGAAAAAGAGTCATTGCGCCACTGTTATAGCTGGCTCAGTTGTAAGGTGCCATTAAATATTCGAAAAGTTTCGCTAGACAAGATGTTTGTGTAAGCAGTTGGGGTTTTGTGTGGCTGATAAAGCGGGTGATTTAACTCTCTCCCTCAGAGGCAACTTAGCGGGAAGTTGTCGAGTTACACAGATATTGGTTGTTTGCTGACCAGCCTTTCAGTGGCACAATGCGCATAAAGCGTTGTATATCTGAATAGCCGTCGCAGCCAAGGGTGTGGCCCTCAAAGGTTTACATTTGTCCACTTAGGGAGCTGGTTTATAACATAAGTTTCTTGCACGACACTAACGGCTATTCAGTTATAGCTTCTGCTTTCACAGTTTTGCAACGTGTGGAAGTGAATTGCCTGGAGCGCCGTGCACTTTTGTCTCAAACCGTGTCCACCTTGTGCAGTCGACTGGTACAGAAAGTAAGTTTTGAATTCATGTTTTGGTGGATGATATGTGAACTCCTTTTCAACATTTGTAGTGCGGTTCTGAATTCGCTCTTGGTGTTTCATTCGTGATTATGCATTTGCACATTTTGTTTACACCTGGCTAATGTTTTAACTGGTCGAGAAATAAAAGTATTTTCAAATCGTAAAATCATGAGCAAATACGCAAAAACGTATAATTAGGCAGTGATAAAACTTCCGTGGATTTTGTGAAAGCAGAACCTGTTAATCTTGTACATGGTTTTGCGGAAAATTAATCGCCTCTTATCTTGTAAAGCAGAGTACAGAGGTTGGTGTAGAGGTTGTTAATGGGGAATCACCACTCCTCTCACGAACAGCCATGTACGCGAAGATATTCGTTTTGCCCATCAATTACGGTAAACAACTTTATCGTAATCATTTTGAAACCTTGAGCAAGAGCTTGTCATATCATTGATTTAATTTGTTCAAGTACTAGTTGCTGATGAAAATAAAATGTCAAAACGTTTTGTGTCAGTTGTTAAAACTCACTGAACTAAACCGTTTGGCTTGTTTACTTTTTCAAAAACGCTTTCGAATAATACTGAACATGATCTAAGAGTGATTTTCTTAAATTCGATCCTAATGCTTGTAGATAAAAGTTGCAAGGCCCCTTCGAATAACGATTCACATCAGGTGAAGTTTTATTGAAAACCATTCCATCACCAAGCTGCAGAAAACAGAAAAAAATTGTTCGTAAACCTATTATAAAAAAACACTTTTCAAACAAAAGAGCTATTTACGTTAAAAATACTTTACAAAGTAAAAAAAAGTTAATTCAAATAAAAAGAAGTATTCCAAAGCAAGCTGCAGCCTTGTCAGGTTTGGCCGTTGTAATTTCATGGTGGAGATGTTTTGAAGCGCATTGCTGCGGCAGCTGAACTTTGCAAGGCAATCTAGAGGAAATGCCTGTGATTGGCTGAAGAAAGTGGCGTTATGCCAAATTCCTGGGTTTTTTCAGGTCACATTTGTGTGCGTCGTGACTGTCAAGTACTTCCCTTTAAATTCGTCACCGTGTGGTGCAACAGCAGACCTTTAACAACCATTGTGGTTTTTTAAATCCCCTGTAAATGGCCGCGCAGAGAAAAGAAAGAGTGAAAAGAGAAAAACGGAAAAAACTATTTGCGTTGCGCACCTAGCGTGACGGTGCGCAGCAATGACAGTTGAAAACAGCTTCAGCCAAATTGCTAATGAATGAAGATGGTTCCTTGGCAGGGTTAGATTCATTTTACATTTATCCTAAACATCAAGATACTATTTAATAAGATTTCAGGATTGACGATGCATAGGTACGTGAAATTGATTTCCTATTAGCAATGTTTGTAAAGCCACATCAGTGACCCACACCAAGTGAATCTATCGCAATTTATTGCGTAAGGAAACTAGTTTCGTGTGTTACACATCTTCAGTCCT
>JGI24021J15306_10011085_pt1 | contig 11211 bp, 9 predicted proteins | sample Ectturendosymbi1_FD_15306 | JGI IMG/M metagenome (IMG submission 15306)
AAGAACAATTTGCTTGTACGGACAATTGAAATTGGATGTATTAAGTGGAGACTGGATGTATTAACCGGGGTTTTTATAATGGGAAAGGATTAGGAAAATTCCATGCCAAGCAATTTGGATGTGATAAGCGGTTGGTTGCATTAACCGAGGATGTATTAAGCAGTTTCCACTGTAGTAAGATAGGGATTTTGTGAATGCTTTGTGACATGGAAGTTCATAATATTAAGGTGTGTACTGTATCTTGTAAATACTTTGTGACAGCAACACTACAACAGTAAGCTTATCATATTGAAGTGCAGCATTTATTTTTTATTTCTCTGCAAATTCTTTTCTCTGTTTTATTATGTACAGGCAACTTAGCATGCCATTGGCTAATCATGAGAAGAAAGGAAATAGTTTGCTTTGAATACTTTCTAACGCAATGTTAGTTATCGTGTAACTAACTGACTCTCTTCTAAGAACCATTGATGACATTCTCCCACGTCAGTTTTGTGCCCTATTTAGGGGATCTGTTTTTAGTTATCTTGCAATTATCGGCACCTAACATTTCTTTGTTTTGCTCTAGCAGTTAAACGATATATAAATATTTGGTAATTATATTGTTATATTTGGTGATGTAGGTAGCTGGTTGGTATTGATAGCAATGTTGGATTGGTTTTAATATGCGACACAGCTACTACACGGGAGCAAGTTTGGGAGAGTTTGATCCCATTAGCACAGCAGCAGCTATTTTTAATAAGACTGTTACCAGTTTGCGAGCGTAAGTATAGTCAAATGGGGTAAAAAAAACAAAAATTTTAAGTTTGCAATACCTCTAAAACAAGATAAGGCAGGGGTGTGCAATAGGCGGCCCACGGGCCACAACCCGGCCCGCCAAGCCATTTAGTGTGGCCCTTGCCAACACTAATTGTTTCCCATCATGCATGAAAATCCTAATACGACAGTTTATGTTAAAAAATTAAATTTTTCGTGTGGCCCAGGTTGATGTCTGAAGTTGGTTATATGGCCCACCGAAAAAAATGTTGCACACCCCTGAGCTAAGGTATTTTCTTGGTCTTTTGATAGAAGGTAGCAGCCATGCCAAAGTAAATTGTGACATAAAAATTTTTTGTTATTTTTTCCCAAAGAAAAATTATAATAAAAAACACTAGTTTTTTTCCCAGACAAAGGGGTAACAAAAACTTTTTCTGGGTAAAAAAACTACTGCTTTTTCATCCAGATTTGCTTGTATTCTGTACTTTAAAAGTAATCCACATTTTTACACAAACATTTAACCACAATGTAGACTTGCAATGATTTATTCACAGCATGCTTTCATGCAAAAACAGGAGATTACAATGATTACTTCAGTTTAAGCAGTCTTGAGCAGGTCATCGGTAATATTTACCAAACTTGCAGAGGTTAGCAAACTTTGGACACCATGCTCTCCCTTAAAAATTAAACAAGCCTTTCCTGTGCCTGCATCTATTAGTATTTTCTGGTCTGGAGCATGAAAGCAATACTTCATGCATGCAAGAGAATATCCATGTCTTTCACAGTGGGTCAATCCCACAACAAGCGACTTGTAATAGTTGTACTCTCACTTTTGTGCAAAACGTTTATTTCCATACTTGTTGGTGTTTTATCATCGACATCCTCAAAGAAAACTTTTTAAAGTTGTTCCCAGTAGTCGGGTTTAAGGCTTGGTAAAAAAAAAACAGCATAAATTTTCCCAGATTTACTCCTCAATCATTTTTATGCCTTCAGCTTTACTCTTGTATGTATTACTTAGGAAAGTTTAGCTGATTGCTTAGTGATGCATTGGTAACTGGTTCAACAAACAAGCTCCTAATCTGATTCGAAGTTCTCTTTCAACTTGCCTTTCTTGTGTTTCTCACTTTATACTTAAGAAATTATTTTGTCTGTAATGACTTAACCATGCATAAATATTGTCTTTTTTGGAAAGTGAAATTTCAAGCTGGCCTGCTTTTAGACCTGAAAATAGCCTCAAGAGATGTTTCGCTGTCATGATGTACATGTCAAAAATATTTTTTATCTGGTAAAGAGAATCTTTGCATTATTTTAATCTAACTAAATGTATCTGGTTCTATCAATTGCTGTATGCAGTTTGATATTATTTTTCTTATATGGCTCTTCTTGAAGGTAAACCTGCTGTGTTGTGATCCCAGAAAAAAAGAGTCCTATGTACCTGTCATTGTTTTTAGCCATACAGTACTACTGTGATGCAGTTTACAAAATGCAGTTATGATGCAGTTTCATCACTGTTTTGTTACTTTCTGGACTAGACCCTGGGTTCTTCAACTGAGGGTCATGAAAGCTTTGGAATAGGAGCACGGTTGTGGTAGCAACATGCTGTTGAAAATCACGATAATTGCAAATAAAGTTTTTACTGTTTTTTGGGTTGATTGTGAGGTAGTATCAATCACTAGTGGCATGCTGAAGAAGACGCATCTAAAATAGTTGAAGAACCTCTGTTCTAGACACAAAACGATAATTGGCACTTGCTTGTGAGCTACTAATTATTGTAATCAAATACATTTGCAATACAGCTGAAATGCCCAACAACAAATGAAGGTTCTTGTTTTCTGCAGAGCAGTACTATAGAGAAATTTACTTCATCTCTTTTATAGTAAGATCATACAAAAATACAAACATGGGGTAAACAAATCTTGTCTGGGGTAAAAAGCAACTAGTTTTTTTATTTGTCCAAGTCAATACATCCATTTGGGGGTAAAAACGAATTAACCCATAAAACTCAAAATGTAAAGTTGCCAAAATTTTTCTTGGTATGGGTATGCAGAGACATCCATTACCAAAGCACTTGTCAACTTTGAAATGTTTATGCTAAGTACTTCTAAAGCAGCATAAAAGTTTATAAAATTTGTTTGAAACGTTTGGTCCTATCTAATATCAGCATCAATTTTCAAACAAAGCTGCAAACCGTATTTGAGAATTTAGGTTGGAACAAATATGTTACAAACAATGTCTCAATGAATGCCTCTGTAGCACCAATTCATTTGAAACTTTATTTCTTTTCAATAGTTTTTAAGGGGTAGTTACTTTTTACCCCAACATTGCAAAATTTTTTTTTACCCCACTTGACTATATCACTTAAACACGCATGGAAAAAGTGTAACAAATGTCATGGAAAAGCCTTGGAAATGTCATGGAATTTGGTTTTGAAAATTGTGTGGGAACCCTGTCTTCTGCAAGAGTTCCTTCAAGTTTAAGGCATGTTTTGTTTTCAAAGCTTGCTGCACTTTAGTCATCACTTGCAAAATAATTAAGAAATAGTATTGAATTGATTATATTTGTTCAACTTAATACCATTAACGCTGTTATAAAAAACAAGAAGTTAGTTTAACCCTGCCAGGACTGCAAAGGCAGTATAGTAGCTTGGACTTTTTTCAGTCATAACTTGCCGTCTGATAGAGCTAGAGAGCTGTTCAACCCTCTAAAAAAGCAGAAAGTCTCCTAGCTTCGATTAGAAATAATTTGGGATCTTTCGGGTTTTAACATTTTTTGGGGTGACATCTAGAGTGGGTGGGGGGTCAAGGGATTTTTGGGTGACGTTATCGGGGCCTGAGAAAAAATTCAAGGCGCAACTTTTTTGTTTTTTCTTTTAAAAAAATAGGCGAAAATCCGCATCTTTAGAGCCCTTGAATGGAATTCTCGTGTTAGTGGTTGGAAATGTATGGCCAAACAAATACAAATTACTAAGCTAATCCCGTAGGGATTAATTGGGGAATTAATTAATTATCGTTTTTTTGACAAGAAGCAGGTGATATAAATGAGTTATGAATTCCAAAAAAGCACAGAAATTTACGCAAAGTAATAAACTGGGGAACATTTTTCTCTTGAAGTGAGCACGAATTCAAGAATTCCATGTAGTATAACAACTGCAGTTAAACGGCTTTGTTTTGAATTAGGTAGAGACGTCGTCTTATTCGGGTGCTTTAGTGGGTTCCTGGTGTTTTGAGGAAAATTATTCAGTGTTTGCGCTAATGAATTCAATTCATCCCAAGCAAGGCTGCTTTTACCTCACTTTCCATCAAAGCAGCTAACTCTGACGTGTAATCCCCTCTCAGACTAATTCGACAACCAGTACATGGCACAAGAGTGAGAAGTTTGATGGGGACCGGATGAATACGGAAAGTTAACAAAAAACAAGTTGATCAAGCTAAAAATCATCGTAAAGATCCTTTTGGGACAGTCTCGAGGCGGTGGACTCAGTGTTTTTGTAGATCTTCTGTATTTACATCCACGCATAATACTGTGATTATTTTGTCATGCTTCTCATATCTTCAAATGAAATAATGTCATGATTCATAAGCACTGATGGGGGCGGCGATAGCTCAGTGGCAGAGTGTCCGTCTCTCAATTGGAAGGTTGGGTGTTCGATTCACGGCCACTGAGTGAATTGCCGCAAGAGCGTTCACCTCAACCGCCCCAACAAAAAGCATCAATCAGGCTTCGGCCTGCTGCCAATTGTCATCTAAATGAAATAAAAACAAGCACTGATGGAGAAGTAGGTTCAATTCCCGATCGAGTCACACCACTGACTTTTAAAAATATCACCTGCGCGCTCCCAGCCTCGTGCTCAGCAGAAACGAAAAACAAGTGTTTATTATTAGACAATTTTCGCAACGCAAAAAAAAATTTTTCAAGTTTTGTTTTCCTTCATGTTGTTTAATTAGTCATGTGAGAATCACCGATTAAAGCATCCAAACACAAAAGGCCGTAGGATCACAGTGTTATTAAGCCTTGCTTGGGGTGTGTGTGTGTAATCAGAACAGCCCTAGCGACAATCATCTAAAACAGAGCTTCTTAAACTTTTTCAGCCACGCCACCTTTAGCGTTAATCATAGATACTCGTGCCTCACTTAACCTTACAATCAAACACAATAAAAATAGAACGATCTTGCTTTCCAACAATGTGTCGCTGCCATACTTGCGACCCCCTTGCGCACATTCCACGGCCCCAGTTTAAGAACCCAGTATCTAAAATCAGTTGTGCCGCGTGATGATCAGTGGTCAACATGTTTCTCGAAAAACTTCTCGTTTCTCGTCTTCCAAATAACTAAGTGATCTTCTTACGGTGTTCAGGATTCGATTGCTGTGCCAGCACTTGAACCTCAGCCAGTGGTATGGGATCTCCATCGACCGCTTGAATCAGACTGTGACTTGGAACTGTTGAGCTTCAGTATGAGCCGAGCGCCCGGCTGGTATCATCAACAAGTGAACAAGGTGCACGTTCTCCTTCAACCTGTTTATCGCTTAAATCTACCCAAGCATCTTAACTGAGTCAGACTTCCAAGCGTTTGTAATATTCCAAACCAAGAAACTTCTTGAATTGCGGTGAAGCGTAAAACCGAAAATAATTTGTAATTTGATGATTCCTAGAGATATTTAAAGTTTTCACGAAGACAAGGCAGCTACTGTCGCTCATCATGCTGCTGCCCGTTTGATTGTTAAGCGTAAGTTAATTTCCTTCACTTTCTGTGACATGCTGCAACGTAAAGTGAAGGCAGATAATACGATCATTCCACAGACCGTGATTTCTGAAGCTCCAAAACACTTACGATTTGGCGAAGTGCTGCTCAAAGCTGGTTCCTTTTGTCAAATAAACATTTTTCATCAACACACACCATTTGTTCCAGGCGTATTGGCGATCATGTTCCTTTGTCCTGGGAGCTTTGGTCGATGAGGCGTTCAGGGATGAGCTGCCAGTTGAGCTGCACCACCTTCCTGAAGTACCTGGTGGGTACCTGCCCTGCTCTCTACCTTTTATCCTCACTTTTTCGAGTAAAAGCACCCCTGTGCTTCACCCATTGTTTCGCGGCGTAACCAGCTACGGTTGCATGCTGCAGAGCCATGGATTGGATTTGCTGTTGTTGCCAGTTTTGTTCAGATGTCGTTGAAATGTATTCTGCTCCACGTAGGTTCATATAGTTTGACCGAAACTGCGAAAAGCTGTGATTCAAAGATTTGCAGAAACCGACACTTCGGTCGCCGGAACAGGTCGCAGCTGTTCTGCTGTTCCACGCGGCGAGTTAACGGTCTTTCGCCAACATCATGGGTGGCCTGTTTATTGTATTTGTTGTATCGATGACATGGAAATGTGACATTTAGACGGAACCGTTGCCAGAAAGTCTTAAGTAAGGGGACTTGACATTCTGAAATTTGACAAAACCTCCGCTGATTTACAGTGGTTCATATTGCAATTTGGGGGTCTTGGAACTTTGTTTGGGGAGTCTAAGATCATCAAAGACCCGCCTTAGCGACGGGACTGCATTTAGAGAAGTCCGTTTTCTCCCCAGGCATTGTAACGGTTATTTGCAAATTCCGAAACACGTGCAGCTGTCAACCAATTTACGTCATCACTGCTCGGAGTCGTGGCATGGGGAGCTGTCCCCAGTCCAACACACAAGCGTCACAACGTTTAAAACGAGACCCTGTTGTTGCGTCACAAAGATTAAAACGGAACCCTGTTGTTACGTCACAAAATTTGAAACGGAACCCTGTTGTTGGCTGAACGCCCTTCCTGGCTGATGATTTGCGTAGGCCGCGTGCCTGGTCATGCGTGACGTCCGTTGTTTTCCTTTAAAAAATGGATACTCTCGGCATTCATACTTATCCATAGCGAGTAGACTCAAACGCATGGCTGAAAATAACATACTCTTGAAAAATGTGTTGCGAACTGTGACGTTGCATCGACGTAACAATTCCCCGGCTGGAGCGGTCATTATCGGAAAGAGAAGTTTCACCAACACTGTTTCTTCTCTTCTTTCTAACAGCGTGTGATCGGGAACCTTCTTATGCGAACTTTCATCCGAACCATACGACAACGTTTTTTTAAATAGTAGCATCTCGTTTCATTTTGCCACAAATTAATCTGCAAAAGCGCTGTGAACGGTTGTAACAAGCCCTTAACATCATTGGAGGGTCTTTTGACAAGTCCCATGACCAGGGGCGTAACGAAGTTAGATGGCGCCCGGGTCAAGAAGCAAGTTTGGCGCCCCTTGTTGGATCTAGAAGTCTTTCGGAAGCAAATGTACTGTACTGCAGAAAGTACTTGGGACTTTTCGGCGCCTGGGGAATTTTGACCCCCTTTCCCCCCTCGTTACGCCCCTGCTCATGGCCACAGATCTGACCAACATACCGGAGTCAGTTGAATGTCGGTAAAATAACTGACCAGTGCGCAATGGTTGAAGCAAATGCACCAGGGCTTTGATCGATCTGCAGCTGACTTTTTGCCACTTACCTTTCAAACTTTACTTTGAACGGGAAACGTTTGTGGGCGTAATGTCGCCCGCTAGCGGAAACTGAATTACTGCATTGTTACCTTGGCAACAGTTGGAAATATCTGTAACATAGAAAAAAATCTTTGCGGTATTGTTTTCAAAAGAATAGTTTGTTGTACTTCTTTGTTAAAGAAGTACATTTTGATTGAATGCATTCGGCCGGTAGCTCGAATTCATTTGTTTGTTTGTTTTCAAACAAACCTCCCTACTTTTCAAGTTGAAAGCGGCGCGTTCTGTTATGACGTCGATCTCGGACAGAAGCTGGCGAGGTGGAAACCTAATGAAGAAGACTTGATCTTTTTAACGAAGAGAGTTCGATCAATAATATCAAGATCTGACAAGTTTGAGAGACTTGAACTTGACCCGGATGTGGCTCGCGATATGCTCAGTTGCGACAGGTGATTCCCCTATCTCGGAACTTAGCTCATGCTCGTATAACGTGTTTTTTTTGTTTTCAACTGTTCCTTTTTTAGCTTCCTGTCCAAAGCACTCTCCACTTTAAAGCGACCTTGGGGAAGATTTAAACTATTTTCTTGGTTTCCCGTTTGCTTTAACTTCAAGACTGGAATTACTGAAGTTTCAGTTTCTAATAAAAGCATCAGCGGAGTCATAGTTTCGTGTATTCAGCATTTTGATGAGACCTGCCGAACAGGAAAGAACGCCATTCGTGATCTCTGCGACAATTAAATACCCGACAGACAAGTGGGACGATTCGAAACTATCTGAAGTGCTGTCTGCGCGATGTGCTTGTTTGTGTTGGAAGCCGTGTTTTTTATCTTAAAATATCGTCTTAGCTTCAGGCGATGCATGTCAGGCAAGCAGCGAATTTTATCTCCGGTAAAGGAAAAACGTACTTGCTGGTTTGTTTCCACCATTTTCTCCTCCCTGTAACAGAACAAGTTCATGTCAAGATACTTCGTCATCTGCAGCTTCCTTAACCGCTGATGCGTTGCGGCTTGCTCACTCATCCGTGTCCTGTTCTTCGACAAACGATGACGTGTCGCAGCCCGTCGCCTTGTGACCTCATCTTTCGTGATGGCACGAAACAGTCATCACGTGTTGTGGGAATTGATAAAAAACTGATTGGTCGTCTCATGTTCTGACCACACACGTAGATTGTCCACCATAGCTTCGATTCTATGAATTTTCCTGATGATGAAAAAATTAGTTTCAGAAACTTCATTTCATTGAAACGATTGGTTTTTGCGTTTATGTTGTTTTTTTTTCTTCATTCATTTACTTATTTTTATTGCAGCAATCAGTTGTCGAAAATTGAAGATTTGTTATCAAATTCTGACCGATCAAGCGTAACGGTGTATCGGCTCGGTGAGCACATTGACGTCACTGATGGACCGCTCATACCAAGCACGTCACAAATGTTCCATTTTGTCGTCACAGCAGTAAGTTCAATTTGCAAATGTATTAGAATAGAAACAGCTCGCTTTTCACAAATCGAGCATCTTGACGCGAGGTTAGTCAGTGGTTGTCAACAATTTTTGGACCATGGATCATTTTGTTATGCTGGCATTTCATAAACAACTGGTCGAAACTGTATTGCACATACATAGGTCAAAGAACGTTTTATCAAAGATTTATGGAACTCTCTGTGGACCACTAGAAATTAAAGGTGGACCACGTTGACAATCAGTGGTTTTGCTGAATCAACCCGAATTTCGGTGATTTTGTTTCAAGTTGATGCTTGTCTGTAGCCGTCTACAGACAAACACCACATAGATCTGTGTATATAACAACCACAAATAAGCGATTATGTCTTTTCCTAAGTGTTGTTAGCTAATGTGTAGATGCATCGCCTTAATAATGACTTGCAGATTTGTCACGCAACAATGAATGCTTGTGTTATATGATGATAAGTGCTTGTGACAGATAAGATGCTAATGTCATGAGTCTGCATCATATCCTGCGTTTTCTATCCGGTACAAATGCCTCTAATCACTGAGTCAGACAAAAACTTGTTGACAATCGCAAAAGTTACTTGCTTTGCGTTCTGAATCAAAAATGAATTATTACCCACGAAAGCTTTTCCTGCTGTTGTGCTTTCGCGAGTTTTTCGATTCCGGACGTTGCGAAAACAGATGAAAATTCGAACCAACCTACAGAGTGACTGTGGTTCAAGTGAAAATGATGGAGTTTCGGCAAACGTCAGTTTGCCTGAGTTGGTCTTTGACAGAAGCCACTAAATCGCGTCTAAACCAGCTGTGTCCAACCGACATGCCTCACTGAGCCAAAATTATGTCGTTACCTTCATGAGCGCCGCACATTAAATGACTTACTTCCCTTTTAAAGCCAAAGTTTATTTCAAAGCTGCTGAGAGCATTTGAATGCTAACTGTAATGATAACGACTGTGTGCTATTTTCGATCACTCCCAAACTGTGACGCCTATGCCACAGGCAAGTTAATGGCACTGCAACAAGTTGAATATCAGTTTTTAATGCAAAGGAACACATGAGTAGAAATAAGGAAATTAAAAATCGGTTTTACGCTGAGGTGTGAGTGGACAGTGTTACTTCGCATAGAGCAGTGAAACGTGTTACGATGCGACACTCCCTCCCGTTGCAGCGCAACTCAAATTTCCATTCGTCGCAATTTTCCACGCTACATTGAAGTGACGTCATAAACAACGCTCACTGCATCAACCAATGGCATCGCTTCCATCATCGGTGCAATGCGATGATATTTATTGTGACGTTGCCTGCCAGAGACATTAGAAAAAGCGCTTTAGGTAAAGAAACATACAGATCATAGCCGCATTGCAGGTTCTGCCAACCCTGTCTGGTAGCAATGCAGTGTTGCAGGGCTTCGCCTATTGTTGCGTAACAATGCAATTTCTTTGTGTCAAACAGCTTCACAAACTACAGTCACGTCACAATCCGAACCTGTGGCGCGTTCAGGGGGTTTCCCTGCCGAAGGACCTCACAGTCCACCATTCAGTTTGGGCCCAGATCGAGAAACGAGCGAGGAGACCGGTGAGTTGTGTGGTGGTTGTGGTTAGCGGCAGGGGGGTGAAAATATATTGGCGGTCGAGGGAGTGTCTCTGGGAGTTAAAAACTTCATAATTTGGGTTCTCAGTCACTTGACGAATCTCTGAAGCCATGAACTTCAATCCACCTGAACAAAACGGCCCCGTTTCATTTGTAATGGAGGTTTTCTGGGTGGAGGTTCTAAAATAGTGCAAATATTTTAGTAAAAACGGTTAAATCTTAAACGATAAGTGAATTTCATTTTCAGATTTTGACAAAATTGTTTGTATTTAAATAAATTCATGTCAGGGCTGATTGGCATTTCATTTCAACAACTTGTGTTGCGCAAAAATATAATCATTCGAGCGATGGACCCAGTTTTGCTCGAGGGAGTAGAAACCGAAGTTCAACATACCATCTTCTGTTTAGCTTCACGTGTAAGGCAGGGTATAAGTGAAGAATGTGTGGGTTATATTGTGACGGTACAATGACAATGCTGCCGTCACAATTCTTTCCAACTCATGTGTTGAATGAAAATTTATTGGAGTGGTTCTTAACCTGGGGGTGGATTCGCCCCTGGGGCTAAGTTTCCTCTTCCAAGGGGGTAAGTTTACTGATCCACAAATTGCAGCAAATGTAAATTTTTATTAATGATTCCAAACTGTAAAAGTTTGTTAATTTCGTAATTTCAATAAATGAGCACCATTTAGTGTATTGGGGGTAAATCTGGCAATCTTGTTTGATAAAAGGGCAAGATATCTGAAAAAAGGTTAAGAAGCACTGGTCTATTGAAACCCGCACAGGGCAAGCAATTGTTCCCATGATGCCGTGGCTTGCGGCCTTGCCCTCCTCCACATCGAAATCACACTGATGCTGCCCCAGCGTGAACGCAGTTGTGCAATGTGGCAGCACCATCTATGGCTGCACT
>JGI24021J15306_10011088_pt1 | contig 11209 bp, 9 predicted proteins | sample Ectturendosymbi1_FD_15306 | JGI IMG/M metagenome (IMG submission 15306)
TGATTTATCCGACCGCAAACGTAGTATCAGCTCTACTGCAAAAACAAGGAAAAAGCAGCCAATACAGAGAAGTAGAATGTTTCAGCATACTTCAGGAGTAACTTACATGATCAATTCTTAAGGCCAATGACCAAGGGAAAGCAAGAACTGCAGAAAATGACCCTAAACACGTGTTTCGGGACTCGCTGTTCGTCGCCACCACCGTGCTGGGTTTTTATTATCGATGACAATGAATGTAATCACAGTGACGTTTAATCAAAAATGTAGTAAACTTGCCATGTCTCGCAGGTTGCCCTACGTCAGTGGTTCTCAGACCTTTCGTGGTCTGTGGCCCTCTTCCAAAGACTCTCAACACTTGTGGCCCACTGCTCATCATTAGGACTTTGCAATATCACGGCAGAGATATTTAGTAAAGACCTCTGCTCGTGGCCCCCGGAGACCCGCTCCGTGGCCCCAGAGGGGGCCGAGGGCTCTGGTTAAGAAACCCTGCCCTACGTCATGGCAAGTGACAAAAGAAACAAGAACAATCTTTTCCGCACCACAACGTCATGTCAATGTAAAAAAAAAGAAAAAGCACACAACTGTCGGTGTTTGCAAGGTCATGCTCAGGATTTTCTTCACAAAGAGCAGCGCTCAACTTAAAGGGATTTTGGAAGAAAAAAGCAGCATATTTGAGACTTTATGATTCCAGTAAAAGTAAACAAAACTTTCGCGATCTCCAGAAATACAGCGACGTTTGTTGTCGCGCCTCCAGGCTGGGTACCGCTGGTTTAAAGGATATAGGTAGATTAGGGAGCATACTTTCTCGAGGTAGACACACATTGTTTTATTCTATTTGTCAACAACACGTCAATCATTTGCAGGTAAGGCAACGTACCATGGAAAGATGCTTGATCAATTTTATTATGACGTCACTGAAGTCGCTGTCGTCGTTTTTCAACATGCTTTTCACTAGACGCTTTTTATATCGAGTCTTCCCTTGAAACTGAGCGCCCTTGACTAGCGAGGTTACAAGGGCGGTCAAGAAGCTGTTGGTTACACTGTCGTGGAACTGAAAGCGTAAAAACATAAAATAATGCTTCTATGGTCTCCAGAAGCCGTGAACATTGAACCGCAAGCTGTTTTGCCGCGCATATCAAGCAAAAACGGACCAAGATTCGAGAGATACACTAAATGCAGTCTCTTGTCTCTTTCCAAGATACAGGATTGGTGAAAAGCGCAAAAATAACGGTGAAAGTAAAATCGATCTCACGCGATGTCGACAGCTTTTGAAACAACACGAGCACACTACCTGCTCAGAGTTGGCGCTGAGCTTGTGCAGTGCACGAGCAGCGATGTGGCATCTCGCTTCTTCGGGCTCCGCCGTCTCAACCAGGGCAGCAAGTGCAAAGAATTTCTCACTCAACGCACTCCACGAAGAGATGACTGAAACAAGTATCAGTGCACCGTCTCACACTTAGCAGCCTCGCCCAACATCGGTGCTAAGTTAAAAGTGGGTTGAAAACTTTTTTCTCGCGGAAGTCGTGGATGCTACGCCTTTGCTAAGCAGCAAGCTGCAGGCAGAAGGAATGTGCAAATCGGTTTTGATTTAATCCAGCATTCAGTTGTTGCGTTTGGTACAGGGTTCGTGCAAAGGTAACGTGGGAGCACTGCAAACCATCCACGGTGATGCAGATTCTCACGGCGAGAAACTTCAAACAAGAGCTGGAAAGACGTGGGGTTCAGCACTTGGAATCTGAACCTAAACTGCGCGCGTCACCTGCATCCCCGAACTACAGCCCGTTGAAGTCAGTGGGTGAAAGTATCGAGTAAAGTTCTATTCGTCACTGACAGCACAGGCGAGGTAAACTCCAATGACACACCGTGCGAAATATCCAACTAGGTAACTTTTAGTACGTAAGGCCATAATCAAAACTTCTTTGCCTCGACAATCTGGTGAACGCTATCTGCAGAGTAAAAGCACAGCACCAGTAAATAAGCAATCTAAATTGTACTAGCAACATAAAGTCGCCTGTGCTGGTCACTCCGTCCGACCACGTTACATTCGAGGGGTGGCCAGTCCTGTTTCAAGGAGCCCCATACAAGAAAATTCACACTCAGGGGAGCCGCGACAGACAATGAAAAACCGCGAACTGTGTATTCACATACAAACACACACGATAAAGATTTTATCGCGTGAAACTTACGCGAAGTAATGATCGAGTTAAAATTTGGCTGACAATGGCAAGATGCCAAAGCTGCTCAAATTAACTCCTTTAATCTTGTAAAGTTTTATTCACCACCTCCAAACGCGAGTTGGTTTCTGTGCTTAAAGCAGTGGCGTGATGTGACGCTTTGGACTTGTGCGGCATTGGCAAACGGTAAAACGATTATTATGGAGCCAAGTTCTGAACAAAAAGACTGCGTAAAAGGCAACGTGCTTAAATGAGGCACAAAATGGGGTTGCCCCACTTCTAAAATATGGTAGGGGAGCAGCGGTGCAACTAGAGGTTTGAGCCAGGGGGTAAAACTTCGCTGAAAAGGGCCCACTAGCCAACACTCAGAAAAATATTGAGAAATGATGGTGAATTCGGATGTGGATGGCTATATCACAGCCCTAAATCACCGGAAAATTCTCCAAAAAACGCAAAAAACAAAAACCTACTGAAAACCAAAAGAAAACTAGAACCGAAGTATAAGGTAACTGGGGGCCCGGTTTTTGCACTTAGCTGACAGAGGAATTCGCCTCACTGCCCAACCGTCAGTTACGCCACTGGTGGGGAGCCTGATTACTTTCACATGGTTTGCAGAATGTCATGGACGGGCCGCAAAAAAGTCCTTAATTTCATCTTAAGATTAAATGAGTAGCACAACAAAGTACACGTGTTATTTTTACTTTAACATGCAAATCCAAGAAAAATTGATAAACGAAAATTTTTACGTGGGCCAGTATCTTCCAACGAAAAAGCAGTTTGATGGCTTAGGCCCTAGAGATCCTAAGTAAATCACTTTTATTTCACACATTGCAACTAACTCAAACTTTTGTAGTTGAGCTTTTGATCAAAGCGGAAAACCTGGTTCTCACGAACAATCGTACAGTCAGCTTGAGCGGATTAATGACTGCCATCTAAAATTTGGCTCTTCCCAAAAGTGTTCAATTCGTTAATAAACCCAGGGTTCCTACGCAATTTTGAATATACATTTTAACATATTCAAGACCTTTCCGGACATTTTCCGGGCTTTTCGAGACCTAACATTTCCGTATGACCTACCCAGGTCAAATACAGGCACTATAATATTTAACACGACATAAGCAAAATTATATCAATCTTGAATAAAATATTATAAAAATGTATGATGAAAGATCAGGTCTTGAAAATTATTTCGTTTTTCCATACTAACAGACCAAAAACATTCTCTTCCACGCTTTTCCAGACTGCATAAAAATCCTGTAGACCAATTTAACAGTTTTGATGTTATTACCTTGGTCGATGAAATCATCGCATCGACAATCAGACTTGAGTACGAATTGCAAAGGAAACATCACCAACGAATACATCGACGAAAAGTCGTGTTCCAAACTGTCACCCTGGTTCACGTTGGACGTCTGAGCAAGAACCAAATGAAGAGTGAAACCATCACAACACATTGCTCAAACGCACAATTTACGAAAAACGTACATTCAAAAAATGGAAGTGAAAACAAATTACTGAAACCAAAATTTGACTGCAGCAGTTGACAGGAAGAGAGCTATGAAATACAAGCAGACGCTTTAGAAAACTTGATCAACCAACTAGAACAATTGGCAGTGACGATATTCCAGTGTGCGATGAACTTCATAGCGAAGAACAGATTTTCTCTGCTCTATTACAGGTGTCCTGTTATAATAGTACGACATGCTAAGTAATCACTGGATAGTGGCATGCTTGATGTGGCGGCGAAAACTTCATTCGATTTCGCAACATCCATTTTCCACGAGCTTCGAGTGAAACCGAAACCGGAAATGAACGAAACAATGGCCTACGAGTCGTGGCAACGAAAGCACACGGTCATGCTCTTGACCTGTTTTATATGCTCCAGAACCGAGTCCGCGAGGATCTTCCAGACGCACAGGTACGTTGCGTGCTTGACGGAGAGCAGCTTCATCACAGCGTTGACGAACTCGAGAGTGGCCAGAGCGCGCTGCATGCCGCATGACACCACCGCCTCCGCACATCTCAAGAAGCTGAAACGAAGAGGGTTTCCAGGTAAAACTCGCCCGCTGCAAAGCTACTCAACCATCAACAAGCGAGACACTGTCATAAGAGTTGTGCATGCAAGCTCGCTGGCGCCTTTTCGGTGTCCTGCTCAATACAGTGTTTCTCATACTTCTTCGAACGGTCAATTCCGAATACCCTACCCGACAGTAGAATTTACGTATGTTGGAGATCTTCGAAAAAAACTTGGATCTTCTGCATGAACTACAGCACATCCCACAATTCTCAACCCATTACGGCGTAGACAATTGAAAGAATAAGCTTACATTCTTCGGGGGATGCGTACCACATAGGGGCGTAACGAGGTTAGATGGCGCCCGGGGCAAGAAGCAAGTGTTCGAACCTGAGGTTTTTGGATGCAGATGTACTGTATTGAAGAAAGTACATTAGCATTTGCCTAATTCGTCACCTCAACGGGATTAAAAAAAAGTGACGAATTATGCAAACAGGAAACTCTAATCACAGAAGCTCGTATACTTTATCATAGTAACTCGTATACATACTGCTCTTATTTGCAGTAAAATACAAGTTTATGACGTTATGGTCGAACGCAACAATTAATTCCATCACTCTATCTTGACTCCTCCATTTAATTTAGCACCTTTTAAATCTTTAACAAACTGCAAAAACTTCCCACGTTCTCTCAATGGGGAGTCGGGTCGCGCTTCGCACCTCGTGTATAAATTCGATAAACAAATTGCGAGGTGCAACAATTCTCAGATAAAGATCCTTAATTTGTTTGAATCCCCACACGTGTAAAGCTCGCTCCTTAAACATCAAAAGCGAAACCGCAAATGACGAATTAGCCGAACAAACCAATTCTATAGGATAGAAAAAGGTGACGAATTGAGCAAATTGACGAACAGAAATGTACACGAAAGATAGGAATTCTGCCGGGTCCAACGAAAAAGTAACGGGGATTAAGCGAATTGATGAATTAAACGATGCCGAATTAGACGAGTTCTACTGTACTTGTGGCAATGTTGGGACTTTTCGGCGCCCCCGCAGTGATTTGGCGCCCGGAGAATTGTGTCCCCCCTCGTTACTCTCCAGGTACCACATTTTGAAAAATTTCGAGTTTAGCACGTAGGGCAAGATGGGCTTGCAGGAAGTCTTCAATCGGAATTCATACAGCAAGTTCATTTTCTTGTAACAACAGAATGCGCCTCTTCCTGCAACCTTTCTGTTGCTTAAACTCAATGCAAGACACGCGGCAAAATGGAGGACACTTTCAGGCGAAGCATTTGGTAGCAACAAAACCGGTTTGCAGCCGAAACAGCATGTCGCCTTACTCTGGATTGTCAAGACACGACGACGCGATCGGTGGTGAAACCAGAAGCTCGAAGATGCTGGACACGGGGGTGTCGTGCATCAGACCGATTTGTTTTCCACTCGTGCAGTGCAAGTTCGAATTGAGGACTTTGTTCGGGAACTCGGTTAAGCTGCTCACAAATTCCTGTCACACATACAACTGCGTTAGCTCCTTCCATAATCGCAAAATAAATCGTTTCAACAGAGGCATATGTTGTAAGTTCTATTCAGGCTTCTTTACGGTCATTGATAGAATTTTTAGTGAAATGTCGCAAGTATTTCAAGTCAAACTGATCATAATATCTGAAAAAGCAGTAGTGGGCGCGTTTTGAGACCACAAAACCGAACAACGAATATTTTTTACATGGAGCAGATCTTTTCTTTCTCTGCGTGCGAATGTGCTACCCTCAGTATAAAGACATAGACGCCGGCAGCGCTTGCTTCTTTGACCTCCGCCACAAAACGATTCCCAGTGGAGTATGCGTCTGTTGAATTTTGCAGACCTGGAAATCGTTGGAGCGAGGGGGAAGTCTTTCCGTTACTATGCAACCTGTTTCTATCAGTGTTGAAACGCATTTTTGATTGTTTCAAGTAATTGAGTGTTGACGGCCTGCTTAAGATATCGTGGTTGCAACCCTGCTCAGGTAACTCCAGGCAGCGCAGACTGTGTCAGTTTTCAATTAAGTTGTTAAACACTTAAANAGTAATTTTTATTAAGTCCATTCCCTCTGTAGCTGATTTTTTTCAAAGGGTCCCTTCAAACAGTTCTATTGAAATCTGCATCAGTTTTGCAGTTTTCGAGTAAGGGGGGGTATATGGCCAGGATGGCGATGATAACTTCGTGTGTGTAACACAGGCTGATCTCCCGCAGGTGTCAGTGGACATGTTGGCGAAACCAAAGCGAAACCGAAATTTGTCACATGACCAGCACCACTTTGGCTGAACAAAATTTGGCATTCGACTCGCGTGACTCATGACAAGCCTCTTTTGCTGTTTACCTAACCTGTCAAAACAACGAAACAATGCCCCACCAGATGATGGTTTTGTTGAAACAGGCAAGTCAGGTTTTTGGTTTTCCTACATGCTTTTGCAGTACAGTATATAGCACTTGCTTGCTCGGTGCCAGAGGCACGAAAGGAAGTTTGTTGGACTTTGAACTGGAACCCCCTTGTCAATTCCACGGATTGAAGAAGGCTACATACGTACCCTTCCGGTTTTGACAAGTTAAGAAAACGAATGAAGCCTTGACGCACAAAGGCGGCTTTGCACTTCTGTTTAGAGGGAGACGCGTTCCACCAAAAGCAACTTATACCCGGTCAGATGTAAGCCACAAAGGTTGAGATCACTCAATCGTTGCCGACAAGACAGCGCTGGTGTGATACACCGCAATAAGACCAAGTGCATTTGTCGAAAGAGCGTCCCGCATTCCTCTGATGTTCCGCCTTTTCTGCAAGGACCGCTAAGAGGCATTAGCGGTTACAGGCATTAGAGATTCCGTTGTTTAGCACATTTGAACGTTGCTATGATTCTTTTGAGAGAGATTACTGCTTCAATTGACTTACCTAATGCAATGTGGTCCACGCTCTGCCACAGATTGTCACGGGTATTTGTTAACTTCGCCGTTTTGTCTGGAGGATCTTTATGTAGAAACGTTTTTTTGTGGGGATCTTTATGTAGAAAGTCTTGTGTTTGTTTTTGAAATGATTACACTTTTTTCGACTTTCAAGTTATTTTCTACGGTCAGATGGCTTTGATAATCAGAATCGTTTTGTTTTGTGATTGATAGTTTGCCACTGATTGGCAGGGATACTTGTCTCTACGCGTACCCCGAACGTTTTTATCGGGGGAAGAGGTGTGTTTGTTTTTGAAATAATTACATTTTTTTCGACTTTCAAGTTATTTTCTATGGTCAGATGGCTTCTATATTCAAAATCATTTTGTTTCAAATAGTTTGTGATTGACTGTTCACCACTGTTTGGCAGGGATTTTTGTAAACAAATTTCGTCAAGTTGGCTAGACAAACGTGATGTGTAATAAATATCGGAAATTTTCCGAAAATTAACAAATTTTCAAACCCGAACCTCATGTACTTCTATTTGATTCACCATTAACATCTGCAATTTTCGAACACAATACGCCATGGGTCTTGTAGTTTTTGTGGTCTTGATAAACAAAAGGGAAGACACCTAATTTACAGAAAATTAGTCGGAATTAAATTAAAAGTGACAACAACTTTTTAAGCGTTGTCAGAAATGTCTCAGCGAAAAGAAACACTGCAATTGTAAACTGGCCTAAAACCAAATTAACTCGAGTCAAATCAACAACAATAACTACTGCAACAAAAACATTTCAGTTCCACCCTAACCACAATGCAATCAATTTTATTTCGCTTAGCAACGTCAGACAGTGTTGTGTTTTATGTTTCTTGTTTGCTTAACGACGTTGAGCTCACATAAAACTTGATTCGCAAAAATTAACAATTAAACAGAACTTCGATGTTTATGAAGCTAATGGGTACTTTCACAGCTCCAACGCCATTGATGATTTGCCAAAAAACAAACAGAAAAGCGCTACTTAAAATTTATTCTTTTTCAGCCTCAAGGAGCAAATTTTCAGCCATAATCGCAAAATAATTATGACTAGTTCGCAAACAAGCACTTTTCAAATTCTCCCCAAAAACATACCAGAAGCAACTTTGGCGGCAGGGTGGAGTTGTTGACGATCTGGCTGGCGACCTGGAACAGCGATCGGACCAGTTCGGTGTTGCGCTTTCGAGCCGCGCACTCCTGCGCAGACGTCAGCATCACCCTCCACATGCCGGTGTGGAGGTCCTCTGCGACAGAAAAGGCGCGCTGTACGTGGCGGATGCTTTGCGACGCCTAGCGGCGGATCGTTCACCAAGAGCTGGGATCAAGCAAGTACGGCAAGCAAATGCTTTCAGCACTTTTTATGGACAGGTGTAAACGGTAAACTGTTGATGTCAAACTCGAGGATGAAAGAGAGGTGATTCCAAATCTGCGCAATTCGTGCTCTTGGCATTTCGCTCACCAAGCAACAGAAATTGACGTAAAGCATGTTTTTTTCTATGAATTTTTTTCCATACGTTTTTCTATAATCAAGCTCAACATTAATAGTGTAAGCCGGTTGCCAGAAAAACAATTTGTCTATTTCTAAACCTTAGCATGGTAGCTGTTTCACCTATACATTCAGCACCGTCTGCAGACTGTAACTTGCTAATTGCTAAGTTCAAAACGCCATGCTGTCAACTTACTTGGCACGCTTTGACTGAGGTTGCAAATCACGTGACTAACGGCTGGGATAAGCAGCTCATGAAATCGCGAGAAGTTTACAGGAGTGCTCATGAAAGGATTGGAAAGGTTACCTGCAGTAAACAATGCTGCAACAATCAACAACTAATGCAATCAACCAAGATCTGCCGGTATTCAGAATCAAAGCACCCGCCATGCGTTGTACTGGACGTGGTAACAGTCAAGAGAAGACACCCATTATATAAATGTTGGTATTGCCATCAGAGCACACGCAGGCAGTAAACATATAAGCAATTATTACGTTTTTGTTCATAAACTCATGGGAATGTCCAAGGAGAGATCAGAACTTAATGTCGCTGCTAAAATATGACAATTCGCATTAACTTTGTATACGCGACAGACCTTCATGTGCTCAAACACCATGTGACACATCGAAGCTGAACTTTTTAGGTTTATCGCGTTGCTAACAAACTAACGATAGGGGTACAATTTTCTAAGTAACGTAATAACTTGATTCAGACGGAAGAAAAATAGTAAACGATGACAGACATAAATGTCCGTGGAAAACATACCTTGGTTCAAGGCGAAAGCATAGTTAACGTCGTTGACGTCAAGAAGCAAATGAACCAAAATCTCGGCTCCAAGAAGCTGCATTTCTTTGTCGGGAGCGTGGTTTGGCGAGAAAATGCCAGAAAGTCGATTGGATGACCTCCTGTTGGTGTAAAGACAACATTACTTACAACAAACCAACACAAGAAAAACATAAAAAAGCACTATCAGCAAAATTAGAACAAATTTATCCATTAATGTTGACTGTTGACCTGGGGCTAAAAGTGCAGTCGAGACTCACCGTTTCAAGTTACTGGCTGCCCCGTTGAAGCAGATTTCCAGCAAAGGCTTGCAAATCTGCAAACATGAGGCAGTGACATAATAGATACTATCAGGCAACGCAACCACAAACCTGCTCAGTGCATTTCGAATTAGCTTTAATAAAAAATATAAAAAAACTTGCTTTCCTCGCTTTTCACCAAAAGCCTGCTGCATATCAGGTTCTATAGCATGGATATCTGTGTTTGAAATCGCCAAGCAAAAGTATCAAAACAAACGTTAGAATCAAACCATTTCAAATAAATCCGGAAGTCGGTCATCGAGACAAACAGCCAGTTTCCACATTGTCACCACCCTGGCTTTTATCAGCTCTTTAGACTTCAGGTTCATCTTGAATGGCTGCGTTAGGAGCTTAATGTACTTGGCGGACGATAAAAGATCTGAAAAGAGAAAATTGTGACGATTGGATGACTGTCTCAATTTGCCAATGGGCAAATTGAAATTCAATCGGGTAGGAAAATACTAGTAAGGTCACAACATAGCACCAAACAAAAGGGATAAAGAAATCGCTACAACATAGCACGAGGAAAAATTTTGGGGTCAACCTATCAGAGGAAACCGCAGTTGCGTGCGTACAACTCATTCCGCGCCTATGTCCACCTAAAAAAAGTATCACGCGCAAAATGTTAAGGCTAATCAACTTTTCTAGCATCGATCTGTCGGCCAGATGGTTTGTCAGCTTTTCACTCAAACCTCCCTCGTTCCTCCTGAGACATGAGAGTAAACTAAGGAATATCTCATTGTAGGAGAGGGTAGCGAAACTTTTGCGCCTCAGCTCCAGGGGTGATCTTTCTCTTGCTGCTGAGTAGATGCACACAAAACCTAATCACCTTTGTTTGAGGCAAGGGACTGAATGAAGCAGCTCCATGCCTTGAACGCGTTCAGTTTCACCTTGTCTTCCGTGTGTCTAAAACCCTGTTCAAAAACGAAAAAACAAGGCGGTTTGGAGAAGCAGGATAGGCGAAGCAGCATATATATTCTAGCGAAAGTCGTTGCGAGAGCCTCGTAGGCATCACGTGCAACGATGGCCGTTAAGCTCACTGAAAAAAGATAGTTTTATCGACACCAGCACATTTTAATTTCTCTACAAAAATGTAAATCCTTCGAATTTCTCTACAAAAATGTAAATCCTTCGGGTTTCCAGCGAGCGTTAGCAACCCACGCTACGCTTTTCGCTTGAACTGCACGAGATCCTCAATTCAACAAATGTCAATGCAATAGAATATAGGGCAGCGGTTCTTAACCTTTATATGCACTCGTACCCCCTGACCTTTCATCAAATTTTCTCGTATTCCTTGTCTGAAATCAAGTAATTGATAGTAACATAGTTTCATCGCAACGAACATAACGATACAATGAACTTACAAAGTACACCGACAATCAGACAGAGGTGAAGTTTTTTTTGCTGCTTTTTTTCAATAATTATGCTGTAGCATGGCTCTTCGTTTAAGATAGCCACTTGCTTGCATGTCATCATCGAGCTCTTATAGATTCCTGGCCTTAGTT
>JGI24021J15306_10011091_pt1 | contig 11209 bp, 7 predicted proteins | sample Ectturendosymbi1_FD_15306 | JGI IMG/M metagenome (IMG submission 15306)
AATTCGCAATACAGGCGCGTCAAACTTGTACGGGAGAAGGTGCTCTGATTGCCTCAAAATTACGACTGCATGGGTTCAGGGCAAGGTCTCCGTCATTGAACAGGGGCAAAAAGTTACCGGTACCTGTCGGCGAAGTGAATAGCACACGTGATAAATGACGCGGAATCACGAGATGCGAACGATGAGGATATGCAGCAGCACCTCTGCCACAAACGCTGTACGTAGCTCCTTAAAATATTCATAAGACTCTGACAGACGGCAAATGGCTAGCACGCGTTCGATAAAATAAGGCGTTTAGACGTTTCGAAACGCAATTTTAAAAGCTTACGGTGCATAGGAATCAAAAACGATATTGCCAAACCTGAAAGCACGGCTGTAAACCAAAACGCAGCGTAGTTCGAGGAAAAGGACCTGGTGATATTGACACAACTTCTGCGCCAATTCTTCACTGGAAATGGCACGCCACAAACATTACAAATGCCTCGTGGCAAACACAGCATATGATTCAAGGGTATAACTTTTGTTTGTCTCACCCAAACAAAGACCCTGCGCGAAGTGATTGACGCGTCGGAGCACTTCTCTTTTATATGTCAAGCAAGTCTCCACATTTCGCATTAATTTGTGTCGGTTGCTGCATGTCGAAACTCGCTGCAAAGCTGGGTTGGAATCTTGGTGGTTACGTAGCGATTCTGGTCGCGACTGCGAGGATGAAGCCCTTTCGAATGATGCGATGAAAACCTGACACATGTCGCTGCGCGGGAAGCGACCACCGCTGGTGCGAATGAACAGTTTTCGTTGAGCGCACTGCTCAGATGCAGCGGTCACTTCACAACGCGAACCGCTTGTTTGAGGTTTGATATTGATGGCAACAAACAAATCTTCCAGCATACGTGTGGACCGAGGTCACTTATATCCATGCTGATGAACCAAACCTTCTGAACTGCATTTTTATTGATTCACTGAGGCTGAAACGCAGGCAAAACTAGGTTCAGCAAAGTCGCGCTGCCAGCATCAAATATCACAAGTTTTGGACTGAGAAAAAAACGACGTTTTGTTTACCAAAGCAACTGAAGCACAAACAGTAATTGAGCAACAAGAACTGAGGTAAAACGTCTTGCACCGCTGTTGTTTTGATGAACATATGTGCTGTGCACAAGAAAACAAGAACCTTCATCACGTAAGCGGAAAAACTACCAGCTTTTGTGCAAGTGCATACGTCAAATGCATTGCTAAAGTGGGATTGTTTAGGATCAACAGGCAAGTAAGTTGACGAAGCGGCACAAGCCATTACAGCAGGTCTCCCGGGTTTTCCTTCCTTAACACGATATCAGAGTTTATGAAGGGATATTCGGGTATTTCAGCTGGAACAGCGAAAAATGAAAGAAGTTATTTGTCGCGCCGATCCGACCAGAACCCCCCGCACGTAACTTTGAAGAACGATCAGGATCACTTATCCCGTCTTGCAACAAAAGATTGTGGAGCGATAAACTGCACTTACATCGTCACAATGTCTATTGCTGTGCCGCCAAAATATCTCGCGACGAATCGCACCCGGCTACAATCAGCCGCGCAACAAAGCCAATAATGGTCACGGAAAGTTCAGCGGAAACGCGAAGCGGTTGAGATCAAAACACGTCCTGACAAGAGGATCCGTGCAAGAAAGCCCGAGTTTACTTAGATAGCCCGCGCCAACAAAATACACACTTTCCACGGAAAAGCGCATCGGTCTGCGGGCAGCAGTTCTGAAATTCAACAGGGATCGTAATAAAGTGCGACAGTTGCATTCCAACCCGAAAGCACAGCAGCGTTCAATTACTTTCACAAAAAGCCGTGCCCATTAGACATCAAGTAACACAAACTATACGTCCATACAGCGATAGGGGAAGCATGACTGTGCATTGTGCAACCCAATGCTAATGAAAACATTGTTGTAAAAAGTATAGACGACAGTAACTTCACTATCTTCAGGCGATCCAGTGCAGATGAGCCGGTAAAGCAGTCGAGCAGTTATTAACATTCTCAGGACAGCGCTGAGTGGTAATCGACGAAGCACAAGGGGCATCAAGGCTGGTTCGGAATTATTAACGTAGACCTCAAAAAAATCTACAGTTTAAGCAAAAAAAGCTTGACCTACTTTTCGTCACAAGCAAGTGTTGTTTTTCAAACGCAAAACTGCTTTGCCAAAAGCATTGAAAAGTCGCACAGGTTTGGCTGTTTTTGCTAAGTCTCTTTTTTCACAAACCCGCGTGAAATCACTGATAATACATCCTTGACTACACAGCCTGCTTGTTTCTCCTTCAAAATTTGCCTTTGATCAAGTTGCGATACTCTCCAAGCTGGTGTTTAAGTACAATCTGGGAAAAGCCATCTTCCAATAACCCTTACTTTGTGAGGCGGAAGAAGATAGCCACTGAAATAGTTGGCGAAGCAAATGCGTGTGCATATTTTCTAGTGCAACCCACTACAAAAAATGGGAATTTTTAAACCTTCTTGACCAGTCAGTGCATTTCTATAAAAAAGGCTGCATCTTGGAATAACGGTCAGCAGACAATCAAGCCGTAGGTGTCTGATTCAATACATATGAAAACATGGAGTTTCCAAAATGGCCGCGGCCTAAAAATTGGAAAGTGATGGTGCTTCCTTCATTGCGAGTTTCATTTCGATCACTCTCCACTCTCAGATTTGGTCACACGACAAGAAAAAAATTTTGATGAGAATGGGGAAACCAGACTATATTTCGGAAAACGTTGTTTCAATTCTACAACCATCAAAGAGCTAACTACCATCAAGTGCAGTGCGACAAACCGCTTTTTATCGATTTTTGGGGAGAAAAGAAATGAACCACCGAAGCATTTCCACAGCAAATGCTGAGGCCATTCGCGTGCGATTCGTTTACAACGTTCGCACAGTTATTCACACTTGACAAGGTCGCCTTCTATCCACTGCGCTCTAAATCATTTTGTAACAAAATTTTTACAATGGCGGTGAATTCCGGCGAAGCAGCCCTTGCTGTCAATCGCACGCGTCCGCATTGACGGGGACCGCGAGCGAGCGAGCAGGGCCACCCAGACCAACGTGATTTTGTTGTCAAAGCCGACGACGAGTGCTTTTCGCAGCACCGGGTGCGTGAAGCAAACGGAGCCCGACTTGGAAGTTCACATTTTTCGACTTAACTGGCGACGGCAGAGCGCGGAATGTTCACGGGTCAAACGACTGCGCTTGCTTTTTAAGTCATGAGGACTTAAACTTTCCAAACACCCTGCAGGAACAAAAAATGGTCTTGCGCCACGCGTTTGCACTGGGATGCGGCCGCGCTCCTTACGCGTCAACATTTTATGCAATCAAGTACGAGAAATGATAAATTATTACGGTGCGCCGTCGGCGATCGGTTCGAAATGTTTTATTTGCATCCAATAAATTAACGAACAGCTCAAACCTGAACGTTGGTACGATTCATTTAAATATGATTGACATGCGGTCATCTTTCTTCAACGTGACGCGCGAAGGGCTGTCGGTGCGTTGGGAAACAACGTCTGTGGCGAAAGCGGTTCGACTGAAGAAGGCATCAGCGCCGCGCCGCGAGTAACTAAAAGTAGGTCGCGAAGATGCCCTGAATGGAATCGCGCGCAGCTCGCGCAGGCGCCGAGCGCTGGACGTGAGGAGTAGCCGGTCAGTTAATAACGAAATCAGCATCGCTATTGTGACAGATATGAGAGCAATGCAAACTTCACCGGCAGTGGTAGTCATGTGTGTGGAATTTCATCATCATCTGCTATTGTATTATCTGCGCCGTGGTCCTGGTCAAACAGAAAACACGCGCAGTATCTTAGTTTCGTGATGATGATAGCGAAGGCACGATCTTCATGAACAGAATAAGAACGTGGACGCATGCTCGAAGCAGTCGTTACAAGCTTTACCGTCGCGCGCTGTTGAAACAGCACTTGAGGCGTCGTCAGATTAATCGCAATAGTAAGTTAACGACGCGAGTGGTGCTCAAATGCTCTCTGCGCCGTCCCCAAATATATTTGCCGTACATGACTTGCAACATCGCCTCACGTGCGTTGGCAGTTAGTGGGTTTACAATAAGAGGTGGAAGTAGAAAGGGTTGTGACGCAGTTGAGATTTACAGCCAGCAAACAGTCAAAAACCTTAATGAAACAAGAGTGTAGCCCTCGCTTTCAAGTTATATGCATTTGTCGCACCAGTCCATTCAGCGCTTAAGTTTCAAAAAAGCGAAACTTCAGAGGTGGAGTTATACGAAGGAAAAATACACCTGTCTACACGGCGAAGTAATTCGTAACGATTTTATCAGGCAAAGAATTCAGAATCGGAATCAAATTACAGCTGACTTTGGAAATAAAAGATGAAAAAAGTCGTTCTTTTCGCGGCGCGTCTCAAGGAAGCAGGTTGCCAGCCATGATGAAATTTCAAAGGTCACCGTTCTTAAACAAACTTGACAGGCGATCAATCCGACCTTGAGCCTTAAACTACATGATGCAGTTAAATCGATTTCGAGGCAGGTCAAGGGTGATGCGTACAAACAACACAGCCCGATAAGTTTGCTGCAGCAGCGCTGGTGGACANTACCAAGCTGTTTGGATCTGCGGCATTTTGCACTTCGGCGATTTTACGACATTCCACTTTGGTTGAAATCGTACGTCTGGGCCCACGGCAAACATTTAAGCTGCGTGAAATGTTAAATCGAGAAAGACCGAATGACAATAAATAGAAGGTGACGGACGCCCAGTCCTTGTTGCAGTTCTAGGATCAACAGAGCCCAGTGTAAGGATCACAATAAACGCCTTTGCAAAATAACGACAAGAAGCGCATCTCCAAAGCATTCCAACGAATAGTTTAAGAGCAGAGGCGGCAGTAATTCACCGATGAGCTGGAGGCTGTGCGCTAAGTTTCACAACGAGGGTCAAATTGCGCTCGACCATACTGCACGCTGTACTTTTACGGCCATTTTTAACTGAGTAATAGGAGTCAGCAGTAATGGGTAAAGCACGTCAGATCTGCTTTTCATTAAACAAGGCTGGTGAGAAAGAATACAGCTTGCAAGTAATCAATCAGAGGTCGCATTACAGCTTGCAATCGATGGTTGTTTGACTTCAGTCAGTAACGGTGACATTTTCTTAGCGCAGTGTTCACAGTCACTGCTACAGCTTTCGTGAACTTTCTCCAAACGTGTTGGGAATTTCGCGCAACTGGAAAATATGGGTTAATTTTGTTAATGATCTAAAACGGGGTCGCGTGGGGAAAGCGTCATCAATACAGCATTCAACTACTTCCACTTCCATGTGCTTGGGGTTTGATTGACCGGTAGTCGTTTGGTGTACATCGAGTAGTTACAGAGTGATGCGGGCGCTCAAAGCAGCTTGATGACGTTGGTGGGTTAATTAACCGTTATGTTAAAACGGTGTGTTCTATTCCAAGTGATGAAAACGTAACAACGACTTCCATCTGCAACGCTGAGGGCGACGGTTCAGTTTTTTAAGGTTAATCCCAATTTCAGTTTTGTTGAAAAATTGTTGAGAGGTTGCAACATTGTTCATGCGACAACATCCTCGTTTTCAGATCATCTGAGATTCAGGTGCATTGCTTCAGCGCAGAGTGCAATGATTGTGCAAAAAGTGCGAAAGTGCAATAACTCAATGATTACGAAACGCAGTAAGCCGGTACCAACAAACGCAGTAAGCCGGAACCAACAAAGCTGATGGGCCGGCGAAATATTTCAGTGCGGAAGTGCAAGCCAGACAGTGGGCGCAGAATAGCGTTCATAGTTGACACATACTACTCAGATAACGATCATTAGAAGCCTCAAGAGCGCATTTCAGAGCCTTTCTTAACACTGCACGTCAACGAGAACTTAGACGTGGCTTCTGTTTCCACCAGAAAAATCGCCACTTGCGGAAACACGTCATCGCTGCGAAGCTAGAACAATGAAACAAAACGAACAGATAAAAAAACAAAAAATGCAAAATGATCAATCTTACCCAGAGGTTTTATGCGGGTGCTGAGTTCGTAAATGGTAACATGTTACTGATAGCAATGCAAATTCTCTGCCGTATGTTACACTCGGGCACTATTTCTACCGATACAGTTAATCATAGCCAGGTATTTACGCGGTCGATCTCATATTTACTAAATGAGGAAAAGAAGCCGACACTGACCAGAACAGAACTGAGTATTCAACTATAATGTCATCCGCAAAACTTCCACGGCAACTTAGTGGAAAGTCCAAAATGGAGACAAGGTTTTGTGCACACAGCACGGCGGACAAAGCGCTGTCTACCGCGATGAGCGATCGACCGGTTTCGCCTCCGGTTTTGTGTGAAAGTAGGAAAATGCATTGTGACGTAATTGAAAGCATGAAAATGCATTGTGACGTAATTGAAAGCATGAAAATGCATTGCGCAGTAATTGAATCTGCCATTGTTTTGCTGCCGTCGAGATTTAACAGTGGGTCTCCAACAATTTGATTCAGAAATATTTATTTTGTGCTATTCCAAACGACATCTTGCGCTTCTACCCTTAAAAACTTGCGCGCGGTCAGACAAGTCCACTGCTTGGAGGTTTTCTGAGCTTGAACGGCGCATGGTCAATGCACTTCCGCTTCCACCGATTTTGAACAAGTTCCAGCGTAGACAGGAAGTTATCTCACCATGACCTGTCGACCTGGTGTCGCCCGAACTGAGCCCACGCATCCCCTGAGGCTTGAGGCAGCAGGCCAATGAGAGAAGCGACATATCAGCAACTTGCTGCGCAAGACTTACCGTGATTATGATGTCAGTTTAAATCAAGCAACATCAAAACAAGCACACGGCTTGCAGAATGAATCATTCAGACCTGTATTCTCCGATTACAACAAAATTATCTCACAGTTAACGTCACCTTTGATGTTCGCACCTAATGAAGACGGGAACGTGATCTCCTCGGGGGAGCAGGGGAGAGCAGATAAATGGCAGTATAGAAGTATATCGGGCAGTTCAGTCACTTCATGAGCTCAAAACTGCACTTGCATAACTATAGCTTTACGCGCTAACCGGAAGACGAAGCTTGCAGCGTTTCTACCAAGCTTCGCTTGCTTAATTTTTAATTGGTGAACTTTGCAAATATTCCTGGCTTAAACGCCCGTCGCTACATGTCATGAAACCGCGCATTTGCCAAATCACATTCAACTCATGGCCCCGGAAATTTACGAGAATAGCTTGTGAAGGTTTGAGACATTAAAATGAAATGTACGATCAAAATATGACCGTTATTGGTTTATTTACCTGGTCTGACTCATTCCCAAACCAGTAACTAGAAGGTGCGGTTATTCACAACGGGTTTCATAGATTGCCAGCAGAACGGACAACAGTGGAGTATTCGTGTTTATCTTTCCCCAGTAAATAATGGCCGTCTGTAATAAGAACTTCACCAACCGCGAACGAGTGGGTGCCTGTTGCTTGTTTTAAATGAGCAATTGTACCTTACGTTAAGAAATCCGCATTAGGAGTCTGATAAAACAGTACCAGAAGCCGGCAAACCACTGGCACGGTAGATATAAGTCTACATGATACAATTCTCCATACATTCATGCATTAGCTGAAGTGATGTGAAGCTCAGCTCGCTATCATTCACGTACCCAAAGTTGGCTCCGTATTTTGTTTAATCTATGTGCGCAATGTCAAGTACTGCAATACAAAGACATGCCAAACTTTCGATATCCTTCAGCAAAGCTTTTTTGTGAACTATTCATGCTGTTATCTGGCAGAGGATTCCGTAGCGATAAACTTGCGATCGCATCACGTTGCAGCGACGTCGTTCTTCAATTTGTAAATCAGAAAGATTTCATCGACAACTCGTACACGTGTATCGTTATTACTTACGGAAATGAGCAACTGTTTAAAAATGTCCTGGCGATTACCAACAGATAATGCAACAGCTGTGGAGTCCGTTTCAGAGCGCTTAGCCGACTTTAAAGGACGAGGCGATTTCGTAAAGTTCCTTGTAATACTTGCGGGAATAAAATTTCAATAACTCTGACCAATAGTGTGTCTGTAGCTGAGTAAACGCAAATTCTTAATAAATTACAGAGGTAGCGCTTTGACGATTCGTGCTGCTCGCTAGTTTTCTTCTTTGTTTGCTCATGTAGAAATAGAAGCAGCGTGGTTAAAAGCATAAGGAGTTTTAGAAATCATTTCAGACAAACTTGTACTACTTTTAAACGTAATGGCGATTGAGGAAAATGTGCTATGAGATTTAAAAGTGAAGATATCATACATCATTAGTTTTCGCCACGGACTCCCGACGTCATTGTAAAGATCTCAAGAGAAAACTATGGCTTGTACTTTACAATGGCGGCGAAAATATTGTTTGTCGTGACACGAGTTGCCGTTGTGGTTACAACTTAGACACGCCAGGGTTAAGTGTCGCCATCTGCCCGGTCAGGCAACCCGTGGTGCAACATGGCCCGCCACAGAAATTTAATGCACCAACGTTATTGATCGACAAATTGCCCAGTTGGCGGTCCACATATCAAACGCCAGCTTAACCAGCTTTGCAGAAGCAGGCAACAGCACCAGCGGACATGTAGGAGCCCCGCAGACCAAATGCGCTGAATGAAAGGCAAATATTTGACGATGTGTGGAGGCCACACGAGTGCGCGGGCGCCAGCAGTAAGATTGATATTGACCAAACTGACCGCTTACAGCGCCCGACCACCGAGCTTGGATGAACGCCGCATTCTGGAAATGAGGGCAGACGAGTAAACGATTGTCCAGGGCCGTGTGTTAACTGAAAAGCAGAGCTTTGTCTACAAAACCAGGACCAACTTTACGCAACGTTTGTACGGTGACCTGCGCGCGACAGCTTAGTGCTGTCAACTTTCAATGCCTGAAGGTTTTGAAATAGTGAAGGAATGCGGTCGCATTTGGAAAACGAAAGCTAAAGTGTTAAGTAGCGTAATGGTAAAAAGCAAAAGTTGCTGTCATTGATGGTGGTAGCAGTGGTTGCCGATATGTTTCCGACAACTCTTGGCTTGGCGTTAATTTTTATCGTGCGATAGCATTATTCCCGATGAAGAGTCCTTGCAACCAGGACTCCCAACAAACGTGGTCGGACAAGTTGCTCTGAGTGACGTTACGGTGACCGCGACTTTCCATTATGCAAATCATCTTAATATTGTAAATAATCTTACGATTGCAAAAACAACTATGCGCCCCAATTTTACGCGAACAACATCGTGCTCGATTCATCTAAAATCGCGCGAGCGCGTTATTTCGTTGACCTGGACACGCCCGCTCGTGCAAAGCAACTTTGCCGTCACAAAGCCAGGTCTGTTCAACCCAGAAACCGCAGCCCGCACTGACATTCCTGCACCAGCGCGCATCTGAGCGAACTTTCAGCCACAGCCCCCGCGTCGCTCAACTTGAAGGCGCTCCATTCTTATCGAGAAATACCGAAATCAGCCTAAGAAGGTTTAATGGTGCCTCGCGGCTGTTCGAGCAGCGAGGTGAGGGTAGCGTTGCCGCCTATTTCCACCACAACCGCCAGCATTCTTTTCCTGACCCAGTCTTTATTCAGCTGTGGTTCGAACACGCATGGTCGACTGGGCGTTGACAAATGATATGCAAGCAAATGAGCCTATAACACAGGAGTAATTAACCGATTGCAGCTGAAATAAAGAGATAAAAGAGGAAAAAACATGCAAACGAAAAGTAAAAGCAACCAATGAGACGCGTATTTGAAATGACCGCGAACTGTGTCAGAGTTTTAAACACGTTTCATGCGAAATCACAGCTCTTTTCATGTAACGCCAAAGAAAGTGCAACTAATTTCAAGAACTAATCTCCCTGAATCTAGATATGGGATACAGTGAAATAGTCGACAGTATCCCTTACATACCGAGGGCCTTTGTTTGATTTTATCTCTAATAAATTTTTCATTTAAGATTTTTATCGCCAACACGTAATTGACGAAAGGTTCAACAGTGCACGAATTCTGTGCACTATTCTCTGCACTACACACTGATGGTACCATTGAGGCCAGAACAAAAGCGCCGCTAAAAAATAAAAAGGTTAACTCACAACATGTTTGACTCCTTGCTACGTTTTGTAGTTTGTGTCAGCAGCGCAGAAAAAACGCAAGACTGTGTTGAAAACCATTAAAACTTTTTGCGATGTATTTCGAAGTCTGAAGAGGTTTCATGCACAGACCAGATAGCAATCTTCCGCTTGTTTTGCCCATCCACAGTTCATTACAAAATATATAACAAATTTTTGGGGGAATACTGCAAGATTACCGTCGTGCCGGAACTATTTCAAACGACGCAAAGATTAACAAACAGCAATGCGCTAATAATGAGCGATTAAATCGGACCAGGTTTTAACGCGATGTCACTATAAACGTCGACTGACCAGGCAACGCAGTCACGGTTCATTGACGCTTCCTGTGACGAGAGATTACTTGATCTGAGGGAAATGATACGTCTGGCACACGCGCACAAGTCGCTAACGATTTTTGTGAAAAGTTCAACAGCTCCTGGGAAAAGATGTTTTACTGTGGGGTTCACGTAACAATCGAAATCTGTTTGCGTCACTAAACGTTTTCTGTGACTCCGTTGGAAAGTTCCAAAACGCGCTGATTGGCATATGTTAAGAAGCAGGCGCTCCATTTCGTCAGTACGTAACGAAGCGGGTACTGGCAACTGGCCTGGGTTGGAGTCGCACAGGGAGTACGCGAAACGGCTTTTGTGGTGGATTGCAGAGGTTAACATAGCCCGAGAGCGATGCAGGTCAAGCTTGTAATGGGCAAGTGTGAGCACATCGACAGCAGATAGAGGACAGCTGGGCATGCTGCGAAAACATACTTTAGCTGGAAGGGTGCGCACTGCAAGGTGAACCAGACGCAAAACATAAATTTTAGAAGAAACATTAAAACGGTTCTTGCTTTTTTTTCAGCTTTCACTTCGTCCAACATGGCAGGACATAGTTGTGCAGCACTGGTAATTTTGCTTGTGGCAAATATCGCCGCCAAGGAAACGGACAGAAGAGAAGAACTTGTAGCTCCCGAGCTTCGCTTCGTGTCGGAGCCGGAGGAGGAGCACGTCGTTAATTTCGACGTGGTGAGCAGAAGCAGCGAAGTGCAAGTGGAAGCGAACGCAACACGCACGGAATCCCGTCAAGACGTGAAGGCGGAATGCGAATCGAACTGCACCAGCACA
>JGI24021J15306_10011092_pt1 | contig 11208 bp, 4 predicted proteins | sample Ectturendosymbi1_FD_15306 | JGI IMG/M metagenome (IMG submission 15306)
GTAGTTTATTTGAAACAAATAAATTTCATCACGGGGGGCCCCCTTTCAGCGGGGGGCCCGGGGCAATTGCCCCTGTTGCCCCCCCCTTAATCCGGCCCTGATTAGAAGGTGCGGCCCTCCGCTAAACGCGGCCTTCTCAAAGTGGCCCCCGAACCAAATTTACTTGCACAGCCTTACGCCTTAATCAAACCGCGCTTAGGCTATGCATGCTTATTTTCACACAGTATAAACCTGCGAGACTTGGAACTTGGAATACGTCGATGTAGTCTTGTGGGAATACATCTTAATCGTTAAGGTTCAGTTCTGGTTTCTGAATGAGTTCCCAGATGTTTGCAGCTCCTGACGAGATCCCCAACGTTTGCAGCTTTTGTTTCGAAGTGACGCTGGCGATTGTTGCTCAGTAAAATTAAGTCATAATATGTGGTTTCCTTAAAAGACCATGGCAAAGCTACTTTGAGAAGTTCCCGGTTTTGGAAATGTGCAGATAGCCTGTTGTGTTATCATAATATGCCTGGCTATTGCTGCCAAAGAAGCGCATTTTTGTGACTCGTGCCGTAATACGGGGCATTTTCTTTGTGTTGTAGAAGGGTAAAGCGTTTTGTAAACGTCAATTTGCATTGTATCGTCAGCAACCTGAAAAGTATAAGCAAAACGTTGACGTTGTCCCCCCCTGAAAAGATTTCTGCCGACGCCCATGTTGCACACTGTTCTTATTTACGCCTTCAATGACCACGTAAACGTTCTTAGCTTTTGATGAAATAACTGAATAATGGTTTGTACGTTATTGAGCTGTACAGAAAACATTTGTTGAGATAATGGTTTTAAGGGCTTTTGATGTTAGCGCCAATACAGCACACAGGAAACGTAAACATGAAATGAAAAAGTTCAACATTCACTTTCTTAACCTGTGAAACTTTTTCATAAACCAGCCTTGGTAGTAGGTTTTATTTGTGTGAAAAGCAAAAAGTTAGAAACGCAGAACGTGCCAAGATTTCGAATTTTCGAAACAATGTATGCTTTATCTCTTGGCATCAGTAAACAACCTTTATAATCCTGGTTAATTAACGACCAATTTTCGGAGTTAAAATTCCTACCACGTAAAATCTCCGTATCAAAATATCAGCGTTATGCATTACTATGTTTGTCAGCGATGTTAACTGCTTCCAAACACCATAGGGTTATTCCCTAACGGTTTTTGCGATTAACCTAATTGCGTTTCAAGTCTTCAAATTATTTCAGTGACTGGCTCACGCAGCAGCCCATTCTACTGTATCTCACTATCATTATCGTAGCGAAATTAAAAAGCTCCAATTCCAAGTTATTCTCAAGGACCCCATGGCTTAAGTGTTGCCATTTCAGCTGTTTTGCTACTAGATCTAGCGGGTTTTTCTCACTGTTAGCTGGAAATTTTTCAATCTAGCAGCTATCTGATTTACTAACAGGATTTTGAAAAACGTTTAGCAGGTTTAGCAGGTAACAAATTTCTATTTGTTCCAACAATTTTTAGAGATGAAAACTTTTACCCCTTTTTCATCAAAAAATTCTTTACCGTCTTTCTGACGCTTTGTATTGGGCAACACAAAGACCACCACGCACAACTAGCTGCCTTTAATCATTTGGACGCATAAATCAGTGATTACTACAGTATAAGAAGTAATCATATTATAAGAAGTAATCATTGCATAAATCTACCATTGACATTATCACTGGAGTTTCTATTATGACGCACAAGAACATAATTGCATAATAATAAGCAACTGGGTGGCTTGGTGAAGCCTAAATGATTTGCTTCTGTGTTTGGTGAGCGCATTGGGTTTAAAAGACTACAGTGGCAGAATATATTTTTATTTTTATTTCCACGACACATATGATTTTTCTAGGTGGTTAAGTTACGCCAGGAAGTCGAAGGCCTAATGTCTGGAAGGTTGATGGTGAGTGCAAGACCAAAAATTAATACAAACCTTTACAAGTTTATTTTAAACACCTCAAAAATAGCAGTTTTTTTAGCAGAATTTAACTATTTTTAGCAGATTTTAGCTGAAAATTTGTGACATGGTCTTTAGCAGAATCCAGCAGTTTTTCGTGACACGATTTAGCAGGTTTAGGTGACAACCATCTGGCAACACTGCATGGCTTAATGATAAAATTGTTACCTTAGCTATTCACACTATGCTGCGAAAGTTTGCAACACTTTGCATGTTCATTGGTTGCTATAGGCATGAACTTGCGTAACAACAAGTGAAAGAAACATGTACAAAACCCAAGGAGAGTTTTCTCATTTTTCTTAAAACAAAAAAATCATAACGGACCGAGGCAAGATACTTTTCTACTGTTTTTTCTTGTTTTCATCAAGGTGAAAACTAATTCTGTATGTTGGGCGAAAAGTTAATGCTGTCTCGGAGATTTCTAGTGTAGTGCAGGCAGGTTACCATTGCTCCAACCTTATGTTTAAAAAGACCAGTCGTATTCAAAGTTAGTGCGGCCTTGAGAATCGCGTACCCATGAGTGTGTATTGTGCTCAGTGGCATATTCAGAGTGGGCAAGGGAGTGAAATTCCCCTAGCACTGAATTTTCAGGGGCGCCGAGAAGCCAATGACATCTCTTGCAAGAGTCGTTTCCTGACTCCCATAGCAAGAGAGTTGCTGGAGTTGTCGAATTGAACGTGGAAACTTGGTAAATAGTCGAGATGGCATAACTTTTTGAGTTATATGGTCGTTCAAAAAGTGGATGTACCTTTTCTTTTACTTGCTTCTCACTTCATTTTTAGGGAAAGATACCTCGATGCTCCATGGCATATGGTCTATAGTTTGCACTTGGGGGCGCTAAAGGCGTGTTTTGTCCCGAGGACAACTGGCCTGTTACATCACCAATTGTGCGGCCTTCAAACTACTTTCTCAAAACTAGATTTTTGGCAGGAATGCTGTTTTTCTTTCAGGAAAGTGACGTGCTTCATTAAATTTTCAATAAACAGTTTTTTTCTGGCGCTGCCATTACCACGCTACATCGAGAAATCTTCTTTTATCAACTGCGCTCATGCTTTTATAGTTTGGTAAAATAGGACAGTGCCTGTTGTTTGGCCACAACGACAACTTGTTTGAATCGGGAAAAGCGATATGACGACAGCAAGTGCATTCGTCTCATTGAAGCAGTATCCGCGTTAATGTGTTACTTTTCTTCATACTCAATAAGCCAGTGGTTTCCAACCTTTTTTGTACCGCGACCCATTATAGCAACCCACTATAACCCAATGACCCCCATCTAAAACTCGAACAAAGCAAATGCAATGCAGCAGTGTACATTAAAAAATCCACTCGCGACTCCTACCAAAATGGTTCACGACCCCTTTGGGGTTGCGACCCACGTTGAAAACCACTAAATTGCCGTTGCTTTCGCTTGTAGCCATAGGTTTCATCTACTTCTTGCTACTTTCATTTTTTTCACTATTTTTGTAGTTGTCCAAAGAGCATAGGGAATATAAATGAGTATCAAAACTTTGATGAACTATAACTTTCGACCAAGCACATCAAGCCAAAGAATCCGCCGAGTCTCAGCATTTAACAACCACTGCCCTGTATCGATGAGCAACGTGCAAGGAGATTCTGCTATTAAACTTTTCAGTAGTTGTTATGGTTGTTCGTTTATGTATTACTGCAACGGCAACTGCCTGAATTTCGTTTCTTAGGAGGGTAAAGTTTCAAATAAAACTATATTGGCGATCAACCCAAGCTATATGTATTTACAAAATTGTAGACGGTTCAGCAGCAAATACAAGCCTGATACGCGTCGAAGCATCGACCAACGTTTTCGTGGTGAACAATAAAGATATGGAGAGCTTGCGCTTTGCCAGTAAAATCTTCTTAAAAGTCACTATTTTGTCAGGTGCTGAGAGGAACAACTTTTGTTTTCATCTATTGATTTTAATCTTCAGGTTTATCTTAACTTGTCTGCTTCGCTTGCCGGTTTCATCGCAGGCTTCTTGAACTCAGCAAACGCATAAACGTTAGATGACGTTCGATGCAATTTCTTTGACATGTTAGGTGCCAGATACAAATCACTTCCTCCCCAAGGTGTCGCCAAAAGCTGTTCGTAATTTTGTTACATCGCCTTTTATGTTTGCCGCTGCGGTTTATCTCGAATAAGTATCTCGTACTGTCTGCACTTTGTCGAGTATTGCTTGAGGATATTTTTCTCAGCCGATCAGGTGTAAGAAAAATAATGTGTAGCATTAAAGATACAGAAAAGCTCGCGAAACTGGCCGTTTGTTTGCTTAAAACGATGTCGCTGACAATCGCAGAAGTTTGCGACTGTCAAAAGCATGGAAAGTACAAAATACATTATTCAATGCTGACATTGTGATGGCGGAAGCTTTTATTATTTGGCAAAATGTATAATACACTGGATCATCATGGATCTATTTTGCACTTCAGCGCACAGTATTTTTCATAGATATTCTGAACGCTGTGAAGTTGCACCGCAAAAAGACCGCAAAGTACAAGAGACACATTCTGTAGTAATTCTACATGCAACTCTGCTATTCCACTCTCTCTATTTCAAGAAAGAAATAATTGTCGCTTGAAGTATCGCAGACCTACAAACTGTTATCCTGAAAAATCGTCGCACTGGAGTTAGACTACTGAAAATCATAAGCGCAGACTTGGTGCTCACAAAGCATCCAAGATGGCAAATTACTTCTTGATAGAATCGATTCATCAAGAGACAAGAACGACGTGACCAATTAGCTTTCGCACGAATTCAAAGGTTCTTCAACCTCGGAATGTATGACTCAAACGATGTAATGAGATAAAAGAAAATCCTATAACTTGCACGCCAGCACGAAGAATACTTGCGATTGAAGCTGACTGACAATCATTGCTATTAATTCTAGTATGTTCGATTTTGAGGTACATGGAAGATACATTGCAGCTATACAACTGGATCATCTTCTTCAATTGTTATGCTTTGATTACAAAATCAGAACAACTTTATTTCCTTGCGTAAATAGCTTATCTCGAACTCAAGTGTGTATTTCAAGAAAAACTTAATGCATGTTCGAAAACAACAGTTTGAAGTAAATCTGAAACACTTTCATCGCGCTATCTTAACATCTTCGACACAAAGTTTGTTAGAAAGATGCATTCTCATGTAATGCATCCACCAACGATAATGACATCTTACCTAAGCCATTTCAAATAAAATCGTAAAAAATCAGAGTTTGTTTTGCGGCAAAGTTGCTGTTAAGTGTGAGCTAGAAGGAACATACATCTTTAACGCTCTCATCATGCTGCAAACTGTCGCTTGCTTCCTGCTTATGCAAAACCTGCCGCGAACAGTCTACTCTTTCGTGAATAAATAAGCACGCTTTTATTGTCACTTGCGCTGAAATTTGGCTGCACGAGTCCTTGTAACATACGTATACCCCATTTTCTTGCTATGCCTTGCGGGCTTTGCTGTATGTTTATACGAAATCTTATCAACCGATAATCCACGCAAAGCTAGATTCGTGCTACCAGGTCAGACTGATGCTGAACTAATGGCATTTTACAAGTGATAAGATCATTACGACAGATTGTTATGACCTTTTCAGTAAAATAAATGAAACATATTTTGTAATCATATTCAGATAAATCTTTTAAGCTCCCTAAATGTTTTTCGTTGTTTTTAACGTAGCATAAAACTTAGCCGTTAGACACGGTTGTGAAGCTCTTGAGACAAATCAGCTGTCACGTGAAGGCGGAACCTCTATCCTGTCATGGCTGTAAATTGTCCCCGTCAGGCTGTCACCTTTTCCGGGCGAAAATTTCCGGATAAAATCGGAATTGGGGGCATTTCGCCAAAATGAAGGATGCAACCAAACACAAAAATGAGAGTCTCAGCACATGGTCATAAAATCTACTGTACCTTCGCAAACAAAAACGGTGAACGTCGCTATAATCTGTCTGTGTCGTAACGCGAAATCGCGTGCTTGGCGAGCCTGTCTGACACCATTTTAACGTGGCCCACTTGCATTTTTACTTCGAATTGCAACACCTATAGTGCGTCTCCCGGTTCGGTGTCTTTCGGACATACAATGCTGTTTTGCAAGTGAATCATATGAAATTTCCTAACTGGAATCCCCAAAACTGGTTGATTGACATTTCACATTTCGTGTCTCGCATACGACCTTTTAAACTAAAATGCTGCCGAATAGTTCGAAACTAGTTGCTTCACAAAACAAGTAAAATAGCAAAGAAGCCCCGCAAAGTACGTAAACTCGAGTTTTTTGTGTGCAAACCTATACACAGTATTTATCTATTTTCCTAATAACATGGCCTTTTCAGTGTAAATGAGCACTTCATTCGAGCTGACGGTTTTACAGGCATTGTGCTATCTACAGGAGATAGAAGAAAAAACGAGTTAAACACATGTAGCAAAGCATTGCCAACGTTTTCTGGCAAACATTTATTACTAGTGAAGCTCCTGGTTGCTCCTATTCATCGATTTTCGTGACATGTAAGCCAAGGACTTAACATCACCTCACTGTTTAGTGCATGTTCTTATGTTGCCCTTGTGTATTTACACTCTGATGCATAAGTACGCTGTAAGTCAGCCAAGTTACGATTACAGTCGAACGCGCTGTGGTAGACATTCAATGAGCAGCATAGAACAGCTGAAATCAGAAGCGGCTTTATCGGCACATCAGCTGCTGAGCCGAGCCACAGGAAACTTTTGTTCGAAAAAAGGTTGACGTCCAATAAAAACAGCTTAAAACGATGAATAAAATCACGATAGATTGGACACCTGGACCCGGTGGAATATTCTCGAAGGGCATAACCGCTACAGTATACTCGAATTTCGTGAGATAAACTTTGAGGAAGAATGTCTCGGAAACTCCTTGAACCAGCACTGAACACCACAACAAAACGAATTACTTTCAAATCGTAAGTACGCCGTCAGTTTGTTATTTTTCTGTTCATAGGCTTGGTTAAAAAAACTGTAAACCATACACATGTTTCTTAAAATTTCTTTTTTTTCTCATCAAAACAAATGTGATGCCGTGATTTTCACTCCAGTGTAACTTTTCTGTAGAAATTTCTACCGAGCATTTCTAGCACTGTATTTTGAAAACTGGACATAGTCTGTTGCCGGGATATTATCTCTGCGCAACCACTGATTATTGGTAAACAGGTGTCTTTTGAACAAAATATTCCGAGTAAGAAAATTGCTGTTACGAGGCAGCAAGTTTTTAGTGTTTCGATCTTTAGGATGGACATATCATTTTATTCATGTTACAAGATTTAATTAGGCAGTTCTATAGACTACTTTACTGCAGGTCATGTTCTAGGCGAAAGATTCCACTTCGGGTAGCACAAAGCAGTTACGTCATTGCAAGGTCTCGTTCATCTGCAAAACAAAGTCTGTTTTGGAAATAAAAATTTGCATAACGCAGCAATGTCATTTTCTATTAAGAAGGATATGTCAGTCTTGTTAAAGAGACGTGTTACATTTGCTTGCACTGCAATTGAAACGCGCTCACAAGATCTGTTCTCCCCGCAGTCGTCGCAGACGTCGTAGAAAGGTTTGTTGATCGTTCGCAGATAGTTTGTTTTCAACGCACGCATCTGGCAGAACCACGTTTGTAAATTGTTTTGATTTTCGGGATAGAGTGCTAGTGGGTTGGATACCTTGCCCATTTCACAGCTCTTTTGATCTGAGATGTACTTTTAATAGTGTTGACTTTTATTAGCTAGATTTTTAAAAAAGAAGTTGACTGCCTCTTTTCTCATGTCTAAGATTTTTAAGAAAAATACCGTTTAGGCAAAAAGTTGATTGAAAAAATATTTTTAAACGTGTAAATATTGATAAGATTCTTTAATGAATAAAAAACTTTTGATATGATTTAGCAATTTAGGTGAACAACTTTTGTGCTACTGCTAGCCGGCATTAATAAACATACCTTCACAATCTGTTAATGAACTGTGTTTCAGGAAGCAGCGATGCGGTTTATGCGTGTTTTATGTGTGTTGTATCGGTTTTGGAGAAATATGTTCGTGCTCTGATGAAAACAGTTACTTCATTGCCGTGATCAAAACAAGGTCATCGTTCGCGACGACCGCGACACGCTCGTGAGCGCGACAGCGATTTTCAATTCTGACAAAATCATAAAAACGAATATTGAGGCGCATGTTCGTAAAAACAATTCTGTGCAAAATACAACTACAATAAGCCTCTATAGAGTAGGTGAGAGAGTCAGCCACTGAGCGAACGCTTTGCACCAAAGCTAATAAATTCTAGCTGGTCAGTCACTCAACTCTTAAATCCATGCCTTGTGTTTCTTTTATTACAACTTTTTTAAATCTAATGTATTTATTTTATACTATTCGTTGCCATATAGGTCTATTCAAAACGATAACCACCCCCATGAATTTCCCTGCTGAAATCTCAGTACAGTGTTCACGAAAATGTCCTTTGTCACCATGGGGAATCGTAACCACACAGAAATAACTTTTTGTAGAACAACGTTTCGAGCTTCTGAAAAGTCTTCAAAATCACTTCGATAAATCAGCAAAAATGAATTTAAAATGTTTTCACCGCGCTGTTATCGAATCTGGGTTCAAGTGGCGCAATAAGAAGATAATCCATTAGACTGACAAACATCACGATCTCAGAAGTTTTGACACAATAAGAATTTTCGCCAGTGACAGACAGGTATTGTTAAAAATGGAGCTGCCGCACATTTGTCACCGACCAACAAATTCAACACAGAAACCGAATGTATTCACTGCAGCTTTATCACGCCCAAGTTGCTATTCTTCTTTCTAGTAGAATTAGAATTATGGATGCCCTACGTCACTGCAACCAGTTCCAATGGACCTGAGCAAGTGCGCTCATAGTTGTTTTATTTTCTGGTAAGGTGTAATGTAAGTGTACCAAGAATATTATAGGAAATCCAGTGTTTGAATGAAGTTGCACTTGAGCACATCCGAAAGTCTACTTTTAGAAGACGGAGGCACCACTACCTTATAAGATGTAAATGCCCTTTTCGCTTTTTGTTTATTCCAGCTTACTACACCTCAATGCCAATTCCTTTCCCTAGTTTTTCCATATTGGCGCAGAATTTTGCGGTGTTTAGTACAAAAAATGCTTTTTGACTGCCTTTCAAAGTTTTTACCAACGTTGGACACACAGCAAAAGGTCAGACCTTAAAGATATCATTGCACAAATTGGAAGCGGTTCACAACAACACTTAGCTCTCGTTGGACTCAAATTTATAAACTGCAAGCGGTTCCGGTGCTAAGTTTACATGGTGTCCAGCTAATCGACATTCAGCTAAGATCGAGCTAATCGACATTTAGCTAAGAGCTAATCGACATTGAGCCAAGAAGTCTTCCTAATGTAATTTGTGGAGTTGTGGTTGCCATACTGACCGTATCATTTGTTTCCATGTACAATTCTGCTCGAACAAGGGAAACAGAAATGTACAGGCAAAATCACATCTTATTCCACGTATACTCGCAGATAAAAGGAACGGCATCTTCAGCCAAAAGTTTTAAAATAATAATGTTTTTTGGAGCAAAAACCGACGAGAATAATAAAAGATAGCTGTGGCGGCAGAAACACTGTCATAAATTGCAAGGGTATATTTGTATAGGTGAAAACCGATGGGCGAACAACCTCGCCTTGAAAATTGATTCTAACATGAAAAACGCGCAGTGTGTTGTTATCAATAATTGCTTAGAATAAGTTTTGCGCAAAAAATATTTTATTGTAAACATTGCCGCCGAATCGGGCGTTTGCGAATCAGTATTAAGCGCATCGGCTTCATGAGATAACTTGGATTTTTGTACTGCGGAAAGACAATGGGGCTTAGTCAACGTGCTTTTCAGAGATTTGGTAAGCTTACTATGTGTTGACCGAGATGAGAGACAACGCTCATTTGTTTGGACAAACGTTTTCGCTTAGAACACCAGTATATCTGGTGTATCATTCGATCGAGTCAATGCCTGCTTTTCTCATGAACTTCTTAAATATTTTTCATTGATATTGCATGAAATACGAGGTGCTTATCTGTAGGGATGCATATGAAATATTTTCATTGATATTAAATATTTTCATTGATGTAACTTCTCAAATATTTTTCATTGATATTGCATGAAATACGAGGTGCTTATCTGTAGGGATGCATATAAAAAATCCTTCAGTATTCGTCGAATCCTATGGATTCGAAACCCCCCGAATCCTATGGATTCGAATCCTTCAGAATCCTTCAGTATTCGAATCCAAAAATCAGAGTTTTATGAATATTTGGATTCGAAATAAATTTGGATTAAATAAACATGAAAAATTGCAAAGTCGGCAAAACAAATGGTTTCAATAAGTTTTGCAGTGGCATTCTTTTCGCTTCTGAGAAAGAGAAAGAAAGAAACACTCAATAAGCTCACGGCAGTAGTGATGTAACGAGCTAATCAACAGGTCGTGTGATCGCTGATCGGTGTTCTAAACCTCTGTGTGATCAGCTAACAAGTTGTTCCGGAATAGGATTCGACATTCTGGATTCGAAATAAAGATTCCGGAATATTCCAGAACCTCTAAATATTCTATAATGCACATTCCTACTTATCTGACAAAAAATTATTTCTGGTCAGTGGTGGGTTTAGGTTTGAAGGGGCCCGAGGCAAGACTAAAATGAGGGGCCCTCTGATGACGTCATCATACTCAGCCAACGGTGATAATCACTTTTGATTTGGACAAGGCTGGCAACACAAAAGTTAGGCAATAGCAAGTTGGCTTCGCCCCCAGCACTTCTTTATTTTCGCGCCCTATTTTTCTGCATTCACCATCAATAAACTACAAAGTTTACCCCTTTGAAGTTTCACACCTTCACCCTTTGAAAAAATGCTTGGTATTTGGTATCCTGAATTTGTTCACATTCATGTCTTTGTAGGAATCCATGAAACTATAAAAACCAACCAAGAAGATTTAAAACACTAAATTTGTTTTAAATTTCACCCTTTTAACTACAAGAACATAGCATACAAAAGCATCCGATTAGAGACTTGTTTTGGAAAGCTTTGAGGCTGGATAAGTCAAGGGTACCCTCATCTTGCATTGACACTAGTTGTTTGAAAAGTGTGCAAAAGTAGGAAATAATTCATCATGTACCTTATCGAAAACATTTCTACTGCAGCAAGTAGCCTACACAATTGATTAAATCTGTGCTAAGAAAAAACG
>JGI24021J15306_10011095_pt1 | contig 11207 bp, 7 predicted proteins | sample Ectturendosymbi1_FD_15306 | JGI IMG/M metagenome (IMG submission 15306)
ATGGCAATCCAATGCTTTTTTCTTTACAGATCAGGGCAATGCTTACTTGAAAAAAATGCCCTGCGTTGAAAATCTGCAGATAGCCTACTGTGTAAATCGTCGTAATACTAATATTTCTTGCTATTGCTGCCAACGAAGCGTTTGTGTGGTTGTTACCGTAACATGGGGCATTTTCTTTGTAGTGTAGAAAGGATAAAGCGATTTGTTAACGTCCATTTGCATTGCATCGTCAGCAATGTTCCCTCTAAGGGGCGCAAATACTCAGGACCACCAGAACTTTTGCGCAGTGAAATCTCATTCTTGCGCACTTGCTACATTTCAAAGCTATATAAAGGCACGCGAACAAGGAGCTATTTGAATGAATTGTGTATTTTGCTTGGATTTTGATAAGATTGTATATTTATTATAAAATTCACAAAGTTTATAATTCATTGAAAACGCCAGTTACTCAGCCCTGAAATAATCATGCTCACTAAAACAAATATTTGCTCAGTGTAAAATCATCTTAGATGGACACTGATCGTCAGCAATTTGAAAATCATCTTAGATGGACACTGATCGTCAGCAATTTGAAAATCATCTTAGATGGACACTGATCGTCAGCAAAATGTCGGACGCCGAATTCATAAGCTGTGTCTGGCTAAGCCCGCACGAGACAATTCTCCAAACTGCCTCGCACCTGCGCGTACGGCGACAGAGGGCTGGCGCTGCAATTATATTAGTGAGGACGTGATTGTTTACGATTGAACTACAGGCGATGGTGGGCCGTAGCTGTAGCAATGGCTCCGAAGTTTGTGACACGATACGGACGAGCATTGTTGCTATTATGCTTTCGTTTCGTCTGTGTAGTTATTTCGTAACGCGTCGTTAGAAATCGCCCAGATGGATAAATTGCGTCGCTGCATTTACTGAACAAGATGTAACTGTTTTGTTGACGCCAGAACACTTTAATTGCGCTTGGGCAAACTGGTGACTTATTGTATGTCATTCCGTTGCTTGGTAATGGCAATCGTTTTCCTTGATTTGCCTATTTATTGACAGCGTGCTTGTACTTTGCAGATGTAGTGCAGAGCAGATTGCTGAGTTGAAGGAGTTTTGACATTTGTATTAGCCTCCACTACTTCTGCCTACATGCGGTCTCTAAAAGGGCGCAGTTGGAAACTTCCGCGTGCTGTGTAACAGGAGTGTACCTCGCCTGTGCTCCAAGTTACGACTAGAACTACTGTATGCTTTCAGCCTACTAATGACTTCGACCGGTTCTTGTTCGGAGATGGAGATGACGTGCGGAATTCGAGGTTTATATGTGAAGTAATTAGTCCCCTGGCTGACCGACGCTGTCCAGAGATATTCTCCCTGGAGAATTGAGGAAGAAGTTGAGCAGAACTGCAGACAGAGCCATGCCAAGTACGAATTCGAGAAGAGATAACACTGTTGTCACGTATGCAGCTCTGGCAGTTATTACTATGGTAACATGTGTATCCTTTGCAGTTCTGGGATGAAAACATTGCTCCTACGCGTTTGCCGGGATGGAACGGCTCCTTGCTCAGCTATTGCATCAAGCAGCATTATTCCTGGCAAGATTTTGAAAATAATGTCTTTCTACGCACTTCTGTTTGTGGAATAAAGTTTCACTCTTGAAGTGCCGACAAATTACGATGCAACTGCTTCGAATTCGGAATTCTAGCTTAACTGCAAAACATGGCCAACGACAACACCTTGAAAAAAAACACAAGACTGTGTATTACCGATTGAACTCGGCAATGCTGAGATTCGGCGCATCACAATTCCCACGTGGAAACGAGAAACAAAAGTAAGATTTCAAACCGTAATACATTTGTCAGGGTGAAAGGAAAGCTGCTGAATATTTGCAGCAATACCCTCATTTTGCAAGAAATATGAACAGGACTTACGCCATAATCTTCATAAAAGTAATTACTTCCTTGAAGGCCTTGGGGGATTCCCACTCGATGTTTGTGACTGGTGTACGGCTTGTGGCTGGTAGGAGCTTTGTTGTGTGAGTAAACGTATGGCCTGCAGTAAATCATCAAATTGACTCGGAATCAATAAATAAAAAGGCAAAACACACGGCTGTTGTTCTGCACAGAGAGAGCTGAAGATGCCAAATTTACAAAAAGTTATATTTGATCCAAAACATATTACTGACTTGGAAATTATGTCACATTTTCACTTGAGGTCTACTTCCAAGATTAAAAACGTAACCGAAAATAAATACAAGAAATTTATTGTTATCAGCATTGCTATGCATAGAAAAGCACACAACACTCGACTGTAGATGTTTGTGTTTTCGCATTCAACACCAACCTGATATTTTAAAAGCCTTTTTGCAAAAAGGCCGCAATTTGAAAAGCGTTTACGCAACAGTGCAGGTTTTTTCAGCTTCTGTCAATTCATGATTCAGCTTCACACTTTGTAAGGGTATGGCTAAAAGAAGTACCTGATGGAGGTGCGGAACAAACACGTCAGTGTTGTGTTCAAAGCAAAAAATGAAAGCAACAAAGATGAAAAAACAGAAATAAACCTTGGGATTATTTTGCAACAATTCGATCTTTTGCAATTTACATAGTAACACAAGGGACCAGGCAGCATTTTTTCAGGCAATTGCGGCATTGGTCCTCAAAAACCTTTCTTCTACCTCTTCAGAAATAAGATCGATGCAGATTTTAAATGTAGAGTAATGAAATGGATTGGTAAAAAATCTTTTGAATTGCCATGCAACGTTTTATAAAAGTTACAACAAACTTCACAGCATCTTGAGTTAACATACGCATAAAGGAATTGTGTACGAAGACACTCACCATTTACAGCACTTGCTAGAATTTATGTAGGATTGTTTAAAATACGTTTGATAAACCGACTTTAGCGGAGTTGCTAAGTGTATCAGGCTATAATGTATAAACTACATGGAAAACTGTTACTAGTAAAAACAAAGAATTTCCCTTTTTATATTTCAGTTCATAAACTTTGAATCAACACAATTTACTACGTTTTTCTCAAAGACCACTACACCATAAGCAGTGTTTTTTGCTTTTGCAACGAATATTGTGCTGTCTGCTTGAAACGTTCGTAACAAATTAGAAACATATGACATAGTACTTTGTATCAGCAACGCGTGGCAAACCACATTTTCCAAACAAGCTTCCTAAGAGTGTTGCGGTAAAGAAGTTCACACTACAACTAAATTCCCAGATGCTTAACACGGAACGACTTCTTTTATGAAAGCAATCAAGTGTTTGCACTATGACGTCCTCTGTAAAAAAAATCGTCCATTTATAGCTTGGTAATTTATATCTGTTGTTTATTTACTAAACGAGTTTAACTAACCATGAAAAATATTTTTGAGGAAACGGTTGGATCCAACTTTTAGTTGGAAATGGGATCGTAAAAACATGTTTGCTGTTTGTCCAGCTCAGCGACAGGTTTTGCCAGAAATCTGGTTTGAACATGAATTTTCTCAACTTGGAGGCTATTACGTTTCCAAGGTTTATAGAGTAAATCTTTCTAACGCAAAATATTATGTATTATACTATGCAGTATGTCTCATGTAGTACGGTTATACCAAATTATTTATCTATTTTGAGAAAATGTTGTTTGTGTTGGAATTCTACCAGAATTGTTGCATAATCGCACGGGTTTACAGTCATATCACTGCTAAAAATGACTGAATAAACTTTACATTTGCTTGTTGACAGCTTTACATATTTGGTGCATTTTATCAGGATTGATGGCACGTTGACATGCTGATGCATACCAGCCGCATTTAGATAATATTAACAAAAAAAATCGCCAAAGACGCAACTTCATTCAAAGTCACCGGCATAGCAAAACGTTGCCTGGTGATTTATTCGCACTGATTTCTAAAGCTTTCAGTGAATAACAATAAAATTATTGTAAGTACATTCATGTGATAACCATTGCACTTCCTCTGCTTAATCTATAATATCTCATATATCGGTATTTTTGTTATTCGCTTCTTATACAAACGTTTGATCAAAACATCTGCACTTTGACTCAGTTTCGAATCCAATAATTCGTTCTCACCTGGCAGAATCCTCAGTAATGCTCATGCAGAGCATTAACCAGAACATGTTACATGTCCTTATCATGCTTGCAAGTAGCAGGCGACTGTATCAGTAGAAAAACTCTGTTCAACCCTGCAGTGACCGGTATAACAAAACACCATGTGTCACAAGGTCAGGCCAGAGATAGAGACGATCTAGTAGAACTCGCCTTCGAGGTCAACTGTTCAGCTGGGCACCGTCGCAAGCTGAAGCCCTTGCCGCGAAGAACAGTACGCAATGACAGTACATCGGCGTCAGTTGAAATTGCCTGCATCTCCTGTCAGAACGTGACGAAGGGAGAGGTCAAAAGTTGACGCAGATTTTATTTCACTGCGCGCAACCTTCAACTTAATCAATTATTCAATTACCTGATTTACACGTCAAACCTTGCAAATTGACAAATCGATTGCAACCAGAGCTTACACGTGCTCGGTGTATCATGCATGAGTGAATGTGCGGTACGTTTGGCCCTAATTTGGTCGATCTTTCTGGGTCGGAATCTGATGGTATGTATCAGGTGTACGTGCTTCCACTTGTTAAAATTTTATCCATGCTGCATGTTTTCTCATCTTGCTAAGCGTTTAGCAAACGCAGCAAAAATTACGAAAATCTTAAGAAGTAACCAGCGATTTGTCATGATGATGAAAACAGAACCGTCCCCAGGAAATCTTTCATATGGTGTCTTTACGTTTGCGCAGGGGTTGGACATTTGAAAATTTGGCAAAAATGCCAATGATTTATAGTGTTTCATATTTCAATTTGGGGAGGCTTGGAGCTGTGTTGGGGGGGTAAGCCCACCCAGTGGCGAATCCAGATGTTTGGGGTTCAGTCAAATAAGGGGGCACCAAAAAGTCTTCACGTCTTCACTTAAACCCCTGATTCTCTGCGTATATTGTTGGGTATCACACGAAAGTGGCTACTTTTGAAAGGCCAATAAAGTGGCTATTTTTGTTGGTAACACTATGCAATCTGTCAGGGAATCACCACAGTTTAAAATCACCCTATATGATTAATCCACACAATATTTGAAGCAGGTTGAAGAAGATGGGCTCCATTTGTCACAAGCCACGCATAAAGCGAACAGTGATGGTGTCCCAAACATTCTTTTGTATAAACAATAAGTGTTTACAAGACATACCCTGAAGCAGTCGTCCCCAACCATCATTGTAACTGTGAACCGACCAACGCTTGACAATTTTACCGCGGCCGGAGACTAAATGGTGGTTGGGATTTTGAACGGTTGAAATAAAGTTACCAGTTTGAACCATCAGATAAGGCTGCTGCGGTAAAGTCTACAGCAGAGATGCAAACGGGCCTCCATTTTGAAGCTTGGACCTGGCCGGAGCCCGAAATAACAAGCTCAAACCCGGCTCGAGCCCGACATTTATTGCTGAATCCCGATTTAGGATCGAAAGCAAAATTTACTGAGTTATTCAATATATGCGTAACTGCGGGGTATTGGTGGTGCAGCAAAGTAAACATGACAAAATAATTCACAATTAATCATTTTTAAATCTACTCGATTGCTTCAACAGTAACTTGCAAAAATGGTGTCCGTCGTTGCGATAAAATTTTGTATGCGATTCCATAATGGGCCCGAAAAACAAATATAAGCTTGAACTTGGCCGAAACCGAAAAGCCTAGCCTGACTCCAACTCTGCCCTACATCTCCGCTCCATTTCCAACACTACCACTTTATGTTCCAAAGCTCTCTCTCTATGTACGCAATAGCCCTTCCATGGTAAGAATCGACCAATCCCATAGAGTGGTGTCATCACCACTATAGATTTTGCAATTTTGCGGCCCGGTACCGGACCCCCTGGTCCGGGGGTTGGGGACCACTGCCTTAACGCATGCTGCGCGCTACTGTTTGACACTCTTGTGGCTATCCGTAGATCAGAAAAAATGTCTGAAACATATCCCTGACCTGCTTAGAAGTAGAATGGTTCTTTTTAGGAGTTACAATATCAAGTGACAACTCAAGTCCAAAGCTAGACCACAATAAATAGCGAAATGACGATCACGTTTCCGAACGAAGCTTATGTAGTTACATGTAGATAGAAAGCATACTTATTGCAGAAGTGACAATTCAAAAACAAAAATAATCGAAAGGCGTTTGCTACGACATTAGGATTTTAGGTAGCTCTGCTGGCTATCGTGAAAAACGATCTCATAATTACATGATAGATTGGCACAGGGCCTGAAAGCATATTGCTCTAAAATATATTTGACACCTCTAATATACTGTAGATACAATATCAATATAGTGGGTAATACCGTTTCGCATGTTTGGACATTGATCTGCTGATGTGAAGAAATAATATCAATCCTACTGGCTCAGATTATAAGACAAAGCTGTAAAACTGTTCAAAACCATTGAGAGGAGGTGGGCTGAGAACCAGGCCCCGTAACCAGCTTGGGATGCAAGGGGGATGAAGAGTTTTCTGAGAGGGACCCAAATTTTGTTCCGGCGTGAGCTGTCTACGGGTTTGCATTTGCAACAAAAGGATCAAAACCGCATCAGTCAATGTTGCCAGCCGCGTAACCAATGGGGGTGCGTAATCATACGCTGCGTTGTCCCCATTGAGAAGTCAGGTGTTGCACAATTGCATTGTTAGGTCATAATTTACATGGGCTACTGGAGCACGCTCAATACACTTTTGTCAGATAGCGGCAAGTTGTTTGCTAACGTGGATCACTTTTGACTTGCTGTATTATGGTTCGGTCAGTGGCATTAGTTCCGAGAAGAAACTCATCCACTCATCTTTATGTTGCAAAACTTCGATGCAGACATATTGCGGAATCACCGACTGCACTGGTAGAAGCCCTGACTGTTTTATCGCTTTGCAGGCTTCTTAAATCTTGCGTCAGTTATAAGTTCTCCATATTTATTGTAGTCCTATTTTCACTACTTTCCGTTCGAGGCTGTCACCAGGCATTAAAAATGAAATCGTAACAAAAACAGACCAATTTTGCACAGCCCACCGGCAAGTCCAGAACTGTGCTAGCAAAAGCGATCCCGTTTGTGACTGCTGCTTGCTGGGCAGTTCTCACACGGCCAAGAGATAAGGGAACAGTATTACTATTACGAAAGAATAGCATTGTTGATCCTAATCGATACGGGAAGAGTCTAAGTCAAAATCCAACACGCAAATCCTGAGGTTCAACGCAGTGTAAAGCATTGTTTAGTTTAGAGATTTTAAAATTTCTGTTTCTACTTCAATAGACACCAAAATAGGGGGCACCTGTATCAGAGGGGCGCCATTTTAACGGGGCGCCGTAGATGTTTGGGGGGAAGTTGCTCCAAGCTGACCCCTGTGTCCGCCACTGAGCCACCAAAGCCTCCACGGCGACGGGACTGGATGAAAACATTGAGTTTTGATAACGTAGCATCGCTCAGAGTTTATTAAGCCGGAGGGTTGCAAGTGACAGAAAGTGAGGAGCCTGCAAGGTTTAGTCTTGCTGTTCTCTTAGGACGTGATTTGTCCTAAATGGAGCAAACGTTGTTTACTCGTAATATTTTGCATAAATCTTTCGACCACATCAACTCTTCATGTCTACACCCTTTCTTGATGAAACTTTACATAACTCAGTTTTTACTGAGAGCTACTGATGTAAATAAAAGTCGCTGCTTTGAAACTTCACGTGTGCATACCTTGTACCACATGAAAACTACCATTACGGTATGCATTACTTTGCACCCGTACTACAAAAACATTGGAAGCACTCGGGGATTTCAAGGTGGTAAATATAATTCTTGGTCAGACCAAGTATTATTTTTTAACCTGCAAGCCATGTACAAAAAATAAATTTCACCATTAAGATTTCTGCAACTAGTTGGGAAAAGTTATATGTCCAGGGTGTCCTCTGATTGCCCTCGAGTCTGCACACATAACAGGACAAGTTGCTGATATGATGGTAGGTTCCGCTTTTCTTTCTGGCAGCAATGGAACGGTCGAAAATGGTGGTGTGCTAATGTTTTTTTTGCACATTTTGTCTTTTTTTGACTAGGAATAAGCAATACGACATTTTGCCTCGGTATCCAAGGTGGTTTACTTTAAGTGTAGAACGACCTTAATCTGAAAAAGAGTTGCATTGATTTTTGACAGAAAATCACGGTAAAAATACCTTTTTAGCCAACACTGATTCTTCTTTATTCCCGCAAACAGACAAGGTATGCCTTCACGAATAATCTCCTAATGTTTCAATCGAACCAAATGGCCAACAGGTGCTTGTACTGTTTCACGGTTCTCAAAGCAACGATTAAATATTCATCTAAATTAACTTTCAGAGGCGTGTACACTTCGGGTGTGCTTGGTTTGCGGCTTACACCCAATCAAACTGATAGTGACGTGACTTTTTCCAATGCGTGCGCTCAAGGAAAATCACAATAATGCTTGAAAGATAATTATGGACGTCTTATTGATTTTCTGAGGCAAATTTCAAAACTGTCCGACTGCAACGTGCTTGATTTAGGTGATTTTTATGCATCACTAATTTCCCGTTTCGATTTGTGATGTAGCAATGCGCATTTTAATTTCTTTTGTAGTTTAAACAAGTTTCAATCCAACAACTCTGGATGTGCGCCTTTCCAACCGCACACCTTATGTGTTCAACTCCTCGCATTGGATGAGACATTCGCGCAGGCCAATATTGCGGAGTTGTGAACTGCGCTGTGAATGTTTTACTCCACTGTTTTAACGTGCAGCCTAATATTTTTGCAGTTGTGAACTGCTCCATATCGTAGTGTGGAGTGTATTTTGTTCCATTATCGTAACTTGGAGCGCTGATAGTTTATAGTTAACACAGTGACATATAAACTAAGAAGGCGTGTAGAATAATATCCATATTGTGTCAACAAACTTCGACAAAACGTTGGTTTGAAAACGTGACTACGGCATCATATTTTGACGTCACAAACGGCGCACACCCAGTAACAATGATCACCATACGCCACTGGTATTCATCAACAAAATTACTCTTCGATAAAGAGAGTATCTGGAGTGGCTAAGTGGTCTTGTATTTGACATCGTCAACAAACTTTGTAAATTAAACCAATGTAAAATTTACGAGACAACGTGCCATTGTTTGGAACAAAGGAGGAAATATCTGATACAAATACAGTGTCTAGGTATGTGTTTACTAAAAGTTTTATACAAACCTGCTGTGGAAATGCAAACTTAACGTAATACAAGAAAAGTACCAAAACAACTTGTGATTGAAACCAAAATTTGTATTTGGGTTTCTCACAGAACTTTAGCAAAGCATACAAACCTGTCGCTAACTGCTGAGCGAATCAGGTTTCAAGGTAATGACAGGTGATAGCGCGCTGCAAGAGTGCCGAGTTTATTATGTGGTTAACTCTGCTTGATCAGCCACAGCTGATCTTCTTGTTTGCTCCGTTTTTAAAAAATCTTGTTTCTGAAACTCAACTGAATTATATATCTATGAATAATATCACTATTACGTTGTGACCAGCTGCTTTCGATCAAATACATTCAAAATTTAGGTCACTTCAAAACAGCTTTCAAGGTTTCGCTGCTGCTTTTAAGGGGTAGCCGCTGCTACTCGAAATATTCAAGATTGGAGTGTAGAGATATAAAAAAACAGAGTCACATGACAACTTTTCCATTTGTGTCTGGATATTCCAAACGCTTCAGTAAAAACTGAGAAAAATTTACCTTAATCAAATTAAACCTCTGATCCAATTTCGCAAAAAACTATGGCTTAATCTTTTCTGTAGATTTTGCTTTCGTATGCTCAAAACTTAGCTGTGCGTTTAAAATCGTAAACCTACAGCTTGGGGCTGAGTAACCTCTCGAGAGCAATCGTATCCATTACAGTAATTCAAGTTTTTTCTGCAGCCGGAAGATGAGATATCGGTAAGTTCGATGTGGCGAAGTTGCGACCCAAATGCAGATGCCAGAAAGCTTTCAAAGCTAGTCTTTGACCACAAAAGAAATTACCAGAGACTGTAATCAAAACATGTCTGAAGCTCCGTCAAGCACTGCATGTGATACTTGTCATGAGCAAAGGATAAAGGTGAAAGAACTTGAACTGAAAAAAGCTTTTTGCGAAATTCAATGATAAACCTATTGTACAGACAATTTTAGGTGATGACAACAGCTGCAGACTCACAGTACGCTTTCAACTTAACGTTTGTTGAAAAGATTAATTGGTTTGGTGGCAAGAAAACAGTAAAATGAGTAAAGGGCTTCACCGTAGGAGACGTTTGCAGTCGCGATGATTTGGATGTCGATAAGTTATTGGCAGCATGGTTTTTGTCAGAAGAGGTTTTAGAGACGAAACATGCGGATTGTGGTACGCGACCGAGTGTGTTAGTGTGTCAAATGTGTACGCAGTGTATGCAGTAACATGCTCTCAAGGTTTCTTGCCTTAATGCCCTTATTGCGGATTGCGACCTTTTATCAAAATAATTGTTGCCCTAAACTCTAACAAGCTTTGCATTTCGGGAATTGTTTAGAAAATAGCTGATCCGTCCGCTGCTACAGCTTTGTGATTATTTAAATTTAATGCTGTCTACCAACTAATGCATATTCAGATGTAACCTCAGTGCTTGATTTGCTTCGCAATAAACGTAGATATGTAGTAATTATTTTGAGCAAAAGAGAAAGGAATTTCGAGAAACAAACCCATCACCAGAAAGAAATCATATGTATAAGAAGATCCCCAAAGTAAAATTCAAAGAACAATTCCAAAGCGTGTGAATGGTCTGCAACTCGACTTATCTACCGCTGAGCAGGCGCTTATTACATTGAAACAAGGAAATAAGTTTATTGTATGGATACGGTATTTTGCAATTTTGCAGTCACAAGCAAAAATTTTCAATACAAGGATTCTTGTTTCATCGTTTCTGGGTTCCGTTTCCGCTATTTCCCTGAAAGTTCATTGCAACGCCAGCCAACGATGCCAGCAATGCAGGCTTTCGTTTCAGACTTTGCCGAGCGGGGGGCATAGGAAGTTGGGGAAACAGTGTTGGAAACTCGCACTGAGTTCAACAGCAGTTAAGGCAGTTGAAACTGAAGAAATTTCCAATAATTCGCGGCGGTAGACAATTCAGAACAACATAACGCAGAAGCATGGGCGTCGCAAGGATTTTTTCAAAGG
>JGI24021J15306_10011098_pt1 | contig 11205 bp, 6 predicted proteins | sample Ectturendosymbi1_FD_15306 | JGI IMG/M metagenome (IMG submission 15306)
AGAATTTTGAACATTCTACCTCAAGTTTTATGCAGTCAACCTTTGCTAAAAGACAGTTTGAGTTTGTAGTTTTTGTAAGCTACATAGTTTTACAATATTTTATACTGTGATCTACTCTCAGTATTACAAAATATAGTTTCTTTATTTTATCAATTGGTTGAATGCTGGAGCTCTTTTGCAATTAGACGATGCAGGTGGAATTGGTCATATGACAAGGACTATATCCTTGGATTAGAGGATCTTCCTTGCCATATAACCAAAAACCCTAACCCAATTGTAAACCTATATATGGTTTAAAAAAAGTGCCGTAGCTTACATAAAAAATTTTCCCATAAAAGAGTTGTCTCTATGTCTGTCAGCCCAGCCTAAACAAGAGCCAAAACGACAACCACTTGCACAGCCGGAATTCCCTTTCGACCAGGTTCATCGTACTAACTGCTAGTGCCACGAACTCAGTGTTATAAGTGGACAAATCCAGATACACTACAGTTCAAATGGAAAAATAACCACAGCAGAGCATGACCTCTGGCAGCAAAATATACGCTAATTTTCTGTTTTTACAATTGAAGTGCGCCAGTGGACCTATAACCACTTACAAAAAAAAACACCCTGTCATTTTGTGACCCAATCCATAAAAAAATATCACCATGTTGAGCGACACAGTTAGAATATAACGCTGAGTTTGTCACATTAGCAGCACTGTCATGGTAATCAGGTAGACGTGTCTTACTGTGTAAATGGTTTTCGTGCTAAGTCTTGCCATAATCGGGCACCATTTGTTTTGGTTGTAGTGTTTGCACTTTTCATGGTACTGGTTTTTATTTACTTTTTTCAAAAGTTTCCAAACTTTTGTGGTCAGATGCATGGTTTAGGTTTATTGAGTGTTAGGTTTAGGTTTACTACGTTTCTACCAAGCATAGGCCAGCCTACTGCACACTTGTCATGGATTAGTGTCATGTTACAGGCGATGGATGAATAATTTCTCAAAGATGAAGGTCCACTGGTGGACCTATAACCACTGCCTGTTTGTTTCGTATTTAACCAGTGTTGCATTCGGATACGGATGGATATCGGATACTAAGTTTCAGAAATTTTCGGATAAGGATTAGATATGGATATTCAAAAAAGTTATCGGATATGGATCAGGAGTTAAAAAATCAATATCCGCTCACTTCTGGTAGATAACGAAGAGTAGGGTGTAAATTATAAGAAGGTAAGGGCAATAAAAACTATAGTGCCAGGTTTTTTTAAGGTGGTTTAGGAACCCGATTCTGGCCCTAGAATTGAAAATCGGGTCCCTAGGATCAGAGAAAATTATCATCAGCCCTAGAATCTGATAAAATCGGGTCCCTAGATTCAGAGAAATCGGGTCCCCGCAGGTCCATACCGAGTACCTAACATTTTCCTTAAAAAACCTGCTGTAGTGTAAATTAAACTGAACTAAAAACGAAGTAAAAGTATTCTATCCACTGTTAAATCAAGTATGGTCAAACGCTGCTTTGTAAATTTGTGGAAAAAATCTAACAATTTTTCATAAATACTGTTGATTGTCGGATTGATAAAAAAGGACTCGGTTAAACGTCGCTTTCTGCAATCGTTTTTAAATGCAACAANTTGAGTTTAGGACCAGTTCATTCGGTCTCCTAGCTCTAATGCGTGTTTTGCAAGAGCGTTTTTGTCAGGACGACACTTTTTGATATAGCTGATTAGTTCTTTTTTGCGTGTTAAAGAACCTTTTTGTTTCGTCAAAGTACTTCTGCCTCAGTCCCCACACGGTACGCATGCAGTATATTCCGTGCCTTGGCGATCAAACAGGTGGATATAGGATCTTTCCCATTTCGTAGCATGTTACCAGTCGTTCGAATCTGGTTTAGAAACGATTTAATTTTGTGATTTTTTGAGCAGCTTTGAAGGTTTTCAGATAAGGCGATGGTAGTACCCAGTGATGATCACTATATCCGAAACGCTTTATTCGATGTTTTGAGGATTCAGACTGTGAAATATATTTTGGTCACTTTTGACCTCTTGGAGAAAGTTGTACATTGCGCAAACATTTATTTATTATCTTCGGAAGCACCTTTTAAGCTTTCTGTGCCATGCCTCTGAGTCTATCTGTGCATTACCGTATTATTGTAGACATACTTTTGGATAGTTTTCGGATATGGATAGTATGATTCGAACCAAAACAAGATTCGGATCGGATAGGGATATCACTTTTTAAAAACAGGATAGGATCGGATACTAAAACGTCACTATCTCATCATCTCTGGGACAGTAGTACCACTGAAGATCGGTTTTCTATCAGTTTCTCAGCGTTGTTCGAAATTTGTGAACAAGTCGTCACTGTGGGTAGAAAACCATTCTTCTTGAGGGCTTGCTGAATACGTTTCTTCTCTTTGTAATTGCTCTCATTAGATGTCAAAAGTTTTGCTCGACATACTGTAACAATGTCTTTTCAACCGCTTGCTTATGTTGCAAAGGATGGTCTGAACGAAAATTCAGGCATAGGCGTAGCCAAGGGAGGCCATGCCACCCCCAAATTTTCTACCATATCTTGTTGTTAGGTGCTTCAAGAGGCAGTGTCCCGAACCAAATACTGTTGCTCGTTTAAAGTCAAATTATTTGAACCCCAAAAGAATATAGCCCCCCCCAAACTTTTGGGCTGGCTACGACACTGAGTTCAGGTATCTGCCTGCGTGTGTAAGCTTCATGTAAACAGTTCAATCTAAACAACCGGTGCAATCATGGGTTAGTTTCAGGTCGAGAAGAGAAAACTCCACAATTTTCTATTTTTTCATGTAAATTGAGCAGTAAGTTCAATGTCCTTCAAAAACTTGAAAAATCGCTGCAAGTACTTTCATGACAACGAATGTATTGTCCACATAGCGTTTCCAAATGTCAGGTGGGTGTTGGAAGTCTGTCATTGCTTTATTTTCAATATTTTCTGTGAATAAGTTCGCTAAGATGAGTGACACCGGCGAACCCAAAGGTGTCCCAAATATCTCTAAAATATTTTTCTGGGAATAGAATGTAAAATACGATGCTTGCATACAAATATGCAGTCCCTCGAAAACCTCTTTTACAGGCCAGTTGGTATGTTCTTGAAACTCATCACATTTTGTCAATCTTCTCTTGGCTGTTTCTACTGCTAGATTTGTTGGAACATTTGTAAACAATGATACGACATCAAAAGATTCCAAAATTTCATCATCTTCTAGTCGTAAGTAACTAATCGAACTGACGAAATAAGTTGAATCATGTAACACATGAATTCTATGTCACCAGCCAGCGGTGCCAAAAGATTGGCAATCTTTTTGGACAAGGCATAGGTGGAGGAACCGATAAGCGAAACAGTAAGAATGGTGCAATGTCATGTTTGTAAACTGTGGCTTGGCCGTATAACCTTTTTAAGACGGATCATTCACTTTGTGTGATCTTATTTTTACCGAATATCCCGGGAATGAACTTGTTCAATAATTATTTCGATTTTTGAAGTCGGAGCTCTCTTCAGACATTGATGCACGTCATTATTTTGTATCATTTCAAACAGTTTTTTTTCGTCGAAATCCTGTTCATTTATGATGGCTGTCATGTTCCCTTTCAGGCTTCCATAAAAAGTATATTTGAAAATAGACAAGCTTCTATAATGACCATTAGCTCTCAAGGCCGCAAACTGTTCTATATCGAATTGTGACGATTCAAGATAAGGGCTAGTTCACTTCGAACAATATTTCAGCTTCACTTGGTGATAACTTTCAAATTCCCTGTTCCACAGACGCAAAACCATGGTGTTTGTTGATATGCTGGGGTGTTATAACAAAGTTAAGGCCAAGCTCCAGTGAAGACATTTGGGATACCGTAACCTTGGATGGAAAGATTAACAATCCATCTTTAATCTTTAGAGTTACATTTGTGGCCTGGGAATGGTTTACTTTCTCTGTGAGCTAAAAGCAGTTTCTCAAACATGTCCCTGTGATGCTTGTGTACAATGTCTTTTTCAAGGCATTTTGAAGGACCGAAACGGTCTCTAAATTTTTTCTAACGGTATCTCAAAATAGAGTAGAACCTTGATACATAACCACCACCAAAATACACTAAAACCTCGCTTTATGACTACAGTATCTCGGTATTCAGATGAAATAGCTGCGGTCTCTCAAAATGTGTAAACGGTCATCAAGGTTAAGCCTTAGAAAACTCTGCTTGTGTAGACGCTGTGTGACCCAGCTTGAGTAACAATCAGGTGTTGCTCCAACTTTTAAGAAAAGACTTCAGTAAGCTCTGATTATAGTTGAGATGATAAACTACTTAACTTCTTGTTGTACAAACGTATTCTGCGGCGCGTGACATTTGTGACTGAGCCGGTTCCAGCTACGGAGCTCTTGGTGTTCATGAGTGTAGCTCCGGCTCCGGAGCTCTCTTTCATAGCATGGCTCCAGCTTCAGCTCCGGGTTCTGTTCGTTTTGACCCATTAATATTTTCAATTGTCTTAGTGTACCTTAAGTTGAATGGAAAATGCGATATGTCAAGTACACAAAGTTAAAAGAATATAACAAACTTATTTGAGTAAGTTAATCTAGTAGTTTTTTGCAATCAGCGTTCTTGCCATGAGAAAATCAGCAAAAAATCAATCATAGGTTAAGACGATTCGGAGAACAGTTATTAGCAGAAACGCAACTCATGATAGCGGTAATATAAACATATTCTGGAAAGACAGTCGCTGTGCGTGGTGACCTTTTGTTATTTCTTAAGGCCGGAGTCAAGAGAACGGCTGCTTAGGAAACTACATTTGTGTCTGAGCATTTAGACACAGTCCATTCCCAATCGATCAAGTGTTTTGCACTCGTTGCATGCTTTGTCTGTTGCAGTCTTGGCCATTCCAGCTAACAGCCCTCCCCGGGCAAACCATGCAAAGAGCGCAAAACACATGGTCGATTACCTCTCTCATGTGTTCTTTCTAACGTGCACATATGTGCATTTAACCAGGTTTTTTAAGGCGTTTTAGGGACCCGATTTGGGTCCCTAGAATTGAAAATCGAGCCCCTACAGTCAGAGAAAATTATCATTGGGTCCCTAGAATCAGAGAAAATCGGGTCCGTAGAATCAGAGAAATCGGGTCCCTGCGGATCCAAACCGAGTACCTAACATTTTCCTTAAAAAAACCTGATTTAACACAAATGCCAAGATATGTTTAAAAGCCCTTTGAAGAAATAGTATGACTCCTATCAAGAAATTCACCTTGGCTTTTTGAAAATAGCTGAAAACTTCTGATTTCTCATCTTTTGCACTCATAATAAGCAGTCATCAATGACAAAGCATAATTTGACCTGCAAAGCTTAGGAGAAAATAAGACTGGTTGCCGTGCTGAAAACATAAATTTTGTTTCCACAGACGAAAAGCTCAAGATAAGTTCACGTGTGCTTACATTGCATTTGTATATCCTTCTGAAAATTCACTGCCATGCAAAGCAATGCTAGTTCACTCCTAATTAGTTATCACTTTCGTTTCATGCTGCTGCTGGTAAACGTAATGCTTCCTAGTGAACTTTGCCAGTAAGCTAGTAAACCTTGCTAGTCAGCCTAATGGTTTCTGATAACCTACTTTACAATGGCGTGACGTGCATTTCACGCATAACTCTGCAATGGTATCATATCTGAATCATACTCGCTGCTAGCAGCATGATCACACAGTTACATAAGCTATGGATACAGTGGCGTAACTAGGGAGGACATCTGTCCCCGGGCGCAGCGTTTTGGGGGCACCAAATTGAGGTCGGAATGTCACGTAATAATTACGAAATGTCAAATGTCAACGTATGCAATTAATTACGATTAAAGAAAATGTCGAATGCCAGCGACTGCTACTCAGTTGCAGAATCTCATCAAGATCGCAATGGTTCCCAAAGCGAGTGTTTATGAACCCTCGTGACGTTTTAAGGTGGAGCTACTGTCTCCAGCAATCAGCGCCAGGATGCGGTTTGACTGACGGTGCGTCACAATGATTTCAGGTTACCGGGGTGCGAACTTTCCAACTTCGCTCTCATTCCATAATTGCGTCACAATGGATGGGAATCTAGCTGGCGTTCACAGTGCATGTGGTATGCTGCTGCGCATATTGTTAAAGCAGCGATGAAACTTGCAGTACGTTGTTACGACAGTAGATCTGATGTTTAGGAAAATTTTTGAGATTTGATGATTTGACAAACGTCATGTTGAAATGGATGTGATGTGGTCCTGAAGGTAGAGTTTTATTCGTGGAATTGAAATTTTAAATAAATAGTGGCTACTCTTTTAATGTAATTGCAACTGCGCAGCAGCGCTGATTATATTTGCAAAGTATATTTAGTTATAATCGCTAACTGTTCAGTTACTGCTGCATGCGTATTGTATTAATTCGACGTATAAACTGAGCATCTCCATGGACATGATTGTCAAAATTCAGGTAACAAAATTGTTAAGCTAGAAACATGGGCGTCCGAAAAATTTTTTCCAGGGGGTGCAACGTTGACATTTTGCTTACCAGCTTCAGGTTGCTATTCGATGCAATGCATACGGACGTTCACAAAACGGCTTATTTTGTCTACACCACAAAGAAAATGCCCCATGTCGCGACCGTCACAAAAATGTGCTTCGTTGGCTGAAATAACCAGGTATATTACAATAATTTACACAATAGGCTATATAGAGATTTTAAAATCAGGGTAATTCTTTTCAATTCTTATGTTGTGTCATCAGAAGATTTTTGTGCCCATAAAATTCTGTCATTAAAATTCATGCAGATTCTTGCAGATATCGGAAAACTTTTGCCTAGTTTTTGCATTTTCTTTCACTAATTCCTACAATTCGAATGTATTACCGCAATTAATCGTGACCGATATTTTAGTGATGATAGCTTCACGCGAAACGATTAGATTCTTTACTCTGCGATAGTTAAGGATTTCCAAGATTCAAAGGTCCTGACGTCAATTCCGTGACGTCACAGTCATATGAAACTTTCAGATGAGTCTATAAACAACCATATGCGAGGCCCGACTCAGCTTTCAACGCCCCTTTACTCCCAACTCATCCTTTGCATCTCTGCTGCCAGGAACAGACTGGGTGGGGCGACCAAACTGACTTTGTCCCCGGGCGCAGGAAACCCTAGGTACGCCCCTGTAGGGATATTGTGTACCTACTGATTATAGTCTAGTTCTTTTTTGATCGCTACACTACTACTGACGCAGACCCAGTTTGATCATTTTGACTAGAAAGTAAGATATTGTCATAGTTAAGGTTTTTCTTCTACGAGTAATAGCACGCCTGTCCAGCTGCGATGCCACAGCTTTAGCGACGATTAAACCAAGGTAACATCAAAGACTCGCAGATCCATTGTTGCAGTCTGGTGTGGTAACTCGTAACAACTGCGTTTAGTATGCTATAAAGAGCACTGTTTTAGGTAAAGTAAGTCTAGTTTTCAGTCAATTTGGCAAAACCGTTAGTATCTAGGGACTCGGAGCCGGAGCTACCTATCAAATAGCCATAGCCTCAGCTACGGTCCCGAATTTTAAACTGAGCTCCGGCTCCTGATTTTTAATCTGAGCTCCGGCTGCAGCTTCGGCTTCAGGCAAAATGCCCAGCTCCGTCGCTCCGGCTCCGGGCTCCAGCTCCGGATCCGCAGCCCTGCTGGTTATGTCTTTCAAACAGCGAACTAACTACTCGATAACTTGGGCAACAGGTGGCAGTGAACAAAGTAAATTCAAAACCCAATGTGGAACAGCACTGCCGAAAGAGATTTTTTCGTTTTGCACAACCGCAAAGACGTCACTGCGTAGAACAACAATTTTTGGATTTTTCAATTAACCTCAGTAATATTATTTTCTGCCTGGCAGCAGCTCCAGCATTTCTAAATGAGCACGCAGCTGTGTAGAAAACTCCTAGTGCTAAGTGTATGCCTTCTTTAGATCAAGCTTTAACTTGTGTAACAGTAAAATAAAGTTTTAGAGTATGCAATAGGGTGGGTAGTTCACTGCTTTGTTGCAAACAACTCAACCACAAAAGAAAATTCAGTCGGTTGAAAGGATAAGGTACATATTATAATACATTCCGCTGAAGTGAAACTCAATTTCTGGCGTTCATCCAATAAAGATAAATTCCATTTCAACGATGGTTACCTAAAATCTTTATTTCAGTAAGGAGTATCTTGGTGTTTTTACTCCAATTTTCATTTCATGTTTCGTTATTCTGGCGTATTGTCAGGCCGAAACAAGTCTTACTGTTTCTTTGTTTCTAATATGGACTTCAAAACGATGCAGAAATGCAGCGTCGCAAGTCCTTAATCATAAGAATCTTTTTTCATCCACTTTCATATCTTCAAATGTAACAGTGTCGTTTAAATCGATGAAATAACGATTTTGTCTTCTGGTGTGTTGTTGTGAAAAGCTATGTATGGATTAGTCTCGCATATTGGGTAATTGTCAGTGTTTTACTGAAAATACATCTTTCACGATAAAAACATTGGTCGTATGTTGATAAACCAAACAGTTCTTCCCTTCGCAAAAGATTAGATAGCAATTTTTGAATAAATTGTCTCCAAAACAGTAAATGTACTCCATACAGCTGGATTTTAAAAGTTTATTTTCGTTAAATTACAATCGAATACGGACAAAGTGCTCCGATAAGGTTTTACCAGCTGCATACACCTTTTTTCGACTAATTAGCACTCGACAAAATTTCCGTAGTTCGTCCTCCCTTTGGAAAGAATCCTACCGGCGTCCATGACAGTAGATGTACGTGCTACCGGGCTACCCATCACAGTTAAAGGAATTCGTCAAAAAACGTTTGAAGTAATATAATGTTATTGTCCCAAAAACTTACTTTGAAAAAACAGCGCTTTTTGTGGTGACGTCATTAGCTACCTCAGACATACTGTAGTTACGCGTGCTGAAGGCAGTGTTGCATTGTTTGGCCTCACTAGGAGCGTACGTCATTCGTGCTTCTTGTCAAATATGTCACTGGCTATTGACTCTCAATCAAAGTTCTGAGTAAACTGAGCAGTCATTGTAACGTATTCACACACGTTTGCAAAGCCGAAAGTAAAGCGCTACAGCGATTGTCACGAACTGCATGACAAAGCTTGTCGAATTCTCAAGGCTACTCTCCCAGTTTATTGTTTTTTTGTCATGGTAGTCTGGTATTCTGTTTCTGTCACCAGGCATAGTCTACTGGCTGAAAACTTTACACCATTGGTGTGATAACACTGCAGTCTTTATTGTTGACGTTTTGAGAGTCTGTGCAAACTCTCTTCCTCAGAAGATAGGCAAGAAATAAAATCAAAGCGTACACACACACTGCATTTCTGACATTTTTCAGAGTGGTACACGAACAAAAGGATAAAAATGCTTAGAAATGCCAACGCTTTCAACGATCTCCCAAGTTTTGACAATTCTAACATATTTGTGCTTACCAATAAGATAATTAACCAGTAGGACAAAGAAAAATTAAAATAAGACTTTTCTTAAAAATGATTAAGAGTACAAAATTTCATCTTTATTCTTCGAAAGTTTCTGCAAATGTCAAATAGCTATGCAATGTTTTGAATTTTCGGGGGGCAAATTTTCCCCCTGTTGCGGGCCTGGTCCGAATTGTTTTTTTCATACTATGTTTCAATTCCGTACAAGTTGTGGCTCAAACATGAAATGGAAGGAAACATGATTGGGTGTCATTAAAAATTAATAGTCTGAATTTCTGTTTCATTAGCTTGCAAGGGAAATGAAAAAATATTGTGTTATTAAGATCACAATTATGTCAAGCGATTGTTTACTCCAACACAAGTTATCAATCAAAGCATACATTACTTTATTGATAAAAAGTCATCTCACTGTAAATATATTTAAGATAAATTTCCTTTTGAATTTTGAGTGGGCTATCAAACTTGATATTGATAGTTTTAGGGATACAATGTTTTGATGAATTTACTACAAACGGCAGGATCTACATAACACATACGTACCAACACGTAACCACCGAGTTATCTCTAACCGCGCAAGGCACACGTAAATTCGATCCAACAGATCAATGTTCAATGCTGAAGATGGCCTGCTTCTTACAAGAAGTCAAATTAATGGTCCTAGGGCTCACTTAACACCGGGGGCCCTGTTTCCAATCGATTTAGAACTACACGTGGGCTACCCAAACTAATTGAAGACTCAAAATATTCCCAGCAGCAAGATCCGCATAAAGCCGTGTTTCCCTTGCTTTTTCTTTTTCGCTTGTGTCTCTAATCGCTTCTACATTCTTTCGTTGTTCTTGCTTCTTTAATGTCATTTAATCAATTGCGTCTGGTGCTTCTTTTTTATTTTCGTTGCTGCAATTTGTTTTTGCTTTTGATGTGTGTTTGCAGTTGCGCGTTGCTTGCTTCCATCTTATCACCGAATATATAAAGTCTTGGGTCAGTAGTTCTGGTAGACCGGATGTTGGTACTTTGTGCTTTTCTGAAACCAATACAAAGAAACGAATTGAATAGTCTATGTCAGTGGTTCTTAAGTTGGGGTAAATTTACCACCAGGGGTAAATTTCACTTTCCGAGGGGGTAAATTTACTGAATCATAACTTATAATAAACGTGAACTTTTATAAATTTACAAAATGTTATAAACTAGATTTTTAGGCTAGTTAGTTGCAGTACAAAACAAAAGTACACCCGACATTGTTTTGTTCGTATATTGGTGAGAGGCTCCATGTCAGGCGTCACAGAACATTGTTACGAAATAGGTTTACGGATATATCACACAAACTGGAGATGTTGCACTTTGGTTTATGGTCCGGAGTTATGCAATACTTATAAATTTTCTGTTTTTGGTTGATCTGTACACATGCAGGCTACCAGATTCAACTGATCAGCTCATGCGCGCGACAATGTTCCTGTTCACGAGTTCATTTGGACTTTGTACGTAACAAAGACATTGTAGCTCTTTCAGAATTGAAAAATCCTTTATTGTGCAACAGTGGCGTAGCGAGGCTGTGCCGCCCGGGGCTCACCACAAAATTGCCGCCCTTTCCACCTCTCAAATTTGCTTGCAAGAATTTAAAATGGAAGAAGATCATGTTTCGTGCTTATTTAAAGATATAAGGATTAATAAAGCATTTGGAAGATCACAATCAAACAGTCACAAACTGAAATAGGTCTTGTTTTTCATTGTCGATTACGAGTCTTACTTTTTTTCTGCTTGTCG
>JGI24021J15306_10011099_pt1 | contig 11204 bp, 9 predicted proteins | sample Ectturendosymbi1_FD_15306 | JGI IMG/M metagenome (IMG submission 15306)
GAGGAGCTAGGGCGTTGGTAAGGCAACCGAAAATTGCTGTTTTTTAGGCCGAAATCAAAGTACGAATATACCGTAGGCCGGCTCTATACGTGTTAAGAGCATTTGTATATTAACTTGTAAATAACCAGCATAAAATGATTTTAATTCAAAGACAAAGGTGAAGTTTGAACAAGCAGTGGTAGTCGTAAAACCACATAAATTTATTCGTTTTTTTGATGTACCATTGTCTCACGGATTTTTACTCCTGCAGCTAAAACAGGTTGGCTTCAATAAAGCTCATGTATGCACAAAAGGGAACTTTCACACAGGATTACCATTGACTTGCCACCATTGAAATATCTGTTATGAAAGTAAACATATATTCTGCAATGCAAGGATAGGAGAGACCAGTGCTAGAGGTGATTTGTGATACCTGACCAGTTGAAACTTCATATAGTCATTCATTCATTAAGTTCCAACCTGCATTTCCTTCAATGGCAATTGTAGGGGGACCTGTTATAGAATGTCAGGCATTATTCATGATTCTGAGTAACCTTTGGTATTTTTGCTTTTTCTACATGAAACCACTGCCAAGCCTGATCAGTGATGCAACCATGCTTATTGACGAGCATGGGGATAAAAGGGGCAAAATTGCTATCTGCCCTTGTGCTTTTAAGAACAACGATTGTGAAGCACTAACATTTTAGGATGAGTTGCTTATTGTCTAGTTGGCAACATATGAGCCATCTTATTTAAGAACAAGATTTAAGGATTCAAGTGCCACCATTGTTACTGCAAGGTAAAGTAACATTTGAAACAAAATATGTTTTGGTGAGATATGGAGATGGCATACATTTAAGAGGTCAATATGTGCATTATTTGTGGCTACCCATGAGGTTGATCTATTTTTTTCGCAGAGTTATGTAAGTAATATATTCATGTGCTGTTAAAGATGTATATGTACTGTGTTCTGCTTTTGTCATTTGTCCTATGCCATGCTTCAACTTCAAACAAAACTCAACCTGCAGAAAAGATGAAAAATGTTGACAGTGACAAAGATGCTTCAACTTTGAAAAGTATGAAACCAATCCAGTTTTTAAACAGCAATTGTTATTGTATGTGTGCCATTTGTATAATTCTCACTGCTTTCATGTATTTGTTAGTATGTGGCAAGAACAAGTAATGTGAAGTATGATATAGCTGAAAGCTTGTTGAGTAAACACCGAGCTCTTGATGTTTTACTTGTTTTTGTGGTACCTTCTGTGTAGCAAGCATGATTTATTTTGCTAAATATAGAGCTACAGGCCCCGGAATTCAAATCCAGTGCCATCACTGCTGCTTCAAAGCATGTAAATGCAAAGATTGGAAGTAAATTCAAAATCATCTGTGGGGTCAAAGGTCAACGTAAACCAACTGTAAGGTTTTACAATGGTACCATGTTACTCGGTCCACCAGCAACTGACAGCAGAGTTGAAATATCATCTGCAATGCTTCGCATTATTGATGCAAAAAAAGAGGATTCAGGATCTTATCGCTGTGAAGTCTCAAATGCTGCTGGCATTCAATCATTGACATTCAATGTTTCTATTGTACCTAAAGGTATTTAATCAGATATGCTAGTTATTGGTGGTACCTTGCTGCATTCACTTTGCATGGCATGTGACAGTCAGTTGGACTGTTCATTTTGCATAAATAATAATTGTTTTTGTGGTGCTGGATGAGCATTTTGTGATGGCCATTAATTGGACAATTACTCTACGCTTGTTTTGCTATTGCTCTATGCAAACAGTAGTTAGGGGCATCTTAGCTGGTGCTTGCAAGGTGCTGATTGCAAGTAATTCCCTAAAGCTTAGGCTAACAGTGCATGTGGTGGCTGTTTTGGTTGAGTATCAACCAGATATATGCTGACAACTAATTGTTCTACATGCCCAACTACCTATGTTACATTGGAGTAAATACAAAATGTGAATATGGACAGAATAATCATATTAACTTTTGACAAAGACTATCATACTTTTTATGATGAAGCCAGCTTAGGCACAGGGTCAATGATCATTTATCAAAGTTTATTTTTGATGTACATAATAATGATGTGGTATACCAATTATCTTCACACAGAGGGTATACATTTTGATGATGATGATAAAAACAATATCTGAAGCAAATGAAGTAAAAGTCATAGTGTAAACCAAGGTTGGAGAACCTATGGCTTGGGGCCAAATGCAGCCCACGTGAACATTTTATATGTCCCGCATCAGAATTTTCTTTGCCCAAGTAAGAGTACAACATCGCGTCAAAATGAAGCTCCATCAAGAGAAGTTACTCTTCCTCATAGTTAAATAAAGGTAGAATTTTAGGATAAAATTAATTTGAACAAAATAGCAACCCAATGATGATAAGAATTCTTTTCAAATAAAACAAATTTGCTGATACTGTAAGGTTCTATGTATTTACACTGACATATCAAATGAAGAAATCAGTAATTGTATCAGCGACTGTTCCATAAGTATATGCTCATGTCTACCCAAAAGGCACTGCAACACATCTAACCTTGCCTACTGATTAACCAAAATACATTGGGCAACAAGCATGACAACTGACTGTTACATCAGACAAGCAATAGTAATGGTGTTCTTCAATCACATGAGTGGTAATGATGTGATAATGCTGTAAAGCACAATATAGTTAGGAAAGCATCTAACAATAAGCAATTGTTATGAATAAACATGTACTTCCAACATGGATAAGTGTATGAATGCACGGCTGTGAAACTGGAAAATCCAGATTATGAGATGTATAAAGAGCAACTTTCATCTGAAATTAGACAAAGATCCAGATTAAACAAAACAGATTATTCAAAGCTGTTTGTTAATGCCTTGATAGCCGGTCTACGAATATATCATACTTGGAAATCAACCTAAAACCAGTAGTTTTCAGTTGCCTTACCAACACCATGACTCTTCCACCAATTGCACTAGAGAGCTGGTCAAACCCTCAAAAGATTTGGCAAGTCTTCTAGTCTGCACTCGAAAAAAATTTTTTGGTTGGGGTTTGCAAATTTTGTGTGAGTGACATCATAAGTGAAGTAGTTATTGGGCCATTTTGGCTCATGTTACTTGGCCTAGGGCCCTTGGAAACATTCACCATACCTTTGTGTTGTCTTATGTAGAGTGCCTTTGTGTTTTCAATAAAATTAAACTATGAAGCTTGTTGGCTTGTACAATATCTAGACACCTTGTCCTTGTAAATGCAAAATCAAAAAACTTTGTGATTGCTATAAATTAGCCAATGGAAGATTTCAAATGTATTGTAATTTTTTGGGTCATATTTGAATTGAAATTTGTAGTTTTAAATACGTACCAGGTATGGTAAATGTTTCCATGTAATTGCATGTCAGGAATTAGATCTAGGCAAGCAAATTCTCATTTAAGTGACTCAACTGCTCCTGCAAGTTGGGGGAATCAGTTGCAGGTTAAAGTCCAACAATTTGAAGTTACGGGCATAAACTGTGCAGCTTACAAAATTTGTTTTGTTGTAGTAGAGGATTTGTAGATGAATACATGTAACAGTAGCAGTCAAGCACACTTGTGTCACCAATGTGTTTGATTTCATAGCTGATCATCTCCACATACTTTGTACATAACACTGAAGAACCGATTTGAAAGAAATTTATGTGAATTTCTAACTAAGTAAAAGACAAAACAACATTTTATTCGCTGCTTGCATTGAGATTGTCCACTTGGGTAGTTAACACTTTGCTGTCTGGCCACTTTCGGGGATTTTTGAGAAAAAAACACCAAAACGCACATGGCTTTGCGCGATAATTTCGCCGGTCCAGTAAGCACTACTGACCTGGTCAAAAGCTCAAAACACGTGGCAAGTCTTGTAGCTTGCAATAGAAACAAATTTTATTGTTGGGGGTGCGGATTTTTTATGAGTGTCGTCATAAGTGAAGGACTTTTAGGCCACCTTGGCCCACTTAACAGTTTAAACCTCGCCCTGGGCTCAAACTGTTAGATGGTAGTATTTTGCTGAAGTTTTTATTGGAAACTAGGCTACAATCCGAGTCTTTTGATACTTTGGATGACCTGCTTTCAGGTTCAAAAGTTATGATCTAAAGTAATAAAAATATTTGACTTTTTAGATAATTAATTAATTTGCTTATTTCAGATAATAACTTGTGAACCAAAAATGCTAGAAAGTTGATCAAAGGCTCAAAAGACTTGGACTCGAGCCTAGTGTCCAATGAAAACTTCAGTGAAATAGTTAGGCCTAGCGGTTGGGCCCTAGGCCAGGTAACATGAGCCAAAATGGCCCCAAAACTACTTCACTTATGACATCACTCACAAAATTCTGCAACCCCCAACTAAAAAAAATTTTTTCAAGTGCAGACTCAAAGACTGGCTGATCCGTTTGAGCCCTTAAACAGCTCTCTAGCGCAATTGGTGGAGGAGCTATGGCGTTGGTAAGGCAACCGAAAACTGCTGTTTTTAGGCCAAAATCTAGGTACAAATATATTGTATGCCGGCTCTCGAAGTGTTAAGAGGTTAATTTTTTCAGGACAACCCATTTTATTGTAGTGTCATTTTTCAGGTATCCAATAAAATTTGATGAAAACGATAAAAGTTAAATTTCTTAATGGATTTTTAATTATTACTAATTGAGTCCGAGTGATATACTCAAAAGAATGGTAGTATTTTAGTATTGAAACTACAATTCATCTATTATGTGTGTTTGTAGACTCTCACATCTTCATAATTAACAGAAAGTGAAAGTTTGTGGTTATGTTCATTCAAGTTTGGAGATTATAATTGTATGGTTGTGCCATTGGGTAAGGCACTTAGCTTACCAAGTTAATGGGCAGGGCTTGAAAAAATGTAAATTTCCCAGGAAGCCTATTGAAATTTCTCGTTGGCCGCAAGTCGAAGATAATTGCCCCTTTATTACACCGCAAAACGAATTTGTTTTCTTGAAAATGTTCCACTCAGAGCTTTAACTATCACTGCGTTCACGTAAATCAACTTGGGTTAATTCAGCTTACCAGCATCGGTTTACATTCAACTTGTAAACATTTGCATCGCCGCAGTGTCCCACACTACCGCTCGGCTCGCAGAAACAAGATACTGAAGGAGTGCAAAACCGATGGAGGCAGCACTTCACCGCGAAGTAGCAAATTCTCATGCCTTATCCTTGCTTAACCCGTTTCTAAAATTTGTGTTTTGTGGGCACTATTAAATTTACAAGCAATTTTTTACTACATTAGAGTTTTAGATAATTTAATTAATATAGACGGCTTACATGAAGCTTCGCAACATTCGCCAACATTTGGAAAACCGTAACACCGTTTCTTCAAGTCGCATAATCACGGTGTGCCTGTGACTCCTGCAGAGTATGAGCACTAAGCAGTGACGGATTTCCGCATAGGCTATGGTCTAGGGCCCCACGGTTATGGGGGTCCTGCGTAGCTCTTTCCTATGACGACTCAATATTAACTAATATTTTCGAAACTGCGCAGAGGCATTTCTTCACAATTTACCGTGAAACGAGCGGAAATGCAAATGTCTAATACAGACTCTTATTAGTACAGTAACAACACGACAATACTGTGCATCTGGGCGCATTGTACAGCTTGTTTCTGTAGTAATTAGAATAGATAAAACAGCCACCATTTCAAGGTTTAGAAATATATTAATTATGATAGCAATTAGCTTATACACTAGTAATTTTGGGATTACTACCAAAAAAGTTAGCGTGTGTACTTTTATTCTCCCGGGCCCAGGTACGATGTACCTCCCTTACCCCCCTCTCGTAGGCCCTGTTGATTGGTAACCCAGTAAGGCAACCACTAACCAAAGCAGTCGTACAGACAAGTGTTAACAATCTGAATGTATTCAAAAGCTTCNCGCTGATGTTGGCGCCACCGTCCACTCTGCTGTCTAACGCAATGAAGTTCGCTCGCATAAACGCACATAGTTTTAAGGACGCGTTGGCCTCGATGTCCTCTGACTACATGTGTCATCATAGCAGCAATATTAAAACTAACAGATTTCTGCCGCCATTACGAGTCCATGACACGCAACCAGGTTCACCAAAAAAGCCAGACCTTGTCTCAGAAAAGCCAAAATAAACCATACAGCAGTCCCAACACATATAGGCTACACATAAAACATGCATAACCAAACAAAAATAGATATTAAAACTCGTCAGAAACATTGATGAAATGCAATTCCAATTATTAGAAGCATTTTCCTTCCCTGTTAATACACTGTCATAGATTTGTTTCTTATTAAATACACTGAAAATTTTTAGGGCAACAATAAAATCTTTGCAATATTATTTGCACCCTGTATGGTCATGGACGCCTGTCGGAAGAAATTGTGATGAATATGCATCTCAAACAATGTTTTGCCAGAGCCAAGCCTTTCAGACTGAAAAAAAGGCCAGATTTTGACTGGTATTTTGATTTTAAAAAAAAGCCAAGTGCGTCAAAAAAAGCCTGAATTTCAAAATTTGGCTTCAAAAATGCCAAATTGGCAACCCTGCACATGACCAGCGACTACATGAGACCACCATTGTTAGGTGAGGTAGCTGTTGCGTCACAAGGCCAGGTATTCGACCACCGTAACTGAGCAAGGAAATTCATACAGCCCGTTTTGTGGTTTTCTTGCAATTCTTGGCGTATTTGATTTTACTTGACTTGCAGCTGATTAATTTCCCGCGAGCATGTACGATTTCCCAGGAAGCTCCTTCCCGGTTTCCACACTTTCTGCAGCCCCGTTAATGGGATTACCTTGTCAGCTTGGTTGCACTGCTTAGCTTGGATTACATTGTTTGGAATGATATTGTGTTCTCTGATATAGTAACAATCATATACAGATTTCATATTAAAACAAAATTAAAATATCACTTTAATTGCTTCTTGCGTTATATCAAACAAACTCACCATAATCTAAGGAGAACAGGAAGAAAAAGTTTAGGAACCTTGCATAAAATCAAATGACATTTGAGTACTTTTTCTTTATGTTGGAATGTTCTACTGAACTTTAAAAATTCAAGACAGAAGTATTGATCAGAGGTTTGCTGATCAATCATTTGTGCACTGCAAGCTGCTCAACCATTGTATTTGTAAAGATATAGAATGCTGTCTATGTGCAACCAAATTTAATTTTTTAATTTTGACGAATAATTTATATGTGGGAACATAAGTTCTATGCTCTTATTGATTCATCCTTTTTTCATTTTTTTGACTGGTTAGTTTTTATAACTTATTGATTGATTAGATCACAATCAAGTCAACAAGGTTGTCACTGCTGGAAGCTACAGGATCAATCACTTGTTTTTGCAGACAACTTGGTACTGCTGCATCTTCTGAGCAGGGTCTTCAGTATGCACTTGATTGGTTTGCTACTGCATGCGACCAAACATGCAGGGCTGAATTAAGATGAAACTGGGCCTGATGCTGTAGTCATAGTATCAGTATGCTACAAGTCTTGCAGTTACAGACACGAGCAAATATAGAATCAGTTAATGTCAAAAGTTTTTATCTGGATCGTTTTTAGGAATGGGCCTGAAGCTGCAGCATCAGTAGCACCCACCTTAATCTGGCCCTGCAGATGTGAATCACAATTGTCATTAAAAAGGCTACAAGAGATTATGTCTCTTCAGAAAAGCAAGTGCATGTGGCAAGTAAGTGGCATTACACTGCAGTAGGTTGAGAAGTTCAAGTGGCTTAGGGTAGTGATAGAATGTGAAACAATCAGATTGATACGTGGATTGGTGAAGCAAATGCAGTTCTGTGTCACTCTGCAGTCAAAACTGGGAGCTTTCAAACAGTACAACGCTGTCAGTTTTTATATTGGTCTTTGTTCCGAGCTTCAGCTATGGTCATGAATCTTAAGTAATGACCAAAAGAGTGCTCTCTTAAGCACAAGTGGCAGAATGGGGCTTTTGCTACTAACAACAAAATGTACAGCTGTGACATTTGTAAACCCTTGAATGCGGAGACACTTCTCCGAATCAAGAGATTCCTTCTAAGTTGGTTCAGCCATGTGTCTACAGAACAGTGGTGTATGGTGGCCATTTTGGTAGAGTGTTCACCACGCTCATAACCAACCTAAAACTGAAGGTTCACAGTAGTGGTGGTTGTTGCCTACCACAAACCCTTCGAACACTTGAACAGATTGGCAGTTGATCATAATAATCAAACCATGCGCAGCACTTATGCTAGAATGTTGACAGCATCAGGCACGAACACGACCAAGCATTCATTAATTCCATTTCTCGTGACAAAATAATTTCAATTGAATTCACTGATAAGAATTACATCACATTTTCGACCCAAACTAATCTCCTGGCTTGCGTTTTAGGAAGCATCCATTTTTCAACTGCTATCAACATTCCACATTTTTGGTGTTAGGCTACCTTGCATGAGAACCTAGGCTCACCACTACTAAAGTCAGTAATATTCAGCTTAGTGCATTCTCATTTTAAAAATCGTCCCAACTGTTTTGGTAATCTTCACACAGACAAACCACACCACCTACCAAGCCAAAGTAGGCTTTTTCAACCTGAAGCAAAACCTGTTTGTACAAGTCCACTAGAAGGAATCCAATCTACAGTGCTGCTTAGCTTGCTTCTGGTGTACAGATTGCGGATATGCCAGCAAAGCAACGCATGATGTCACCAACTTGTTCAACAACAGGCAACGTGAACACCCTGGTTGTTTTAAAGCGCTACAGGTTGGCTCCACTGGCCTTTTTCTTTTCTTTGTTTATTTATTTAACTTTGGGTGTTCTTGAACAAGCTGCAGTCATGCTTGAGCAAACAAGCAAAAAGCGTTTGGCTGTCAATCACAATACAAATAAAGGCAGTTCTTGTCATTAATCGCTAACGAATGCCCTAAAACCGATGCCTTAATTTTTTTCTCCATTTCCAGGTGTTCATTGAGCCCCTTGAACACCCTAAATATCTGCCATTCTATAGCATAGAATGCCCCATGGAGGTTGGTAGGCAAGTCCTACTAGCTACACCCATGGGAAGGCAGCTAGAGTTCGGCCAAGAACCAGGCGGCATGTTTTCACCTCCGACCTTGCTTGGTCTGTCTTGGTGTGGAGCCAGCACAGCAGAGCTACCTCAGATTGCTGTGACTGTGAGGTATTTTGAGTCCTCCTAGGGCTACTGTCCCTGCAACCCTCCTGGAAATGCAGGTATAAAAATGAATGAAACAAATAGTAAATTTATTTAACAGGGTAGCATATTGCATAGTATTCCATAAGTGTTGCATGAAAACACTGAGCTTGCTAGTGCAAATGTAATTATGGGCATGGTGGATTGCAATTCTAGTGTCTGGTTTATTTGCCATAATCTGTGATTTTGTGTAAATGTGTCGTTTTTTTACAGATGGCCATTTAAGCAAATCTGAAGCTGCACATACAGGTAATCTCCATTACAATATTTGGTGTTTTGCTTCAGTTGTGTGCATCAAATTTTTATGACGACTGTGGTGGTTACAAGCACTACTAAGAGATCTGTGCACAGTTTCACTACATTGCACCCCTGAAGTTTTTCAGTCAAAAGTCGCCTTTAATTCAGTGCTCTTGCTAATACTTGCAAACCTTATAGACTGCTATTAATTAAAAGTTACAAACCCAGATGTCTAGATTAATATGTTGCATATGTGTCACTTTTTACTGAAGCCACCACATTTCTGATGCATCTAATTACCTGCTAAACCTGTCATTCTTGACCAGCTGTTGACTTTGTTGAAATGCATGCGAATTTAGTTTTATCTACATTTGCTGAAGTTCAGGGTGCCGGATTTTACCAACATTTGATTTGTGTAGGTTTGCAATTCTTGACTTATTCCTGTTTTTACTCTCCAGTGCCTATGACTGTGGCGTGTGTTTTAAAATTTCCGCAGACTGTGAACGTTTCTGTCAAATCAAATGCTGCTGGACTGCCTGCTAGATTAAATAACGCGCGAAGGAATATACAGCATTTTTCAATGATACTATTATTTGCCTGTGCGCATTTCATTGAATTGTAGGCGCTCCAGTTTGGACGAACCCACGGAAAATGCGCAAACGGTTGCATGCTGAGCCAGCTGGAAATACCGTGCAATTCAAGTGTCTTGCAGACGGAGCTCCACCTCTAACAACGCTTTGGCTCAAAGACAACAAACTGATTGAAAAAGATCAGCGGATTGGAGGCTACAGGGTACTTGCCTGTAACAACTATCGAATGTTTTTTTAATCTGAGATTCTAAATCTGATAGGGACATACAAAATAAGTATCGTTTTCTGAATCGATCCCTGCTTTATCTTGATTCACTGGGCTCACACTTTTCATTCCACTACCTATAGTAGCGTACATACATTGCGTACTTGATTACTTTTAATTCACCCGGCCTTGTGAAGTGTACTTTATTATATGTACGTTGCTGGAGATGGTGCAGGATCAATTTGAATATTTTTTGTCTTCAATATCTGCAACACGTACAAGGTTTTTATTTGGAGGTTGTCGTTTGCGTAGTATTGTTCGTAGTTCATTCGTATTTGTAGTAAATTTTTGCTGTATGCAATATTGATGCGTAGAAAAAGCTGTCCTCTGTCTTGTGTCAACTGGTACAGCGTAATGTCCAATAGTTAGTATCCTCAAATTTGCACTGTTGAAAAGCCATCCGGACAAATATGCTTTCACTGTTGACGATATCACCTCACGTAAGATATAGAAAGTTTTTACGGCCTTTCAGTGCTCAGTATTGCGATTACGACGCGTTGAAAAGTTTGACAAATGGGAGGCCTTTGACAACCGTGTCGTCTTTGCAGTTCCGGCACAACCGCCAAATTATCTTTTTGGAGTCTGTGGTTTTGTCGGACAGAGCAATGTACAGATGTGTCGTAAGCAATCGGTACGGTTCTATCAATCACACGTACGAACTCGACGTTACAGGTATGTTTTCTGTGCAACCGAAAAATTCATCGAGGGTTGGGCTGTTACAGATTTACGATTTTGCCCTGGCTGCTTGAACTACATCGCAAACACTCTTGCGATGAGGACGTAGCCAGCTTGTCGAACTATATTACCTATTTCTTGCGGTTGGCAACCAGTGCGTCCCAACTCGTTGCATGTGTGGGTCTTGGCCAACGGTTGGACCATGCAAAGGTAGTTTCCTGTCAGTCACGCTTCGAACCGGCGTTTGTTCTTTTTTGTTTTTTTTTTTTTTT
>JGI24021J15306_10011100_pt1 | contig 11204 bp, 9 predicted proteins | sample Ectturendosymbi1_FD_15306 | JGI IMG/M metagenome (IMG submission 15306)
AATGCGTTTTTCCGCATGTGACTGTTGACCTCAGACATCTTTGGCAGGTGATGCAGCGAGACAGTGACTGCTGATAACGGTAAGACGCGTTGTTTTTTACTGTGTGAAAAGAAGCCGGGGTGAATCTGTAGCAATGCTTCCGCTTCCACAAGTTTCAAAAATCCATTATAGTGTGAGATTGTGAGTGTGACCAATGTGCCTGAGTAAATATCGTAATCAAGCTACGCTTACGCAGCTTCTTTTCAAACAGTATAAAACTACATGGCTTGTTAGAAATACCTCTGTGAAAGGCTTGTAGGAATACGCCTTAATCGTTAAGGCTTAGTTCTGACTTGTGAGCGAGTACTAAATGCAAAGCTATATTCACCGCACTGGCGAGTTTTCACAATTCAGTTTTTACGCCTGTGTGGTGTTCTAATTTTAGTAAGTTCTCAAGTTGTCCGATAGTCGTGTTAATATACGGTGAAACAGTTTTGCGAGAGTGTCTAACTTCTTGGTTTATCACCGCTAATGCTGATCTGACCGAGCGTTCATTGTTCTTAAATTGTAACTTATTCGTAGAAAATGCTCGCAAAAATGGATATTAGGCAGTGTATGAAAAGCAAAAGCATTTCTTATAGCCGAAGTGTAAAAAACATTTCGGTCATTAAGATTTCAGAAGTGACTTCTGTTCAACCAGCGCAGACAAATGAGAGAGCCGCAAACGTAGCTGCTAATAGTTCAAGTCCATTTCAAACTCATTTGTGTGGAGTTCACACTGATAACGACATGTATGCTCCAATTCAGCAAAAGTTGTAACAGATGACCGAAAGTACACCTTTGCCGCAAACTCGTATAGCCTACAGCTCCACTTGAAAATGATCGATTTCAAAACAGAAGCGAACGGAACGCGTGCTTTCAAGGGGAATTTTCTTTGTGGTGTAGAAACAGAAAAGCTTTTTGTGAACGTCCATTTGCATTGCAACGTCAGCAACCTGAAAATGATAAGCAAAATGTCGACGTTGCCCCCTTGAAAAATTTCTGCGGACGCCCATGGCTACTTTAACCCTTTCAGCAAGCTTTCACGTATGGGCAAATAAGGTTAAGCTAACCATGTACGAAATTGAAAACTTTTGCTACACAACTGTTTAAGATGGAACAAATCTGCACATTGTTCTTTTCATTTACATTGCTTATTCTTGATTCTTGAATGTTCAATGTAATCAATGGTTCAAAAATGGACAGTTTAAAAACGATTCAAGAATTTTCAAGGACGCCGGAAGATATTCAAGGACAAGGTGTTTTCCAAGGATCAAGGACATAACAAGTTTTGACAGCAAATTTAAGGACAATTTTTGGCGCTGAAGAATGTCTGGCAACCTTAATTACAGTGTCTGCATGCGCACATGAGGTGAGAATGTACGCATACCGAATGAAGCAGAACGTGTTCAACCTCATATAAGATCATTTGTCGGGGTTATATTTATAATGTTACTGTCTCTAATGCCAGTTGAAGTAACTGTTGAAGCAAGGGTTAGGAGTGATTTTTTAAATTTCGATGTTTCCCATGCATACAAAATAAAAAATAAATTTTTAATTAGAGGAAGAAGGCATTGGGATTATATTTTTGTGGAATTTTAGATCCCTCTGCAGTTCAAGATTGCACAAAATCTCCTAGTTTAATAAAAAATGTTCTACAATTAGTGAGAGATATCATCAAAGGTGGATGTTACCAGCGTTATGCAAAACGTGTTGAGCAGCAAAGAGGTTGTCCAAATGTTGATGTTTGTGCTGCAGAAGAAAATTTGGAAGAGGGAATGTATTAGTATTCCATTATCGTTTCGATTCAAATAAGCACACTCATATGTTTTTGCTCGTCACTCAAGCTTTCTGGGTTTTTATTGTACGAATGTTTTTTGGTGTGCAATCTTATGTTTATTTCAAATCACTGAATGGGAACCCTGCATGTGACTGTTGAACAGAGACATCTTGGCAGGTCATGCAGCGAGACAGTGACCAGTGGCGTACACAGAAAATGTTCATGGGGGTTTCATTCAGTGGGATATGGCTGTCATTTGTATTTGATGTGCTCTGTTTGTGACGTCACAGTTTGACGTCATATTCATGTTTCCAAACCAACGTTTTGGAGACGTTTGTTGAGATAATTTGCATATTCTTCTACACGCACTCTCCTTATTTTATGTGTCATTGGACTGAATATAAACTATCAACACTCCAAGTTAGGATATCGGAGGAAAATAAACTCAACGCTACGACACAGCAGTTCATAACTGCATAAATATTAGGCTGCGCGTTAAAGCACGGGAGTAAAACACACTCACCACTACGTCAGAGCAATTTAATACTGAAAAATGAGGCTACGCTAATGTCTGGTCGATGTAGCCATTCGATTAGCGCATGCGCTAATCAGCCATAGGAGACAAAATAAAGACAATTGTTTAGGATCAAGTGAACTATCGGCGAACACAATTTTAAACATACGTAGTGGACGAAAGGTCTGAAAAAGTGGTGAGATTATTCCTGGATGCAGACGATAAGCCAGTTTTTTACCAACACCCAATTGTTACTTTTTGGCCCATAAACAATGTTCCTTGAAATTTGCATGCAAATTTATTCCGTGGCATTTGCAATAAGTCGACAAACCAACAAGTAAAAAGTACGCGAAAACAACTAATCTCCTTTGCGCAGGTAATAAAATTTTTGCAACATATCAAGCTCAAGGGTGGGAGTTTAAACCCACCCCCCCTTGTCTACACCCTTGACAGTGAAACTGCTGATACCGCAAAGCCACGTGTAGTTTTATACTGTGTGAAAAGAATCATAAGTAAATCTGTAGCAGTGCTTCCACTAGTCTAAAAAATCCATTGTTTTTGTGAAACTGTGATCAACGTGCCCGAGTGAATAGCTTAATCAAACGACTCTTTCGCAGGCTTCTTTTCACACAGTACAAAAATACGTGGTTTGTTAGAATACGTCTATGCAGACTTGTGGGAATACGTCTTTACCCTCAAGGTTTAGTTCTGACGTCTTAGTGAGCAATAAGTGCAAAGCTATATTTGCTGTGGCAAGTTTTCGTAATTCATCTGCTCAGTATTTTTGAGCCAATGCGCGGTGTTCTAACTTCAGTTCTAACTCTGAGTTGTCCGATAGTCTTGTCAACATATAGTTCTGCTTTTCATTGCTTGAAACCGTTTTGCAAGAGTGTCCAACTTGTTGTTTTATCACCTCTCATGTTGTTTTGGCCGTTGCTTTTATTCTTAAATTATGACTTATTTGCAGAAAGTGTTCGAAAAAATGGATATTAGGCAGTTTATGAAAAGAAAAAGCATTTCTGATAGCAAGTGTAGAAAACATTTCAGACAAAAGATTGAGAAATAAGGTTCAACCAGCACAGATTAATGCGGTAGAAAGGACAGAGCGTTCTGTGAACGTCCATTTTCATTGCATCGTCAGCAACCTGAATAGGATAAGCAAAATTTTGACGTTGCCCCCCGCCTGGAAAAGGTTCTGCGGACGCCCATGGCGCAATTGAAACAACAACGGTAGAAACCACAAAACTAGAAATCGGTTTTCACCAAGTACACATGGAAATCTGTCAATACGCAATATAGACATGATAAAGTAGTACCGAGAACTGCCTCAAAATGTCAAAATGATCAAAATTCAGATTATCAAAATTAAGACTAATTGTCACTGCATTGTACATACACAACAACGAAAACCTTCAACTGGATATCACAAAACCTTCCATTCTGCGGCGAAATGCAAGTAGGACACAGCTGTTAGCCTGTTATAAATACAGAGTGTACGTGGCTTGTCAGACTTTTGAAAATGTGTTGTTATTGACAACGTCCATTGATGCAGCAATTAAACTCAAGTTTCGCGTAATTGTTGATCTATTTCAGTTTTGCTTTTAGAAGACTTTGTTATGCAGCTTCGTAAACTGCTTTAGTTAAATGGAAAGACTGTAACGAAAAATTCAACTCACGGGTTCCATTGCCTGACTTACAAGGTCTGTAGCCTGCTATGACATCAGCACATAGAAAAATTGAAAGCCCTATCGGTTAGTTTGCAAACGTTTCACAAGTTGAATTAATAAACATTGTTTCAAAAGATATAGGAAAGCAAACACTGATGAAATCTTGGAAACTAATTCATAGGTTTTTGAATTGCTGTCTTTATCATGTCATAATGCTTTTGTATGCACCGTATTGGAAACTTGCGAAATTTTTGCAAACTAATCCTATCCATAAGGCTTTCGTTTTTTTCTTTTTTGCTGATATCATACTACTATTGTGAACACGTATTGCGCCATATTTCTTTGCTCATTTAAGTTTTGTTTTTGTAAGACTCGCTTTCACAGCTTTGTTGCAAGAATACTGGATAGCTATGCATCCCAAATCTACTGAAATAATATTTGCTAATGAAGCTTACAAATCATTTCCAATCTAATCAAACACGATGCTGAAAGCAAACGAAGAGAGACTGTTTGCATTCGAGCACAGCGTGCACTTCGGGCCGCCCACAGTGTACTCTTTCTTGCGTGATGGTTGCAAGCCAACGGTTTTCTGGGTTGATGTAAGCTTTTTTCACATTTGCGTGTTTGCCTCAGATACACGGTTCACATCACATTAGTTGAAAGCACACAGGGGTACAGAAATGCTTGAACGCAACGCTTCACAGGGTAGGTGTTATGTGTTACGCGAAGTTGATACTGAAAGGAACGAACACTGAAACAAGGCACCGGCAACTAGCCTGCTGCGTTCAGTCATCGTCAAACAGAAACGTTGAATAATGGGACAAAAATGTAGATTTGTAAAAAACATCAGACAATTGAAGTGAGCGGATAAAAAGTAGGATGAAAATGCGCATCGTTCAAAGACATACAATTTGTTTCTAATCAAGGCACCAAATTTTCAGACGAAAGATGTGACTTGATGTGGACGAACACTTACGTTCCTTCGGGTGTATAGCAAAATTCAATAGGCATTGTTGTACTGTAGCTAACACGAAAGCGTGTTGTACTAAACTAGATGAATCTGCACCACAATTGACAGGCGTACACTGGCACGCAATACGCAAGAAACAGAGTGTTTTTTAATTAACTGCAATAAAGCACTGAGTAAAGGTACTTCTTAGATTGCTATCTGCACAGTAAAGTGATTTCATAAAGCTATTTGCCTCTGCATTCTTCGTGTTAATGTCATCTTTCGGTAAGACATGAAGTAATACACCGCAAAAAGAAATACACCGAGATATTTGATTTGGTCGGTAAACTTAACACTTATGTCATTTAGGTGAACAACTGGCGTGGCAAACTATTGTTGGGACCCTTTTCATTCCCCAATATCAACAATTGGAAGATTCAAGAACAGACAAGAAAAATGATCTTCATCGTCTGATCCAGTTCTTGTAATCCGCTGCTAGGCCGCACTAGATATCGGGGCAAGTGTTGGGCAATCATTCGATTGTCTCGTATCCCAGAACCGCCAGGGGATGCTCTCCATGGAGAGTTCGAGAAAAATGATGAAGAATGAAGACAAAGGCAGAATCGAAAAAGGTCAAAAATAGACTCAAAAGTAAAGCTGAAAATAAATGCAGCATTTAATATATTAGAGTTGCGGACAACTAAAATGTTATTTAAAGCAGAGGTTCTTAACCCGGGGTCCGCGAACGCCTTAGAGGTTCATGAATGTCTTTCAGGATATCTGCAAACTACAATCCAATCAAGAAAATCCGCTAGTTTTATCCGCCCATTTGGGGCATTATTCAACTTAATCGCACCACAACTGACATGTTCATGTTGCAAGTTCTTTTTTGGTTTTGGTGACAGCAGCTGGGGGCAGGCCGGAACCTAAAATTTGCTTTTTGCTGGGACGATTGAGGTGCTGACGCTAAAAAGCAACCGAATATAATTTCTCAATGATCGAAAAAATGTTGAGAAAACCACGGGTCCGCAGCTGTTTTGAGTGCAGTGAAGAGGCAAAGACAAAAAGATTGAGAATCATTGATCTAAAGAGACATCACATTCCATCAGGCTGAACATTTTATAACAAGAAAAGTTGAAAGAATGACAATTAATCAACATATTTTTACAAACACTAAGCAAGATGCAACAAAGTTGCTAAACTGTATTGTAGCACACCACCATAACGACGACATACGGTTGCTAAGCGGTGCATTGAAACCAAATAATGTAACACTTGACTAATCAATGTGACAGAAACATATCGCTTCGCAGTAGCGTACTACTACGGCGTTGATGAAACCGAGGCCGCCGTGGAACACATCGCAGCAATGAACTGCAGAGCTGAAATCATTGATGCTTTACATTCAAGTAGTACTACCAATATGCCGGCATTGCCATGAACGTCCGCAGGTGGGTGGCGAAACGGGCATTTGCCCCCCCTGGAAATTGAAACTAAGCACCAGGATTTTCTAGAAAACATGAAGTTAGCACTCAATTCCGATCAATTGACTTGATTTTTGCAATACCACTTTATTTGCCGGTATGACACTCACTGCACAACAGCCAGATTAACTGTTCTGGTGTTATGCCGTAGTGAGCTTGCACTTCACTCGGGTCCACTCCTTTGCGTGGCCAAATGACTTTTTCTGGTGTTGGTCTTTATTGCGTAACAATACCACGGCAGCAAATCTTCGAAGGTTCGCTTCACGTTACGATAGTAGGCGTTTTTTGCGGATGTTGCTTTTGAACACTAGTGATTTTTAGGCTGGCCTGGTGATCTAGTGATTTTCAATGCAATCTAATGATTTTTCCAAAGTATGCGCTTGAAGAAAATCGATTGTCTTTTTTCGAACTTTTCAGCCATTTTCAATCTGTAAACAACTGATTACGTGAATTGTTGCTTGAATATTTGTACCAACAGAACAAACAAGTGTTTTTGATTTAAGTTTCTAATCGTTTTCTCTTCCGCGCGGTTTACTGCTGCATTGCAGACCATGACGGCATTTTCATTTCATTGCAGGGACGCTGCAGAAGAAATAATTTAAAAAATATTAGGTTGATTGATCTAAGTTTGGGGCAACTGCTCCCCCCAAACGTCTGTGCCCCACCTTAAAATGGCGCCCCTCTGAAAAAATGCGCCCCATTTTGGTGCCTATCGAAGGAGAAACACAGGCAAAAATATTCAGTCTAAACTAAACAATGCTTTGCACTTCGTTGAACTTAGCTTTACGTGACGGACTTTGACCCAGCCTCTTACCGATTAGAATCAACATTGCTATTAGTTCATTCTATTTGATATATCATTCTATTTGAATAAGAGCTGATGATTGCTACATCGTAGGCGAAATGTATACTCTGTAAGATATTAAAGTGTCTGATTTTTTGCTGGGAAAGGGTTTCTTTCCATATACATTGTTTGCTATTGGTTCGTAATAATACTCCAGTTTCCCTATTTCTTTCTCACATGAAAACTGCCCAACAATCACCAACACGATATCTTTCGTTCGCTAGCACAATTCTGGACTTGCCGTTGGGCTGTGCAAAAAGGGCCTGTTTTTGTTCCAAGTTCATTTTTTAATGCTTGGTGGCAGCTTTGAAACGAAAAGCAGTAGTGAAGATAGGAAGGCAATAAATATGAAAAACTTGGAACCGACGTAAAATTTTAGAAGCCTGCAAATCAAAAATGCATTTTCAGGTCTGCTACCAGTCCGTGAGTCCGCAGTACGTCTGCATCTTAGTTTTGCAACACCAAGCTAAGTGGATGAGTTTCTTGTCGGAACAAGTGACCCTCATTGAACAATACTGCAACGTGTGAAAANATATAGCAACATTTCTGCGTTAGCAGGGGNGTAGCGAGGTTAGATGGGGCGCAGGGCAAGAAGCAAGTTTAGCGCCCCCATGTTCGAACCTGAGGTCTTTCGGAAGCAAATGTACTCTATTGAAGAAATTACTTGTGACATTGTCTGGACTTTTCGTCCCCCTCCGCAATCATCCGGCGGCCCCGAAGTGATTCGGCGCCCGGAGAGTTGTACCCCCTCGTTAGGCCCTTGTACGTTAGCAAACGACTTGCCGGTTTCTGACAGAAATGCATTAAGCGTGCCTGTTCTTTTTCGGTCATAGATCGAATTTTTTTAAATGACCGAAAAAATTTAAGTCATAATGTCCTAAAAAGTAGGTTAGTGAATACTGTTGTGACGAGTTTTAATAATATTATGGGATAAATGGCCGAAATGTCTTGGCGTAAAAAACAGGAGCGTGATCCTGTAGTTCAAGGAATTATGACCTAACAATGCAATTCTGCAATACCTCACTCCGTCAACGGGGACAACGCAGCGTAGCTACGCGGTAGCACGACGCGCTTCAACAAAGCATGGTACTAACTACTCAGCAGTCAGCTCTAACGCAGCAACTTCGGCAAAATACCAACTATCTACAGCTTGGTGGAATGATTAATTGGCTGTACGCGGTCATGACAATTTTTTCTCAATTGTTCATTATTCGTAGTTCAAAATTTGAGAGGAGTACGGCACCTATCGCCCTTCCTAGTTACGCACCTGGCAACAGCGACTGATGGCGTTATGGTTTTGTCTTGATCCTTTTGTTGCAAGTGCAAACCCGTAGACAGCTCACGCTGGCTGCAAAAAGACAATATTGGCATGGTTAGCGAAATCGGCAACCGACAGCAAAAAGCGTTCTTTGCTGGTTAGATCAAAGGTCTCCAAACTTTTTCGTCCGCGGGGCACATAAGCTATTACCCACCCGTTCGAGGGTCGGACGCAGGCGCCTAGCCAGAAATTTTTATAGGGGGCAAACAACAACCAAGTCTCAACATTTAAATATTTAATGTCCCTTGTTTTTAAAGCATCATTAGTGAAACGTGCATTTTTCTAGTGTTTTTTTTCCAGAACAATTTTGTTCAGATTTAAGCCGGCAAGTAAAAAGTATATTTTCAAATGACAAGATTTGAAAGCTTGTTTTTATTAAAGTTCCAAACTTCTACTTTGGATAGAATCCACCATTTGCTCGTCAAACTTTCTTGTCAAAGAGTTTGTGGAAATCTCGATGCTATTAGTGCAAGATCTGCGGTATGCTTTTTGCAGCGAACATTGCAATTAAGAAAGAAGACGTCGTGGCCGCCGTTATGACGGTGCTTTTTGTATTTACACGCGTTGCGAGCACTTCGTCTCACAACATGTATATTAAGAATCAAGAAACAGAGAGTGACAGTTACGAACGATACAAAACAACGAAATTTGACCAAATTTCTAATGCGACAACTGACATGAGTGATCAAATGGAACAATTGGATTGATTTAAATAAATAGAGACGATTCGCTTAATGAAAAATAAAAATGGAGCTTATAGAACAGTTACGAAATTGGTGGACGAACGGCACAAATCTAAAAAGCAAACGGCAAGAAATTGGAAGCAGAATACTCAACCCCTACTTCATCGCTATGAACGAGTTGACAGAAGAGCAAGCTGCAAGAGCTATTTTAGTCTGGACAACGCGCAAAAGAAAAGCAGATTTAAACTTAAAGTGACTGACAAAGAAAAACAAAGTACATATTACATTGGTGTCAAGAGCACCATAAGACAAACCTCTACTGAATATGTACACCAAATACCATACAAAGAGAATCATACATATCACGTGTGGAAACCTCACACACTATGAAGAAACTTACTGTACGCATCATCTGGGAAAGCGTTGCCGAAGCGGAACGACAAATGGATGGAAAAAACACTCTACAAAAAAGATCAACTGTTGACATGGAGCTAGAACAATTAACCAACGAACCCACATCAGAGATGTTACCTATACTCGAAGTAGATGACTTTTTAGAAAAATTCTTAAAGTGAAAAAATATCTTAAAAAGATCGCATTAAGAAGAATAGAACCATCAATGTATACACTGATGCCATGGAAACAACTCCTATGAAAATATATCGGGACATCACGTAATCGGTAAATCGCGGACAATCTGCGACAAACTGTAACAAGGTGCGACAGAATGTCGCATGAGCAACGAGTTTACTCCCTTGCGTTATCATGAATGACGATATATGAATAGACGAGTTTAATCTGACGAGTTTACTCTCTTGAGTTATCATGAATGACGATATGTGAAATGACGAGTTTACTCTGACGAGTTTACTCCCTTGCGTTATCATGAATGACGATATATGAAATGATGATAATTAAAAAACTACAGGAGAACGTGTCTTAATAAAAAGTATAGCAAACAAACAGCGAGATATTTCAAATAATCAACAATAGAAAATAACATATGAACATTGGTATGAAATGATATTGCATGAATTTTAAACAGAAGTTTCTGCGACACGAGAGTGAGAGGCAATTTGAGAGCAGTGATAATCTGACGCGAGTTGTGACAAAATGGCGCAGAACTTGCATTGCTTAAATATTAATGTTATATGTGCAAATATTTTTACACAATATGAAGTGACTGTTTTTCACATATATCTGTGTAGCTTGCGTTGAGTTTTATTAAGTTCATGGAACTTGTGCAGTAAGTTTTGAAGTTGTAGTGAATACTTTCAATTGAGTAAGACGTAATTTCCAGTTTTAATTGTCGCGGTTTGGTGTTGTGCTATGTTACACTACAGTCTTGAGGTTGTTCACTTTCCCTGACCTTGTTTTAGCCTATCAACGTTTCACCTGTTAGCATTGCTTGCAGATGTAAGGACTGATGATGCGTAGTTTTAGGTTGAATCGATTTCCTATTTAATTTAATTTAATTGTTTATGACCAGACACGAATTCCATAGCATGAACACACACACTCTGCGCAACGCAGATCAATAAAAACAGACAAAACAGAACGTAGTACAAGGCATTGGAGCCGGCGGAATCACAGGGTTACAGACACTTCTTGTAACTGCATTGAAGACAGAACCACAGGGTTATAGACACATTGTTAACACTAATGTTAGCTAACCCGTAACACTTGTTACAACACTACTGCGGAGTAGGGCGCCAATTTCCAAATTGGTCGAGTCTGGGTTAAATGCGGAGCATTGTGGCATGACACGCCATCAATCAAACGGATACTGCAAAGTTCGATCACTCATTCACAGAGTATGTTGACAAAGTGTGACACACTAGAAAGGCAGTAAACAAACTTTGGCCTTGCGGCAAGCTTCTGAGGAATCTGCCTGCTTTCTGCTTTCATTCTTCTGCGACGATTAAAACTTGCAAGCGTATCTATTTT